>Ga0116170_10001776_pt1 | contig 21480 bp, 24 predicted proteins | sample AD_JPNHW1_MetaG_FD_89797 | JGI IMG/M metagenome (GOLD analysis project Ga0116170, IMG submission 89797) | Active sludge microbial communities of municipal wastewater-treating anaerobic digesters from Japan - AD_JPNHW1_MetaG | ecosystem: Engineered > Bioreactor > Anaerobic > Digestate | place...
ACGCACCGGTGACCGCCCTTGCGGACCGCTGGCTGCTTGCAAAGCTCTCGGAAACGTCAGCAAAAGTCACCGAAGCGATGGAGATCTACCTGTTCGACGACGCGCTGCGGGCGATCCGGGAGTTTGCGTGGGACGTGCTCGCCGACAACTACATCGAGCTTGTCAAAGGGAGACTGTATGCAAAGGACGATTCCCGGAAAGGAGCCGTCCGGGCACTCTCGACCGCCTATGACGCACTTCTCCGGATGCTCGCTCCCTTCACCCCGTACTTTGCCGAGGAGTGCTATTCGTACTTCCGGCCGGGACAAAGCGTGCACAAGCAGCCGTGGGTGACGTTTACGTACGATGACCCTGAAGCGGTTGCCGCTGGAGACATCCTTGCAAAGGTTGTTGCGGAAGTCCGGAAGTACAAGCACGATACCGGCCTTGCCCTCAACGCCCCGCTCGGGAAAGTGACTGTCTATGCAACGGATGCCGGTGGCGATGAAGGCGACGCCGCCCGGGCGATGAACGCCGACGTCCACTGGCGAAAGGATACGGCGCAGCTCGTCCGCGTCGTTACCGATATCGACTTCAACCGCCCGGTGATCGGAAAGACCTTCCGGAAACAGGGGCAGGCATTTATGGACGCGGTCCGGGCGCTTCCGCCGGAACAGCTGGAGAACCCGCCTAAGACCATCCGTCTTGATGGAAACGATATCGAAATTCCCGCCGGTGCCTTTACGCCGAAGTACTCCTACATGGAAGAGGGTGAGAAGGTGGATGTTCTCACGGTCGGTGGCGTGATTGTGACGATCGGGAAGAAGTAGTCTTTTTATATTTTGGAGAAATGCCTGATCTCCAGGTACTATTGAGATTAGGTTGAAACGGATCCTTTGGATATCGCGAGTGAAAATTCGATTGGGTCAATATAGTAAAAAATCGGAATTTACGATAACCCCCGCCCAGTGCGCCGCTCGAAGGTCTCTGACCTTCTCAAATCAGGTAGCGACCGCGATACCTGATACCTCTCGGGGCGCACGGCGGGCAGGTCGGTTGATGAGAACCCGACGTTTTTCTGTGCCGGCATTCCCGCGGGCAGCTGACAATACTATCAGGATATGATTACTGTTTCCGCTTCCGCTTTTTTTCCTGTTTCATGACAATCCGGATCGCATCAGCGACAAACCGGCAGATTTCATCCCGGTCCTTCATGGCATCGACGATGATGAACCGGGACGGCTCGGCCCGGGCAAGCTCAAGATAGTTCTCCTGCACCCGGATCAGGATCTCCTCCTGTTCGAAGTGCTCGCGCCCGTTCTTCTCCCGGAGCCGGGCAATCGCCTCCTCCACCGGGATGACAAACAGGAATGTCTTGTCGGGGACGATCGTCCAGCCATCGTGGAGCGACCGGAGCCATGCGAGCGGGTTATCGACAATCCCGTCCAGCGTGACCTGCTGGTACGCGTACCGGCTGTCGGAATACCGGTCCGAGATGACCAGCCTTCCTTCCAAAAGTGCGGGGCGGATGACGGTTGCGAGATGGGCGGCGTGGTCCGCGACGAAGAGGAGCGCTTCGGTCACCGGGTCCCGGTTTTCCGCGACCGCCCGGCGCACGGATTCCCCGATCCATGTCGCGCCCGGCTCTTTTGTGAAGACCGGGTCAAGATCTGAAAGGGGATCTTTTAGCGCCGCAGTTAGCGTGCTTTTCCCGGTCCCGTCAATTCCTTCGATCGTGATCAGCATATCCTGCCTTCCTGGATCCACCGGACCGGGATTGTGCCGTTATGGACCGCCGTTGCGACGATTGCGCCGTCAAACCCGGCCCGCTCAAGGGTCCGGAGATCTTCAACGGACGCGACTCCTCCGCCGTAGAGAAGGATTCCGGGAAATGCGGAACGCATGGAGCGGAGCACGGGTTCCGGTTCGATACCTTTCTGCGTGCCGACAGCCCCGAGGCTCAGGATGATGCAGCCGTCAAACCCGAGCCGGTGGGCTTCTATGAGCATATCGACCGGGGTCCGGCCGGAGGGGATCACTTTCCCGTTCTTGACATCGATGGATAAATACCCGTTCCTGTACCGGCCGAGAATATCCCCGGCGGTTTCGGTGCCGATGATTGTAACAATGTTCTTTCCGGTCAGGTATTCAGCCGGTGTCCTGACCCCCCGGTCAAGGTAACAGCGTTTGACAAGCGGGGAGATTTTCCGGATGATATCGTCATGGGAACCAGTCCGCTCGATCCGGTCGAGGTCGGCAATGTACAGGTATTTCGGGCGCAGTGCTGCGACAAATGCGACCGGTTCCGTGCTCGTTGCTACGCCCCAGTCCAGCGGTTTGTACTGGTCGCGGTTACCGGAAACCCCGTGAACGACTTCGCCTTTTTTTAAGTCAACCGCCAGAATGAGATCCATATCCAACGTAATCACTTATTAAGAAAAAGGATCATTAAAGTGTATGCAATTGTTGGTCAGCCCAAGCTCTATCTCCGAGGCAAAACACTCTCTTGCCGCTGACATCATTGATGTCAAGCGGCCGGCCGAAGGATCGCTTGGCGCCAATTTTCCCTGGGTGATCAGGGAGATCCGATCGTTTGCGAAAAAACCGGTAAGCGCGGCGATCGGGGACTTTCCCTGCAAGCCGGGCGGGGCAGCCCTCTGTGCCTACGGGGCTGCCTGCGCCGGGGCTGACTTCATCAAAATCGGGCTTGCGTTCGATGGGGAAAAACAGGCGCACGAGGTCATCGCCGCCGTTGTCAGGGCCGTAAAAGACGAATTTCCGGAAAAGAATGTTGTCATTGCAGCATACTCCGATTACCAGCGGATGGGCACGATTTCCCCGTCGAAAATGGCACCTGTTGCCGCAGAACTCGGTGCGGATTACGCCATGATTGACACGGGTATCAAGGACCGGAAAAGCACGTTTGAGTTCATGACCGAGGATGAACTTACCCGGTTCACGAAAACGAACAAGGAACTTGGCTTAAAGACGGCCCTTGCCGGTTCGCTGAAATTCGAGGATCTTGACCGCTTAAAAAGGATCAACCCGGACATTATCGGTGTCCGTGGCATGGTCTGTGGCGGCGACCGGAATGCCACGATCCGGGAAGACCTGATCAACGCTGCACTTGCAAGGATACGGTGATTGCATGTTTGTAAAAAAACTGGATGTGCCGCTCTCGCTCACGTTCGATGACGTCCTGCTGGAGCCTGCAGCCTCTGCACTCGAACCGGCGGAGGCCGATGTACGGACCACATTCTCGAAGAACATCCTTCTCAACATCCCGCTCGTCTCATCGGCGATGGATACCGTCACCGAGTCGACGATGGCGATTGCGCTTGCGCGGGAAGGGGGGATCGGGGTTCTTCACCGGAACATGACTCCCGAGCGGGAGCTGCAGGAGGTCAATGCCGTCAAGCGGGCCGAAGAACTGATCGAGCGCGACGTCCTCTATGTCGAGGAGACCGCTACGGTTGCAGAAGCGGAGCGCTTGATGAACCAGTACCATATCGGGGGGCTTCCGGTCCTTGGCAAGGGGAAGATCATCGGGATCGTCAGCCGCCGCGATGTCCGGGCCACCGGCTCGAAGCACGGGGACGAGAAGATCACAACCATCATGACGAAAAAGCCGATCACCGCCGAAGAAGACATCGATGCCGAGAAAGCGCTCGGGCTCATGTATACAAACAAGGTCGAACGCCTTCCCGTCGTTGACAAGCGGAACCGGCTCGTCGGGATCATCACGATGCAGGATATCCTCGACAAGCGCCAGTACCCCAAGGCGACACGGGACAAGACCGGAAACCTCCGGGTTGCAGCGGCGGTCGGCCCGTTCGACTATGAACGCGCAATGCTCCTTGACGAGCGGGGTGTCGATGCGCTCGTCGTTGACAGCGCGCACGGGCACAACCTGAATGTCGTCAAGGCGGTCGGCGAGATCAAGGCGAGCGCAAAAGCGGACATCATTGCCGGTAATATCGCAACAAAAGTTGCCGCCGAAGCCTTGGTAAAAGCAAATGTCGACGGCATCAAGGTCGGTATCGGGCCTGGTTCCATCTGCACGACCCGGATCGTTGCAGGGGTCGGTGTCCCGCAGATCTCGGCAGTTGCGCACGTCGCCGATGTTGCAACAGATGCCGGTATCCCGGTCATTGCGGATGGCGGCGTCCGGTTCAGCGGCGATGTTGCAAAGGCGATCGCTGCCGGCGCGGATTCCGTCATGATGGGCAGCATGTTCGCAGGCACCGATGAGGCGCCGGGGAAAGTTATCACGATCAAGGGGCGCCGGTACAAGCAATACCGCGGCATGGGATCGCTCGGCGTGATGAGCAGCGGGCAGTCCAGCGACCGGTACTTCCAGAAGAAAGCAATCGGCGCCACCAAGTTCGTCCCCGAAGGCGTCGAAGGCGTCACCCCCTATGTCGGGAGGGTCGGCGAAGTGATCTACCAGCTGGTCGGCGGCCTGAAATCCTCGATGGGATATACCGGCGCGAAGTCGATTCCCGACATGCACAAGAAAGCGCGGTTTGTCCGGATCACCAACGCCGGTATGGCAGAGAGCCACCCGCACAACATCCTCATTACGGACGAGGCGCCGAATTACCGGCTCTTCGAATAACTTTTTCCCGGGTATCCGGCAGAAAAGAATTATTTTATACTGTTACACCGGTTGTACCGGACCGTTGTAGATACCGGAGCCAAGCCACCAGGTGTCATCGACCTTCCGGACATACCCGATTTTCTGCTCGGCCGTCCTGTTATGGCTCGGGTTGATGTAGGCAAAGGTCACAAACCCGGTGCCGTTTTCTGCCGCATTACGCAGGTTGCGGATGAAATACGTCCCCATTGCATCGGTCTCGTTGAGCCTGCTTTTCCCGATCTTCTCCGGATTGAACGGGTGGGCGAGCGTTATCCCGTCGAAGTCATAGGCATAGATATACAGTTCCCCCCGGACAAACGAGCCGTTGGGATTGGAGAATTCGGCAAGGGCCGCAGTCCTGCCGTTGTCCTTTGCATAGGCGACTGCTTCATCGACAAATGCCACCAGATCCTCCTGTGTCACCGTAACCGGTGTACCGGCCGGGATGACAGACGGCGATGGTGACGGGGAAGGGGTTACTGCATTCTCCCGGGTCGTGCCGGGTTGTATACAACCGGCAACGAGCAGGATGAGAAAGAGTGTAATGGAAAGGGCAGCTAACGTCCAGGGTTTTCCTGTCATGAGCATACGATCTGGACTGGATCCCTTTAAAACTCTGGGAAATGGATTTCGACCTTAATCATGCAACCGTTCGTGCACTTCCGGCAGGTGTCCTGCAGGATTTACGTGAGATGAACGCCAAGATGTAATCACGGATGTTCCTGCATTGGTTCCCGAACAGACGGTGATACAAAAACCATGTCCAGCTACCTGCCCGGCGATGTCCTTCTCGTCCCGTTCCCCTTTTCCGGCGAGCAGGGGAACAAGCTCCGCCCGGCCCTCGTCATCGGGCTCTCGTTATCCGGCGATCCGGTCTGCTGCCCCGTGCGGAGCAGTCCCCGTGCCGGTGCCTTGTGCGTGCCGATCGGGATCGACGATTTTGCATCGGGCGGGCTCGATCTCTTCTCCGAGAGTTATGTCCAGGCTGATACCGTACGTACGATCCGGAATTGTCTGGTTGTCGGCAGAAAAGGGCGGGTGACACCGGAATATCTTACGCAGGTTACCTCCCTTGTCCCTAGATAACCCGTCCCTGGAAAATTACGGAAATTCCTCCATTCAGCATGTCTCTGTTTTCCGATGTGGGAATTTTCCAGCCTGAACTGGCAGTATCCAACCCCTCATATAGAAGAGTATGCATAGTGAGGTATCAGAACGGAGGGAACAATGGCTGGAAAACTATACAGTCTGCCCAAACTGCCGTACGACTATGCGGCACTCGAACCGTATATCTCGTCGCAACAACTGACGCTGCACCATACCAAGCACCACCAGGCGTATGTTACCGGTGCGAATGCGCTTATTGAGACGTTCGGGAAGGCGCGAAAGGAGGGAACGGACATGGACATGAAGGCTGCAAGTAAGGAGCTCTCGTTCCATGTCGGGGGGTACCGGCTTCACAACCTGTTCTGGGAGAACATGGCACCGGCAGGAAAAGGAGGCGGCGGGGCACCAAAAGGGGAACTTGCAAAGGCAATCGACGCCGAGTACGGGTCCTTCGACCGGTTCAGAAAGGAGTTCACGCAGGCAGCATCCGGCGTGGAAGGGTCCGGCTGGGCGGCGCTTACCTACTGCAAGACGGCGGAGCGCCCGATTCTCATGCAGATCGAGAAGCACAACGTCAACGTGATCCCCGGCTTTTCCATCCTTATGGTGCTGGATGTCTGGGAGCATGCCTATTATCTCGATTACAAGAACGACCGGAACAAGTTCATCGAGGGATTCTGGAATATCGTCAACTGGAATACGGTGAACGACCGGCTCGCAGCATGGCTGAAGAAATAATCTTCGCCTTTTTTTAATGTTTTACAGCGGGATTGTGTGGTCTTTTCCGGATTCTGGTACACGCATAGTGCGTAAAAGGAAATGCCGGGTTTTCTACGGTTCCGGTGGCGCTTGATCCGCTATCCTTAAATTTTGTCGTCATTAACTTATAGTAAACAACATGCCGGATCCTGTTGAGGTTGCCCGCCTGCTTGATATCCTTGGAAACCGCAACCGCAGGCGGATCATCGATCTGCTGCGGCAGAAACCCTGTTTTGTCACGGAGATCTCCGACACGCTCATGCTCTCGCCCAAGGCGGTGATCGAGCATCTCCAGATGATGGAGCGCGAGGCGATCCTCTCCTGCCAGATCGATGACCGGCGCCGGAAGTACTATTACCTTGCAAACGACATCCTCGTCGAGGTCAGCCTGAAACACCCGGGACCAGCCACCGACGACATGGACCGGGAGGAACCCGCCGCTGTGGCGGACGAATCCCGTTTAACCGGTGCGCAGGCCGGCCAGGACCTTCGAAAGCACGCAGGGGAGCAAAGGGCGAAATTGCAGAAATCCGTCGAGATACTGTCCCGGATGATCCGTGCTCACGACCGGCTCGCGGACAATCTCGAAGAACTCAACCATGACATCGAGACCAGGATCACCGACATTGCACGCAACCATAGTGATATATTCCGGGATGAGACAGAGCTGAGTGTTATCATTGCGCTCTGCCACGAGAGCCTGACCGGCGAGGAACTTATGCAGGTGACCGGAATCTCCCCGGACCTGCTCGTATCCCTCCTGCGCAGGCTCGGGCGGCGCGGTATTGTCGAACAATGCGAGGGGCGTATCCGGATCAGGGGTGTCTATGCCGAACAGGGACAACAATCCGTATGACGATATCTTTGCGAATATCTCAAAGATCGTTGAAGAGATCGTAAAGAACATGCCTGAGAACCAGCATGCGAGGATCATCGGGTACACGCTGATTACCCGGGGGTCCGGCGAACCGCCGGTCATCTACCGTGTCGGCCATGACGATGATGACGACGAGGGAATCCCCGTCGAGGTTGTCGAATCGGACGATACGATCTTCATCACAGCGGAACTCCCCCCGGATCCAAGGAATGCTCCCTATGCCGAGATCCGCCGGGATGCTGTCCGTATCTGCGTCGACGATTACGAGTCCATCATCCCTCTCGACCACCCGGTCGATGTCATCCACAGTTATTACCGGGTCCACCGGGGCGTCATGGATATCTCCCTCCGGAAAGCAAGGCAGCAGTAATCTCCTCCCTTTTTTTGCCGGAACCCGGTACCGGCCCCCCCACCCTCAGCCCTGAGCCAACCCCCCCACTCTGATCAGCGTTTACCCCATCGGGGACATCCGAAAAACCGGAAATTTTCCGCCACGCTCCGGAGAAGAGGGGGTGGCCGAAGAGATCACGGCAATATCCATGAAATCGCCTCGCTCATCGACCACACTGCAAAAGAAACCGGGAATGCAGCCGCTGCAACAGGCAAGCAACCTATACAAAAAGGTTGCATCTTAAAAAATACTGCCGGAGAGAAGAGTGAGAATTATTCCGGTGCATCCTTCGAATAATCTCTGGTTACTTTCCAGAGATGTTCTTCTGTTTCATGATCAATGAATACCTTCCGGTTGGGAGTTTGCATCAGATTCTGTCATTACAGCACCAACCGAACAATGGAACCCCGGTACTCACCATATTCAATCCGGGATTGTGAATCCTTAAGTATAACTTATGAATTCTTGTAAATACTGACCTCCTTCCGGAAAGTCGGTATCAATACCATTTCCGGCAGCCGGATCCCGTTCCCATCTCCCGACCCCGATCTTCAGGTGCTCAATCATGATCTCGTTGGAACGGACATCCGACCCAGGAACTGCCTTGTATTCCGTTATCCAGCAGTCGGAGATAGTGTATGCATATGCAACCTTCCCGTTCTCATCGAATGCCTCGATCGTACAGGGCTGTTTGTATTCCGGGAGCAGAGAGCCTTTGCCCGTTGCCGGACCGTAACACCGCACCATACTGACTCACCGTTCGAATCCGACATCGAAGGTGATCCCCCGTTCAAGGCTGATGAAGATACTTCCCTGACCTTCCGGCCCAACGGCAGGGGGCGGGTAGCCGCTCTTCCGGTGACCGGAATTTAATGTTTCCTGCGGGAAAGCAGAGATTTCAGAGAATCCGGCAACATACCGGCCATTCCAGATCACCCGAAACCGGAAATTCCTGTACAGCTCGTCCGAAGGGGCATTGCAAATCTTCGAAACGGTCTCTCATTCTATGACATGAAGGTTGTATCGTTCAAGGCAATAGAGAGCGGAGCCTGTGTCCCGACAACGAACATGGACACGGCTGACTCATCCGGCAAGTGTAAATCTTCCCTGCATGATATTCCAGAACCGGGAATCCGGTAACGATAAGGTGATATTCCTGAATTGGGAGAAGGGGAGATTCATAACTGTCGAAGAAGAGACGATCGGTTATCACATCGGGATCGGTATACATCGCAATGTCGTAGAAAATATGGTCTTTCTTACACGATCTCCTGAGGCAACCATTACTGCTATCCAGCGGGGCACGAATCTCCCGCTGCCAAAGATCAGTATCTCGCTCCGGTACATAGATGAGCAGGGATGGATCGAGAGCCGTATGGATCTGGGGGCGGACATAAGTCCAAGATCTTCCGGTTGACCAAACCACTCTCCGAAATCATTGATCGGATCGAAAATGAGAAGAAGATTGCAGACGATAACGGGCTCAACCGGAATAAAGCGCAGTGAATTCCTTTACTCTGTAGAAATGTTTGATCTCTTGTACTATTGAGGTCAGGTTGACACGGATTCTCACGGATATCGCGAGAGGGGTTACCACAATGGCGGGGGCTTTAGCCCCCGAGAACGTCTAAATTTCAATGTTTTCCATAGAGCAAATTCATTCTCTTTCGGCACTCCAAATCCAGATGTCTGATAAAAAAATTCTCCAACTGGACTCTCCGGTAGCAGATCCAACCCTGCGGTATTCAAAGGTTCCTTTCGAAATCGATCCTTATCCTGATCCCTTTGCAAGCATGATCATATCCCGTGCAAATTTTTTTGCATTGTCCAGGTCTGTCTTGTCGGGGTGGCTACGGTTGGCGATGAATGTCTTTCCCCGGCAATGGTAACTTCCAAGGACAGTCGCGCCCTTCTGTTTCAGGGCATCCGCCATTGCGGCAATCATCTTTTCCGCGCCGCTGACGCTTACCGATGTGCAGAAAATTGCGACCTTCCGCTGAGCGAAATTGCCGGACCCGATGAATTTTTGCATCGCCTCGCCCGGTTTGCCGCCGTACGTTCCGCTCCCCAGGAAAAAAATTGTTGCATCACCGGGTAGCGATGCCAGGATATCCCAAGCGCTTACGCCCAGCTCTTCCGCGATAGCATCCGCCACTTTCCGGGTATTCCCGCCCCGCGAATCAACCAATACTGCGATGCCGGTCATACATCGTACTTCCATAGTCATCTGATTTATTACTATCCCGGTATAGAACTGGGGTCATACACCCGGGACGTTTCGCTCCCCGGATTGAGCAGACCGGTTTTGACGCGGATTGAATCACCCGATTACTCGTAAAAATTCCAATCCCGGCTCTGGCTGCGTACTTATCCGGATCGGTAGGTCGGATTTTTTAAAAATAAATGAACCGGGTTTCATTATTTTTGGATTTTCACTTTCCGGGAAGGATGGCCGGAAATGATCAGAACAGGGCGATTACCCAAAAAAAATATACTTTTCCACCGTGAGACACCGGCAGGAGAGTATACAGGACAACAATCGGAAGGACAAAACACACCACATTGTTCGCGGGCAGGGGGTTTCCTCAGTACGGTCTAACCCCTTCAAGGGGGTCATGGGGGGTCCATACTTTTTTAAGCAGGAGTTCCACTCAATTTTTCCAGCGGAAACGAACCCTTTCCCGCTCGAACCTCTGTCGGATCCTGCGATTCATAAAAGTGGGTGCCCCACAACAAGGATCCGATCAAGCGGGGGGTTCACCACAGTACGGAGGACCCCCTTGGGGGGCCGGAAGGGGCACTCGTTTTTTGAGTGGGGGCAGCCGTTGGGCTGAGGGGGGATTGCGGATCCCCATTTCACTTCGGAGAGTTATGGGAATGTGGCGGATTTTTGGGAAACAGGTGGAGGGTAAAGGGTATGCGGGGAACCCCTGTTGAGGGGAGGGGTGGGGGTGCCCGATCCCAAATATGGGGGGTGGCTCGGTCTCATTAAAAAGGGGAGTGCCTGCGATCATGATGAGCGGGCCAAGCTTCCGGCATGATCCGGGGGATCTCCCGGTATAGTTCCTTTCCCGGCATGCGGCTAAAGAGCAAGGATACAGCATAGGAAAATCCACCGATTGCCCGTCGCATGGCATTCCAGGCAGATTGTTTTCCCGGCGGACAAGATCCGCAGGTTTCAGCCGGTCCACCGGTCTCTCCGGAGGTTGAAATCCTGACGATAACCAGATATCAACGACGGAAAGTCTGGAAAGAGACAGGGATCCTATACCCCTGTGGAAGAAGTGAAAGCTGAAATTTTCCCAGATGACCACTAAGGGAAACTATACATCAGGTATGAGGATGTCAATCCCGACCGGATCGATTTTTCCTGAAAATTGCATCCCTGATTGAATATCATATATAGTTGGATCGCGATTCGACAAACTCTGCGTAGTCAGGATACGGAAGGAAGAAAAACCGCCTGCGTTGAGTCCGAAATTTTCAGCAGGGAAAAATGATTGAATGAAAATTATTCCCGCCTATTCCTGTTTTCTTCTGCCGGCAAGGGCTGCGGCAACACCTATGACACCGAGCGCAATGAACGGGAGCAGGGGCGGGAGGGGAGACTGCGTGGTTGTCGGGACGGTTGTCGGGATCGTCGTCGGGCGCGTTGTTGCGGGTGTCTTCACCGTCTCAACGATCGTAGGTACCGTCGTCGGTTCCGAGACGATCACGGTAACTTCCCCGATGTAGCTCTTCGCATCGGTGAAATGGATCTCGTATTCTCCCGGGGTAGTCACGACGACCTTCTTTGCATACACGCCGTCTCCCGTCTTTAAGTCCTTCTTGGTCTCAACCCAGGTCGGGCCGAAAACAAGACCGTCAGGGCCGCGGACCTCGATCTTTACCCCTCCATCGCCAAGATCCTTGATGGAGCCTTCAATCCGGAGGGCTTCCGCCGGGGTCTGGACTACCGGCGCGGTAAAGGTGATCTCGGCGGAACGGTCGTTGATCTTCACAAGTTTCATGGTGATGGAGTCCGAGCTGAGCTTGCCCTCGAACTCGGTAGAGGACTGGAGCTCGACTTTATACTGTCCCCCGGTGAGACCCTTGGTGGGGAAGGTCACGACAAACGTCTTGGACTTGGAATCCTGCAAGGTCACGGTCGCACTGTCAATCTGCGTTGCCGTATACCCTGCCCGGTACATGACGATATTGAAACTGGTACCGGACGGGAGCGTGCTGTTCCCGGTGATCTTGAGGGTCTGGCCGACATAGATCTCGGAAGGACAGTCGATATATAACTGGTATGCGGATACCGGGGCGATGATGAGGAAACAGAGCAGGAGAAGCCTTACAGCTGATTTCATACAATATGATCAAACGTTTGGGATTAATTATTTTCTGACGGCAATACCGGCCCGGTCTGCAGGGACAGGGAAGATCCGGTACCTTTCGGGCAACGGAACCTACTTACCGGGGTATGTTATACGATGAGGTCTCCATTCTGCGCGCCGCCAGAAATCCCCGGAACATCCGGGATTCAGACCAGGCTGATAAAATTTTTCAGGATCTGCAATCCCACAGCGCCGCTCTTCTCCGGGTGGAACTGGACGCCGAAGGTCAAGCGGTTGACAATCGAGGAGGCAAACGGGCAGATGTACGATGTCGTGGTAAGCGTGTGATCCGGCGTCGTATCCGCGTAGAAGGAGTGGACGAAATAGACGTACTCTTCCGTTGCACACCCGTCAAACAGGGGAGAATCCGGTTGTTCGATGAGAATCGAATTCCAGCCCATGTGGGGGATCTTCATGCCGGAAACCCGGGGAAATTTCCGTACATGGCCCGGGATAAGACCGAGCCCCTTGTGGATGCCATGCTCCTCGCTCTCCTCCATCAGCATCTGCATCCCGAGGCAGATGCCAAGGAGCGGGACTTTCCCGGCTGCTTCCAGGATCGCTTCCTTCACCGGCACCAGCTGTTCCATACCCTCGCGGAACGCACCGACGCCGGGTAGCACAATCCCGTCAGCTGACCTGATCATATCGGGGCGGGTCGTGATCACCGCAGTTGCCCCGGCCTTCTCAAGCCCGCGCATTACGCTCCTGAGATTACCAAGGCCGTAATCAACAATTACGATCGTCTTCATTGCCTGATCCCTCCCTGATCCGCCACCTGCCGGAAGAGGCCCAGTCCGTGGGTAGATCATGCTGCTCCTGCCAGCGGACGAGGTGTTCCAGCCATCCTTTCCAGAGCAAAGGATGATCCGATTCAATCCGGTGTATCAATGCCATATCGCTCGCCGGGCACATGAAGCAACCGATCCGGTCGAACCCTTGCCCGTACAGGACATTGCAGGGCGCATGCTCCCGCATGATGTAGAGCCAGACATGCAGCGCCGTCCAGTTGTGGATGGGCGCGGCGCAGGTCTGGGCAGGGACATTGGGATTTTTCCAGACGCGGCGGCTCTGGGCACGACGCTGGGATTCGTACTTCCGCTGGCCGACAAAGGAGAGGCATTCCCCCCACTTCGAGCGGATGACGGCCTGGAGCGGGCTGAGTTTGCAGGCTTTGCAGCACCAGCGGGCATTGACCGCAGGCGGGCCAATCTCTTCGAACCGCTCCCAGAAATGGTCCGGGCCGTCGGTCGTGATGACTTCAAGCCCGAACTGTCGGGATACGGTTTGCACGTTCTCGTAGGTTTCCGGAAACTCCATGCCGGAATCTGCAAAGAGGAGCGGGACAGCCCCAAGAGCTTTTTTGACCACCAGCAATGTTGCAAGGCTGTCCTTTCCGCCGGAATACGAGACCGTGGCAGGGAGAGGATTTCCCTCGTGCACCTCCTTTACAAAAGCAACTGCCGCCGTCTCCGCCCGGTCCAGCACGTCCCTGTTTGCGGCAACGGCACCCTCCCAGGTTGCAACCGACGGGAAGATGCGTGACGGGATATTTTTCCTGATCCGGACAACGGGGCCCCGTTCCATCGTGCGGGCAATGGCTGCCGGAACCTTTGCCCTTCCGGCGCCGATACAGGTGCCGTCACGGGAGAACACAAGGACCTCGTCCCCTTCCTTTACGGCATCGTCAATCTCCTTTAAGCCCGGGGCAAGGACCGATGCGCCTCCCCGGATGGCATCGACTGCCCCGTCGTCAACGACGATATACCGCCGGGTGGGTTTCATGAGCACCGCCGCTTCCGGGCGGGGTATGGGTTCATACCTCCGCTCCTCCGGGATATACCGGATCGATCCTGCAATCCCGCCCCCGACAACAATCTCGTCCATCCGGTCCTTGTCGGGCACCTTGTTCAGCAGGCAGAGGTGTCCTTCAGGAACAAGGGGGACCCCGAAATATTCCGTGAACAGTTCATTGATCCACGCGATATCATGGGGGAATGCCGGCCGTGCATCCCCGGGCGGGGTTACCGGCACCTCACGGGTACTGCTCCCGCAGGAGCACTGTTCAGAAAGAACCGGGACATGGCAGTGGTCGCACCAGCGCAAAAGGATCTTTCCCAGGTACGATGGACGCATTCCTCTATGAATTGGAAGTATGGAAATAAAAATTGCTTTGAAAAATTGCTCTTGGGGAAAGGGTCCTGAAAGGTCAGGATCCGGTTGCCTTAGAGGGTATCCTCATCCGGTTCCGGTTCCCGGAGCGAGATGATGCCCGCAGCGGCAAGGATGATGATTGCCGGGGCATACAGGAAGAGGATTGTAAATGTCCCGGCAAGCGGCGACGTAATAAGGATCCAGATTGCCGACGAGAGCAGCATCCAGCCGGCAAACCGGGGCTCTTTCTCGGCAATCGCCGCACCCATCAGTCCCATGCTGGAGAAGAGTGCTGCCTGGATACCCGAGAGCGTGAAATCATTCGAGGTCGAGGTAAGAATGATGGAAAGCGCGGCAAAAAGCCCGAATGTCCCCCCGATTGCGCCAATAAGAAACGCTCTCTTCATAAATTCCTGTTTACGCGTAACTGGTTAAATGTCTTGCCTTTTTCCTACCGGAGATCAATTTTTTGCAAGGAAGAAAAATACCGGTTATATCGTACTGTTTGTGCAGGGCTGGCACCCGGATAACCGGATTTAACGGATCTTGATTTTTTTGCGGGAAAACATTGGTTCACCAAGTCAATTATCCCCGGATTTGCATTTCAACCATAATTTACCACAAATAATTTAAATAATAAGAATAATGTTTTAAATAATACACTAGAAAAGGAGGTGGACTCTCACATGGCAGCAGCAGCAAAGAAGACTGTAGCAAAGAAGACCGCAGCAAAGAAACCGGCCGCAAAGAAGGCGGCTCCGAAGAAGAAGTAATTGGTTTGAATCTTTTTTTTATTTTCAGGCGATCCAGTTTTCAAAGAGTTCCTGTTTCAGGACGATTTTTAAGGACGATTTTTCCAGTTTTTCCAGAAATCAGGATACCGGGTCCTGAAACAACGACTATGACAAGGATTTGCAAGGACTTAAAAACAAGGACAGAGTGCGCCGACCGTACCTCTAACAAAATGTTCGATTCCCTTACATAATTTTAATATGCTGGTAGGTTGATTGCTCTGCATGACTCAGAGCGCATCATTCAACCTGGTCCGGGTAGAATATGCGGAAAATTCGATTCAGAAGGCTATCGATGAAGGGCGCTTCACTGACAAGGATGCGGAACTCATCAGGACCTTCACCAATGAGCTACAGGCTGTTTCCGGCATCTCGGTCTCCAGGGTCAATAAAATCACGTTCACGCTGGTAAGCTGGCGGCGTATCATCCCCAAGCCGTTCAACCAGTGTACCATCAATGACCTGCACAAGGGCATCATGGACCTCAGGAAAGCGAAAACACCCCGGGGTCAACTCTACAAGGCAAACACGGTCAGCGACTTTCTCAAGGTCCTCAAACAGTTCTACATCTGGCTCTCCCGGAACAGACTTACCCGGATCTCCCGCGACCGGATCCATGAGATCAAAGCCCCCGGTCGTGACCCGATGACAACCACCGCGTCCGACCTGCTCACGCCCGATGAGATCATGCGCATGGTCAAGGCCTGCAAACGGGACTCCGACCGGGCGCTCCTCCTGACCCTCTATGAAGGTGCATTCCGGATCGGGGAGATCGGGCGGCTGACCTGGGGCGATCTCAAGTTCGATGAATACGGGGTGATCGCCAACGTGTTCTTCAAGACCGACAAACCCCGGTACATCCGCCTCGTTATGGCGCTCGAATACCTTGCCCGCTGGCGTTCCGTCTATCCCGGCATTCCGGAGGGCAATGCTCTGGTCTTCATCAACCGGCGTGGTGAACCGCTGACCCATGCCCAGGTGAGCCGGCAGCTCGACCGGATCGCACTCCGTGCCGGGATTACCAAGCGTGTCAACCCCCATGTCTTCCGGCACTCCCGGATCACGCATCTCGTCCGGGAAGGGATCAGCGAGAGTGTCATCAAGGCGATCGCATGGGGATCGCAGGACAGCCGGATGCTCAAGACCTACCTGCACCTGACCGGGCAGGATATCGATAACGAGATGCTCCGGCTCTATGGCATCGAGGTCCCGGAGAAGAAACGGCAACGCGGTCTCAAGCCTCATCAGTGCGGTCACTGCTCGACCATCAACCCGCCGACCAACGAGTACTGCGGGACCTGCGGGCATCCCTTAACTGTGGAGGTTGAAAAGATGGTCGCGGCGACCGGGGATACTGTCCGGAAAATCCTGTTGGAGAACCCGCAGGCGCAGCGGATATTCCTCGACATCCTGAAGCAGGTACAGAAACTTCCCGCATAATTTTTTATCAGCATCGTACGACGCAGTTTTGAGAAATCTATTTATAATCGGTATACCTTAGTGTACCTCATGTCAAGGATCATCAAGGTGTCTGATGAGGTCTATGATGCCCTCCAGACCCTGAAAGATTACCCTTCCACCTCGTTCAGCGATATCATCAAGGGAGTACTGGAACTTCAGTTCCCGGGGGATTTCTTTGGCGATACTGATGCGATAGACCGGCAGCTGATCCGGGAAGAGCTGGGGATGGAGAACCGGGCACCCGGTGAACTTCGGCAGATCGTTAAAGCGCGCAAGATGCGCAAGAAGGTGAACAATGACAATACCGATATTTATTGAGAATAGTATGTGTGACTCCGGGCTGGCGGATCTGTCCCGATCCTGCCGGTTCGTCAATACCCTGGAGGGACCGTATGCAGAAGATTCCGCAGATCTCCTCTTCTCAACCCGTACTCCGTGACGGCATCCTGACCATTCCGCAGGAGGTCTTCCGCGCCATGCATCCCATGGACCAGGCTGCAGCCCAGGCGCTCCAGGTCATCGGCAAAGCCCGGATCCTCCCGCAGGATCCTGCCGCCACCGGGTGATACCATGGCAGGTGGTATTAACGCTCTCCTGATCGATACCCCGGACCCCGTCCCTGCCCAGCGAGGACCCGGCGAGGCGTCCGAGCGACCCCGGAGGGGGGGGTGGCATCCCCGGCAGGGAAAGCGGCGCGGAGCGCCGCGTCCTCCTTTCCTTGATAGAATGGTTACATCTGCACGTTCAGCTGGTTGTTCAGATGGTTCCAGCCAAAACCCGAAAGAACGCAAACGGCGCCGTGCCTATCACCGTTTACGGACCGGCCTGGCGTTCCACTATGGCAAGAGAATGCGGTTCCTCACATTGACCCTGGTAGAAGGATCTAACAACGATATTCACCAGTGTTTCCGGGCATTCAAAGAGCGGATCCGCAGGCTGACCCCCAACAAGATCCGGAAGATGGATCCTGAGTATTTCACAGACCAACGGATGCACCGGTTCTTCGGACCGGAAGAGGGCTGGGACAAGAAGGTCAAGTTCGAATATTTTGCCGTCAACGTATCCGGATCCCGGCAGCACATGCATATCCTGTATTTCGGGTCGTTCCTTCCCCAGCCGATTCTCAAGAAAATGTGGAAGGAGATCACCGGGGATTCCGATATCATCGACATCAGGACGACACGGGAAGGCATCAACAATGACGGGCGGCTGGCCGGGTATGTCCTCGCGCAGTATGTCGGGAAGCAGGAAGGGGATATCCGGTTCCAGATGTCGCATGGCTGGACCTGGAAGGGGATGGTCAAGGACTGGAAGCGCGCAGTAAGAAAATATACAACAGATGTTCGTGGGGTAAAGAGAGTTGACTTCCAGAACCTTCTTCGATATTGGGCTGATTTTGTCAAGAGCATGAAGACAAAACAGGTGAAATTAACTTAATTTAAAGGCCGTTATTAATGAGAATGAAAAATCAAATCGTATAATTTAACGTCATTAAAAATAGATTGAATTTTTGGCGGAAAAACATGCGGAGATTCTATCCATTTATTTTAGGGTTGTTGATTCTTCTAATCATTTCAAGCGGATGCATCCAAGTATCTGAAAAGACTAGAGCAAGTGGTAATGCTTTAGCGGGGTACGAAATTACAGAACATATATACCTTTATGGAGATAGGGGGCCACTCACAAAAGAATATGATGTTCGGATATGGGCTTTGGGAGTTGATGTTGTAAGAGAAAAAGGTGTTTCTGAAGCTACAAAGAATGCGTATTTACGTAGTTATAATGAAGCAATGAAAGCATTCTCAAAATGATTTAAAAAAAATGAGTGTATTCCATCTATTGACTCGTGATAGAATATGACAAAGTATTGTATTGAATGTAAAACCCCCCTCTCATTTTTCCGTCGTTTGTCTTCTTCGATATGTAAAGAATGTCAGGAAAAGAAAATTGTAGAAGAAAAAAAACGGCGAATGGAGTTCCTTGCGGAAGAAAATAAAAGAATTGTGGAAGAAGAAAAAAGACATTCTGATCACCTTGCGGAAAGAAAAAAGATCAAATCCTATGTTATTATTAATAAAGAAATTACGGATAATCAGCTTGAAAGTCTGAAAAAACATAAAACTAATGATTTAATCGCGTTTTATAATGAAATCTTGTCAGAATTTGAATCGGATGGGAAAGTTGAGAAAAGTGAATTGGCAACTCTTCAAGCCATTCAAACAACGCTCGGTTTACCTCATGACGAGATACGATATGATGAAAAATTTGTTCCGTATACGTATGCATATATGATAAAAGAAGAAAATAAACTGCCCCCTTGTATACTTTCTGTTGGAGACGGGGTCTCTCCTCCTATTCTCAAAAAAGGGGAAGAAATTCACTATTTAACACCTGTAATTTTGAAAGAGATGAGAGTGAAGAAATTGGGATATGAAGGTGGATCGCATGGTGTGAGTATACGCATCATGAAGGGTGTGAGTTATAGGGTCGGGGCAACTCGTGGGCATATATTAAAAGAAGAAGCATTAACCGAAACATCTCGAGGTTTTTTCATTATTACGAATAAAAGACTTCTCTTACAGCCGTTACAAAGCAATAAAGCCGTGAGTATCCCTCTAGAAAAGGTCATCTCTTACAATTGTTTTGAAAATGGTATTAGCGTTTATAAGGACGGGCGCGAGAAAGGATTCTTTTTTGAGACCCCCAAAAAAGGTTCATCAGAAGTAATCGGATTAGTCCTTGAATATTTATTTAATCCGATTATGAAAGGTGATTCAGTAAAATAGTTTTTTCGTTTGTTGTTAAGGTTGATGAACAGAAAGAATATTTTTATGGTGTCTTATTATTAATGTTAATATATGGAGCAGTTGGGTTTTCCTGATATTCAGCAAGCGGAAAATTTGCGTACTGTTTTTCAGCTAGCACATGAGCGAAATGAAAATATAGTTAATTTAATTCGAGCTACAGACGGTGCAATATGCGGTTTTTTAGGATTAACTGTAATTGAATTATTTAAAGATGGAGTTGATTTAAAATCTCTGACGGTACCCTTTTTTTGTGGAATATTGATTGTATCAATGTTTCTATGGCGTAATAGAGTAAATGCATATCAAAGAGATATTGTTAAAGGTTATAACCGAATGGTGAATTGTGAATATTTTTTAGATGTCCCATATCGAATGACGATAAGAAAAAATATAGAAGAAGATATTCAAAAAAATTCGGATATTATTACTAAACCTAAAAATTTTGATGACTTATGTGAATATTTGAAACCTGAAAATTATAAGCATCCGGAACATGACAAAGCAAATTGTTGGGCTTGTGTGTTTGAAGGCTTGGGAATTTTAATTTTTATTTTTTGGTTTTGCCAATGGATAACCTAATTTTTTTGGTAAAAGAATCAGAATTTGTCGGGAACAAAAGAGTAAGCGCATCGAACCTTATGGAAGAGTGCGCCGACCGGGACTCGAACCCGGGTTTAGGCGTTGGCAACGCCTAGTGATAACCACTACACTATCGGCGCAACCGATGTTTTGCGCTCTCAATGGTGGGTATTCAAAGAATAAAAGTATATCGACATTTCGACGCGGGTTCCGGCAGACCGGGCTCAGGTTTTATCAGTCACCATACCGGGGATCATCCCGGAAAACCACCGTTCACCAACACCGGGATACAACCCCGGCATCCTATACCGGCAGACACCTGTTCGTGAACAAACCCGACACCTTAATGTAACGGACTTCTATACCTAAGAACCGATGATCCCCCTTTTTGTCGGACTCACCGGAAGACGTATTATAATCTTCGGAGGGGGTGAGGTCGCGGCACGAAAAGCAAAATATTTTGCACGGGAAGCGGATGTCAGGGTTATCAGCCGCTCTCATGGAAAGGCGGTGGCAGAGCTTCCCGTCACCTGCATCGTGCGCGACCTGCAGGGTGTAACCGATGAAGATCTGGAAGAGGCGGTCCGCGGGGCATTCATTGTCATTGCGGCACTTCCTGACAGGAACCTGAATAACCGGATAGGAACAGTCTGCAGGAGGCAGGAGATCCTGTTCAATAACGCGGACGGCGAGTGTGGCGACCTGATCGTCCCGTCGGTCTCATCGGGCAGGAACTATACGATAGCGGTCTCGACGCTCGGAAAAAGCCCTGCGATCTCCCGTTTTATCCGGGAACATCTTGACAGCACATTTGTACGGCTCGACGAGATGATCGAACTTCAGGATATCCTGCGCCGCCACCTCAGGAAAACCGAATCCTCCCGTGAAAAGAGGAGCGCCATTCTCCGGGATATGGCACGGGATCCCGAGATCTGGGATGCACTCTCCCGCTCGCTGCAGGATGCCGAAGATCTTGCGAAACGGAGGTACCTGGATGGCTGATTTCGGATCCGTCCCGCTTGCAATCGCTGTACTGAGCCACCACCAGGCGAAGGTCACCGATCTGGAATTGTTCCGGTTCCCTGACGAACCGGCGTTTCTTACCCTTGCTACGGAACGGTTCAAAGGCGTCCTCCTCCTCCAGACCTGCAACCGGGTGGAAGTGATTGTCGAAGGAGAGGGATCGGCGCTTTCAGATTTCCTCAGAGGGCTCAACCGGCGAGGATTTTCCATCCTTGAAGGGACCGGTGCCCTCCGCCATCTCTTCGAGCTGGCATCCGGAGTGGACTCGATGATTGTCGGAGAAGACCAGATTATCGGGCAGCTGAAAAAGGCGCTCCTTGATGCCCATGCTGCCGGTACGACAAGCAGCCTCCTTGAGATCTCGGTCAACAAGGCAATCCATGTCGGCATCGAGGTCCGCAGGCGCACGGAGATCAACCGGGGGGCAGTGTCGATCGGGTCCGCCGCGGTACTCCTTGCCGAGAACGAACTTGGGAGCCTTGACGGGAAGCATATCCTTGTCGTGGGAAGCGGGGAGATGGGGCTTCTTGTCGC
>Ga0116170_10001777_pt1 | contig 21473 bp, 20 predicted proteins | sample AD_JPNHW1_MetaG_FD_89797 | JGI IMG/M metagenome (GOLD analysis project Ga0116170, IMG submission 89797) | Active sludge microbial communities of municipal wastewater-treating anaerobic digesters from Japan - AD_JPNHW1_MetaG | ecosystem: Engineered > Bioreactor > Anaerobic > Digestate | place...
AACCCGGTGGAAGGAGTAAAAATCATGGAAAATCAGGCTAAAATTCTGGCGGTCGCCGGCAAGGGCGGTGTGGGCAAGACCTCCCTGTCCGCGTCCATCGTCCGGCTGCTGACCGAGCAATATCCCGACAAGAAGATTCTCGCCATCGACGCCGACCCCGCCGTGGGTCTGTCTGTGGCGCTGGGCGTGGACGTGAAGCTCACGCTGGACGATATCCGCATGAGCGTGGTGGACAGCGTGGAAAACGGCGAGGCCCGGGAGGCGCTGGAGCTTCTCAGCGAGGCCCGCTTCCGCATCTTCGACGCGCTGGTGGAAATGCCCGGCTATGCCTTTCTGGCCATCGGCCGTCCCGAGAGCTCCGGCTGCTACTGCAAGGTGAACTCCTATCTGAAGGAGGTCATCGGCGTGCTGGCCAACAGCTTCGATTATGTGGTCATCGACGGGGAGGCCGGTATCGAGCAGATCCAGCGCCGGGTCATGGAAAAGGTCACCCACCTGCTGCTGGTCACCGACCAGTCCAAAAAGGGCGGGCAGGTCATCAAAACCATCAAGGACGTGGCGGACGGGCTTATCGTCTATGAGAAGATCGGCGCGGTGATCAACCGCATGACCAATCCGGAGCTGGCCGATCTGATCCAGGTGCCCGGCGTGCCCATTGTGGCCAGGATTCCCGCCGATCCGGCCTTTGCCGCCAACGACATCAAGGGGCAGAGCGTCATGCAGCTCCCCGCGGACGACGCGCTGCTGATGGGCGCCAAGGAAGCCATCACCAACCTGGGCCTGCTCTGAAGCCTCGCCATAAAAGACAGGTGCTGCAAGCAATTTGCAGCACCTGTTTTTTATTTTGTTCGGTCAGGTCTGGGTGTAGACCATGACGATCTGGGCCACCTGCGCGCGGCTGGCCGTGCCCTGGGGGCGGACGGTCTTGCCCGTGCCGTCGGCGAAACCGGAGACGATGCCCATCTGCACCGCCCATGTCAGCGGCGCCACGGCGTAACTGTTCACCGAAGCGGCGTCGCTGTAGCCGGAGAGGTCCTTCGCCGGGTCGTAATCCACATTTTTGCCCTGCAGCTGGGCGAATTTGTAGAGGATGGCCACCAGCTGTTCCCGGGAAATGTCGGCCTCGGGGCCGAAGGTAGTGGCGGAGGTGCCGCTGACGATGCCCTGAGACGCCGCCCAGCGGATGGGCTCGGTGTACCACTGGCCGCCGGGCACGTCCGTAAAGGCCATCTCGTCAAATACGGTGGGCTTGCCGGACATCGTCCACAGCACGGTAACCAGCATGGCGCGGGTCATTTTGGTATCCGGGGAAAACAGCGTGGCGGAGGTGCCGCTCATCAGGCCCTGCGCGTAGCAGTAACCCACTGCGTTGTAGTACCAGGTGCCGTTCTTCACATCGGTAAAGGGAATCACCACGGTATCGGACCAGGTGGCTGTCGCGTGCAGATTGCGGCTCACGGTATCGGAGGCCCTGAGAATATTGCCGGTCTCCTTCGCCTGCCAGCCCGCAAAATATTTGCCGGCCAGCGTGGGTTCGGGCAGGGTGCCGTAAGCGGTACCGGTCTGATAGCAAAACACGTCGTTTTCCAGCGTGCCGCCGTTGCGGTCCATAACCAGCCAGCTGAACTGCGGGCAGGCGGTGCCCTGGTAGTCGCCGTAAAGCAGGATCTGGGCCTCCCGGATGCGGCGGGTGATCAGCCCATCGAGAACGGTCGTCCCCTGATGTGAGAGCACGCCCATGGCATCCACGATCTGGAGGGCTGAGTAGTTGGAAAGGCCGGCCTTGACATAGCGGCCGATACGGTAAGCGTCACTCATCCAGGTGCCGCCCATGTTATAGGTCAAGCTGATCAGCGCGTCGTACTGGTTCTGATTCAGGCTCACGCCGTTTGCCGCGAGAAAAGCGTTGAGCTCCGTGACGGCGGTGCCGTCCAGATAGGCCCTGAGCATCTGTTCCGCCTCGGCCTGGGTCACGCCGTTGGGGTAGGCGTCCTTGGCGCAGGCGGAGCCGTAGCCGATGAAATAATTGCCGGAACCCACGGGATCTTCGTACTGGTTCTGGGAATACCCCTCAAAGCTCTCGAGGAAGGTCACGATCTTGTCGCTGTAGGTGGTCGCGCCGTCGGCCAGCGCCACCGTGCCCAGCGACAGCGTCATCACCGCGGCCAAAAGGATTGTAAGGAATTTCTTCGTATGTATCACTCCCATAACTTTTTCTGGGAGCAATTATAGCATGCTTGGACGAATTATGCAATTTTTCGGCGGATGCAATGATTGGAAAAGCGCCCAGCCTTCCGTCCGGGCGCCTGACCTGGCAGCTGTCACGCCGCCTTCGCAGTGGTCGCGGCCGAGGAGGACGGGGTTCCGGAGGACCCATCCGTACCCTGGCCGGGGCGGGTCCCGCCGCCCTTGCCAGGGCGCGTCTGACCGGGATCAGAGCTGCCGCCGGAGGGCATCTGTCCGCCGCCCATACCGCCGCCCATACCGGTGGACGCGGAGTTCACGGCGATGGCGCTCATGGTGACCGTGGCAGTCTGGCTGCCCGCGGTGATGGTATAGGCCGCGCCTTCCGCGAGGTCGGCGCTGGAGAATTCGATGCTGGAGCAATCCTTGGCGGTGGTGTAGCTGTACAGCTGTTTGCCGCTGGCGTCGGTGATGGTGATCTCCGTGCCCGCCGCGATGGTGGAGGAGAAGTTGTACAGGAACGAATACTGGGTAGAGCGGGTGTCGAAGCCCTCGGCCATGCCGGAGGCGCCCAGCGCGAGGACGGTACCGCCGTTCACGGAGATGGTGCCGCCGTTCTCCGCGCCGGAATCCAGCGCGCCGTTGCCGCTGTTGGTGGGACCGTTGACAAGGATGGTGCCGCCGTTCACGGTGAGGTCGCCGTTGGAGTCGATACCGTCGCCGGAGGCGTCAATGGTGAGCGTGCCGCCGTTGATTATCAGCTCGTGGGTACCGGAATCCGCGGCAGCGGTGGTGGACGTCTGGCCGGAGCCGGTGCTGCCGCCGCCCGCGTTGAGGCCATCGTCCGTAGCGGTGATGTCAATGGTGCCGTTATTGATGGTCAGGATAGCCTTGGACTCGATGCCCTCGGTGGACTGGGTAATGGTGATGCCGGTGGTCTCTCCGTCGATGGTGACGTTGCCGTGGCCGGAGATGCCCTTGCCCGCGGAGGACGCGATGGAAAAGGTGCCGCCGGTGATGTCGATGGTGCCGGTGGAGTGGATGGCGTGGTCGGTGGACTGAATGGCGAAGGTGCCGCCGGTGATCTTCAGGCTGCTGCCGGCCTTCATGGCCTTCATGCTGACGTCATCGGCGCTGTCCGTGTCGCTTCCGTTGAAGAAGTCGCCGAACTGCATACCTCCCTGAGCCTGCAGATCGGACAGGGTGGTCTCGCTGCCGTCGCCGGAGGTGATGTTGAAGGTGCCGCCGGTGACGGTGAGGTCGGTCCCGGCCGAGATACCGTCGCCCTGGGCGGTGACCGTCAGGGTGCCGTCCGCGATGGTGATGGCGCCGGCGGAGGATTTGACGCCGTCGTTGGCTGCGGTAACCGTGATGGTGCCGGATTGGATGGTCACGCCGGTCTTGCCGGCGATGCCGTTATTGATGCTGCCGTTCACGGTGAGACTGCCGGTGCCGGTGAAGGTCAGCGCCTCTTTGGAGAAGATCGCCGCGCCGGAGGCGTCGTCCGTGCCGGATGCGGCGTCATCGGATGCGGCGGTGTCTGTGGTCCCGGCAGCGGCGCCGGCCGCGGTTTCGGTGGCCGAAGCGGCGGAAACCGTGCCGCTGGTGACGGTATTCTCCGTGCCGTCGGCCAGCTGGATGGTGACCGTGCCGGATTTCACATGGATGGCGTCGTCGGCCGTATTGGTCAGGGACGCGCCGGAGAGGAGCAGTGTCACGTCGCCGGAGGCGTCCACCACCAGCTGCCCGTCGTTGAGGTTGCCGGTGACAGTGTAGGTTCCGGCGGAGGTGACGGTGACGGTACTGCCGGAGACAGCGGCCCCGCTGCCGGAGACGGCGGCGGTATCGCCGCTGAGGGTTATGGTCGCGTTGACTGCCGCGGAAGCGGCCGTGGTGGAGGAGCACGCCGCCAGCAGGCAGATCGCGCTCAACGCCAGCGCCAGTAATACAAGACGGATTTTTTTCATAGTCGAGACTCCAGTCACATCGCGATTTCCTTGTCCGCCGCGCGGCCAAGGGCGATGTTCAGATTTCCGTTGCGGCAGCGCAGTTCGTCCAGAAAGGCCTTGCTGTCTCCGTCGTTTTTCAGCGTGATGTCGTAGGTCAGCTCGTAGAGCGTGCCCATATTGCTGGTTTTGATTCGCTCCAGTTCGTTGAAGGACAGGTACTTTTCAAACAGGTCGTCGAACAGGCCGTCGTAATCCAGATTCTCGGGAATGGTGACCTTCAGCTGCTTGGCCCGGGACCTGTTCTCGCCGAAGCCCACGGTGGACAGCACCAGCACGAAAACCGCCATAATGGCGAAGAAGATCGCCGCCAGCCCCACATAGCCCATACCGCAGGCAAGGCCGATGGCCATGGAAATGAAGATTCCGGCGATCTCTTTTGCCGTGCCGGGGACGCTGCGGAAGCGGACCAGAGCGAAGGCTCCGGCCACGGCCACGCCGGCGCCGATGTTGCCGTTGACCAGCATGATTACCAGCGCCACCGCCGCGGGCAAAATGGCCAGCGACAGGGCCAGAGACGCGGTGTGCTTGGTTTTATAGGTAAAGACCAGTGCTGTTAAAACGCCCAGCACAATGGCGGAAAAAATACAGATCAGGAATCCCCCGATGGAAATTCCGCTGGCAATAACGCTGTCAAGCACAAAAACTCACTCCGTTTCCTGTTTTGTCTGCGGCTGTCAGCTGCCTGTAGCAGCTGACATATTTGGAAAAGCCGGTGGGAAAGAGGCTCCTCTCGCTGAGCAGGTGGGACAGCCACACGGGGACCGTGCCGGGGATCTTGATCTCCATCAGGAGGGTGTCCGGGGCCAGAAGCGGCTCTCCGTGATCGCCCTCGGTGAGATCGAGCTCGTAGTCGCGCCAGCGGATGCTTCGGTCGAAAGTGATCCGAAGCTCCGGGTCTTCCCTGCCGGCCAGCACCGTGCGGTCATACGCGATGTACACCTTGGGCTCCAGACTGCGGCGGCTGCAAAACCAATCGATCTCCCGCTGAATTTGGCTGTCATCCCTGGCGGGGACACCGCAGTTGAGGTAAGCGAAGGCTTCCCCGTCCGGCATGCGCACGCGGCGTTTATACACCACGCCGTCGTACTTTTTCTTGATCTCCACGAACACCTTGTCGCCCCGGGTGGGGATGCCGTAGCTGCGCACGCGGAGCTTTTCCTTGTAGACCGGCTGTTCGATGGACGCCCTCGCCAGCGCGAAATCCGGGGTGTCGTAATAGACGTTGCACACGGTGCTCTGTCCGTATTCGTCAGCCCGCATAGATTGATCCAGCGCCTTGCGGAGGGTCTGGTACTGGGCGGTATCGAGAAGGTACTATTTTTCGTATCTTTTGAAGGTAAATTGTGATTGTTTCATATCGCGGCCCCCTTCTTACGAAAACAATCCTATCGGCATGACCTTAAACGTACTTAAAACTGAACCAGGAATTTACAAAAGGCCGCTTCTGTTAAAAATGGGTAAAACAATACCGCCTCCGCCCCGGCGGGCGAAAGCGGTATCGGTTTTTTTGACTCAGTCGTTGAGCAGCGCGGCGGCCGCGGAGCCCAGCAGGGTGGTGTCCTCCGCCGTGCGGAATTCAAAGCGTCTGCCGATGGCGTCGGCGTACGCGCCCAGATGCTTTTCCAGCGCGGGGCGGAAACGGCGGCTTTTGAGAAAGAGCGAGCCTTCGGCGCAGATACAGGCGGGGCCCTCCCGTCCGGCCCCGGTGAGCAGCAGCAGCGCACCAAGATTGGAGGCCACACAGCGGGCGGCGCGGTCGAACACGGCGCGGCACACGGTCTGGATAAACACCCTGTCCGCCTCGCTCTCGGCCAATCCCTCCAGCCCCTGGCCGTCACACCACGCGTCCGCCTGGGAGGCATCCATGTGGGGGACTCCGCGAATACACTGCGAGATCAGGCCCTGGTCCGCCGCGGCGCACAGTGAAATGCGGCACAGCTCGCCCAGATAGGCGCCGGAGGTCATTTTTTCGTGCCAGCCCCGGCCCGGGTCGTTGCTGGCCTCATCCAGCAGCCGGTCGAAATCGCCGCGGGGCAGGTCCTTCATATAGCCGGATTCCAGATTCACCAGCATTTTCCCTTCCCCGCCGCCCAGTTTGGGGATGGCGGACAGCGGCAGCATACAGCAGGTGTTGGTGCCCGTGCCGGACACCAGCCCCAAAATGCCGTCGTAGCTGTCCTTGTCCAGCAGCGCCGAAACGCCCAGCAGCACCGCGGCGGTGTCGTTGAGCAGGGTAAAGCTCTTGCCGGTGACGCCCCGGCGGGCCAGTTCCCCGGCAAGCTCGCCGCACAGGTGCCTTCCCGCGCAGCCGCTGATCTTCACCTGCTTGGTAAAGCGGGGGTCGCAGCCGTCCCGGTCCGGGGTCATCACCGCCAGATAGGAAAAGCAAAAGCCCACGTGCTGTACCCGGTCCATCAGCGGCATCAGGGCGTCCGCCGTGTAGCGGATAAAGCCGTCGAAATCATCCGGCGCGGTCACGCCGGGCATGGTGGTCTTGCGCAGCTCCTCCACCCGGTAGTCCCCGTCGCCGAAGGTGACCAGCGCCCGGCGGAAGTTTGTGCCCCCGGCGTCGATGACGGCGGCGGGCACAGCTCTGGGCACCCGGCCGTCCGCCTTGAGATAGGTAGGCAGCATGGGCAGACCGTCCGCCTCGCCCCGCAGGCCCTTTTCCATGGCGGCGACGAAACGCGGCGCGCATTCCGCCGGTTCGATCCGCTCCGGCTGCATCCCATGGGCGATCAAAAATTCTTCTGCTCTCATTTCCGCTCCAAAAGGAAACCGGCGAATCCGCCGGTTTCCTTTTTCCTGTTTCAGCTTTAATTCTTCGCCGCAGCGGCTGACGACGCCGCGGGCGCGGCGGGCTTCTCCTCGGTTTTGACGCTCTCGACAATACCGGCGGCCAGCCCCGCGATCCCCTGGATCTCGCTGGGGATGATGATCTTGGTGGCTTTGCCGTTGGCGGCGGCGGCAAAGGCCTCCAGCGCCTTGATCTTGATGACGGCCTCGGAGGGGGCCGCCTCGTTGATAAGCCGGATGCTCTCGGCGGTGGCTCTCTGCACGGAGAGGATGGCCTCGGCCTGGCCCTCGGCCTCCAGAATCTGCTGCTGCTTTCTGGCGTCGGCGCGGAGGATGGCGGATTCCTTTTCGCCCTCGGCGGTGAGGATGGCGGCGCTCTTTTCACCCTCGGCGCGGAGAATGGCTTCGCGGCGTTCGCGCTCGGCCTTCATCTGTCTCTCCATGGCGTTCTGGATTTCCTTGGGCGGCTCGATGCTCTTCATTTCCACGCGGGTCACCTTGATGCCCCAGGGATCGGTGGCCTCATCCAGAATGGCGCGCAGCTTGGTGTTGATCACATCCCGGCTGGTCAGGCACTGATCCAGCTCCAGATCGCCGATGATGTTTCTCAGCGTGGTGGCGGTGAGGGTCTCCATGGCGATCATGGGGTTCTCCACGCCGTAGGTGTACAGCTTGGGGTCGGTGATCTCGAAATACACCACCGTGTCGATCTGCATGGTGACGTTATCCTTGGTGATGACCGGCTGCGGCGGGTAATCCAGTACCTGCTCCTTCAGGGACACGACCTTGGCCACCCGCTCGATAAACGGGATTTTGAAATGCAGACCCACGTTCCACGTGGTGCTGTAGGCGCCGAGGCGCTCGATAACATAGGCTCTCGCCTGCTGTACGATGCGGATGTTGCGTACCAAAATCACAACGATCAGCAGGATGATGATGAGAATGCCCCATTCCATAGTTCAGTTCTCCTTTTCATTTTCTGCCGCATCCCGCGCGTCGGCGGTGACGATGAGCTTGACGCCCTCGATGCGCAGGGCGGAAACCCGGTCGCCCGGCTGGAAATGTACGTCGTCCTTGTCGCTGCGGCCCGTCCAGACCTTGCCGTCCATGGCCACGGCGCCCGTTCCGGCGATATTGTCTATTGTTTCCGTTACAACGCCTTCCATACCCAGAATTCGGTCGGCGTTGGTTGGCTGATGGGTCGCGCTCCACCGCCGGGCCAGAGGCTTGGTGATGATCAGCGCCGCAATGGACACCGCGAGAAACCAAATGAACTGCGCGGCCATCTGCGCTCCGAACAGGGCCGCGATCATCGCGGCCAGTCCGCCCACGGCGAACCAGATGGATGTCAGCCCCACCGTAGCGGCCTCGATCACCAGGAACATCACGATCACGGCGATCCATAGGATCCAGGCGTTGGCTGCAAGAAATACCATAGCTCCACCTCCCTAGATTACTGTTATCATTTTAACCTATTTTTTCGGGGATGGCAATAGGCAACTCACCGGCCGCGAATTTACATTTTGACGCGGTTGGGCCTTTACTTTTACACTTTACCGCTGTAAAATACAGGTGATCGTTTTTTGTGAGGTGCTGTATGAACAAAATGAACAAGAAACCCCGCAACGAGGATATGTACAAGGCTATCCTCTCTCTGCGCGACATGAACGAGTGCCTGCGCTTTTTTGACGATCTGTGCACCGTCACGGAGCTTCAGGCCATGGAGCAGCGCTATCATGTGGCCGTGTGTCTGGACAAGGGTATGATCTACAACGACATTCTGGCGGAAACCGGGGCATCCAGCGCCACCATCAGCCGCGTGAACCGCTCCCTGCAATACGGCGCCGGCGGCTACGGCATCGTATTTGACCGGATAAAGGAGCAGGGCGGGAAATGACGTCCTACGGCCCCTTGGCGAGATGGTACGACGCGCTGACGGCGGACGTGCCTTATCCGGCGTTCGCCGACTTTTATGAGGCGGCTTTCCGGGCCGACGGCGGGGAATTTTCCACGCTGCTGGATCTGTGCTGCGGCACGGGGACGCTGACCGGTCTGTTGGCGCGGCGCGGCTACGAGATGATCGCGGCGGACGCTTCCTCCGATATGCTGATGGAGGCCCGGGAAAAATCCGCCGCCCTGCCCGTCCCGCCGCTTTTTCTCTGTCAGAGCGCGGCGGAGCTGGATCTTTACGGCACGGTGGACGCCGCCGTGTGTTCGCTGGACGGGTTGGATTACATCCCCCCTGCGGAGCTGCCGGAGGTCTTTCGCCGCCTGCATCTCTTTCTCCGTCCCGGGGGACTTTTCATCTTTGACGTGCGCACCCCCCGGTCCTTCCGCGAGCTGGACGGCGAGGTCTTTGTGGACGAGGCGGAGGATCTGCTGTGCCTGTGGCGGGCGGATTTCGACGAGGCGGAGAACACCATGACCTACGGCATGGATATCTTCTCCCGGGAGGGCGCTCTGTGGCGCCGCGAGGGCGAGGAGCACACCGAATACGCCCACGACCCGGACGCGCTGCGGCAGCTGCTGGAAGACGCCGGCTTCACGGCGGTCACGCTGTGCCCCGACTGCCCCCAGAGCGGGGACGGCAGACTTTTTATCACTGCGAAAAGGAACGATTGATATGGATAAGATCCTCCACGCCGTCGCGGGCGACGGTTTTATCAAAATGGCGGTGATCGTGGCCACGGATGCCGCCGAAAAGGCCAGCCGCATCCACGCCTGCTCCCCCACCGCCGCGGCGGCGCTGGGCCGGGCGCTGTGCGCCGCGTCCCTGCTGGGCGAGAGCATGAAGGAAGACGGCGCCGCCCTCACCCTCCGCATCGACGGCGGCGGCCCGGTGGGCCGGGTAGTGGCCGTATCCGATTCCGGCGGCAACATGCGCGGTTATGTGTCCAATCCCGGGGCCGATCTGCCCGCCCGTGCGGACGGCAAGCTGGATGTGGGCGGTCTGGTAGGGAAAAACGGTATGCTCACCGTCAGCCGGGACATCGGCCTGAAGGAGCCCTATATCGGCTCCACGGAGCTGGTCTCCGGCGAGATCGCCGAGGATCTCACCGCCTATCTGCTGGAGAGCGAGCAGGTGCCCTCGGCCTGCGGTCTGGGTGTGCTCATCGATACGGACAAGTCCGTCAAGGCAGCCGGCGGCTTTCTGGTACAGCTCATGCCCGGCGCGCCGGATGCGCTGGCCGCTAAGCTGGAAGATAATATCTTCTATATGGATCAGCTCACCACCATCCTCGCCGAGGACGGCGCGGAGGCGGTGTTTGATCAGGTTCTCAAGGGGCTGGAGCGCCATTGCTTAGGCGAGACGCCCGTGGAATACCGCTGCCATTGCAGCCGGGAGCGCGTGAGCGAGGCGCTGCGCAGCATCGGCGGGGCGGAGCTGGCGGCTCTGGCGGCGGAAGGCAAGGACATCGACGTCAGCTGCCAGTTCTGCGACAAGGTTTATCATTTTACCCCGGCGGAGCTGGAGGATATAAAAGGCGAAAAAAACGCCGAAGAAAATAAGGGATAGCGCTTGACAAGCGGAAATGGTTTTAGTATAATCATAAAGCCGCTGAAATGGGAGCATAGCTCAGCTGGTTAGAGCACTTGCCTTACAAGCAAGGGGTCACTGGTTCGAGCCCAGTTGTTCCCACCAGCTTTTCAGCCGATATGCCTTGGTAGCTCAGTAGGTAGAGCAGCGGACTGAAAATCCGCGTGTCGTTGGTTCAATTCCGACCCAAGGCACCACACCGGGAGGCGCTTAAATGCGCGCCTTCCGGGTTCCATCTGAAAGAGAAAAAAGCTTTAGATGCAGTCTCCCTTTTCTCTTTCAGGTACACTCCGCGCCGGCGGCAAACGATTTCCGGAAGGCATTGTAAGCGGACGGACTTCTCTTCCGTCTGCCGGGAATTCTCTTTTTATCCTTTTCTTTTGTTGAGAATGCAGATGCGGCCATAGCTCATCTGGTAGAGCGCCACCTTGCCAAGGTGGAGGTAGCGAGTTCGAGCCTCGTTGGCCGCTCCACGTCAGAAATCGTCTTCATTGCTACATGCGGCGCAAGCGCCGCATATCCGCTATTCAGGCGATTTCTTCCTCAGCCGAACAAAATCACGCATTTTGTTCGGAGAGAAACGACAAAGACGAAAGTCTGACGAAGGGCGAAAGTCTGACGAAAGGCGAAAGTCTGACGAAAGGCGAAAGTCTTTTGTAGTTTCCCCGTATCCCCCCGTCTCCCCGTCTCCCCGAACAAAACCTATAGTTTTGTTCGGAACAAGGAGCGAGCCCCAGAGGTGGAAGGCGCGACCAAATCGGGAGCGCCGGAACCGTCCGGGGCGAGCGACGTCCTGGCGCCATAGCCAAGTGGTAAGGCATGGGACTGCAAATCCCTGACCCCCGGTTCAAATCCGGGTGGCGCCTCCAAAAAAAGACGACTTGTTTTTACAAGTCGTCTTTTTTATCCGATTCCTGGTTCCTCATATCCGGCCATGGTCCTGGGCTTGCCGAAGTAGAAGGCCGCCATCAGGCCGGGGCCGCAGTTGGAGCCGATGATCGTGCCGATATAGGTGTAATACACATCCCGGAATCCAAACTCTTCCTTCAGGGGTTCGCCGAACTCCCGTGCCTTTTCCGGGATATCGGAGTGACAGATATAGAGCGTCTGATCCGCGGTATCGGTGAGCGTCTCCCCGATGATCTCATGGATGCGCGCGATCGTCTTGTCGAAACCGCGCACCCGCTCCTGCACAATCAGATGTCCCCCGGAATCGAGATTCAGGATGGGGCAGATATGCAGCGCCGTGCCGATGATGGCGCTGGCCCGGCTGCATCGCTCGCTGCGGCGCAAATACAGCAGTTCGTCGGTGGTGTACCAGGTGTTGACTTCGACCTTATGCGCCTCCAGCCACTCCGCGCATTCCGCGGCGGACTTCCCCGCGTCCCGCATTTCGGCGGCTTTCAGGGCCAGCATGCCGTACCCCGTGGAGCAAAGAGTGGAATCAACAACATGGATCTGCGCGCCGGGTATCTCGTCCGCAAGCAATTCGGCGGCGATAACGCCGTTCGACCACGTTCCGGAAACGCCGCTGCCGAGGCTGATATGAAGAATTGGTTTCCCCCGCGCAAGCAGCGGACGCCAAAAATCCACAAACTCCTTGGGGTTGATCTGGCTGGTCTTGGGCACCGCGCCGCCGCGCATCTTATCATAAAATTCATGGCAGTCCTTCTGATTCATGGTGTCCCTGTGGGAAACGCCGCCGATGTCATAGCTCAGCATGAGCGGGATAATCCCTTTCTCCTGCAGCAGGCTCAGCGGAAGGTCGCATCCGGAATCCGTCGTAATTAGATAACTCACTTGTAAGCCTCCGTCCGATATCCGGTTTGAAATAACACGCTATGTAGTTATTATAATATTCTGCTTTTTTCATGTCAATGTGTCACTTTTCGCATTCTGCGCAAAGGCGGTTCGTCTTTCCTTTCTTACCATAATGTGATATAATCCCATAAATCCATAAGAAGGAAGGCGAATTTCCGTGTACGAGCTCGTTCAGTTGGGCGAAAAAAGCTACTATATCAGTTCCCCTGCCAAGATCGGCGTATATGTTGCGGCGCCCGACCGGGTGTATCTCATCGACAGCGGCAGCGACAAGGACGCCGGCCGCAAGGCCCGCCAGATTCTGGACGCCAACAACTGGTCGCTGCAGGGCATTCTGGTGACCCACTCCAACGCCGACCATATCGGCGGGTGCCGCTATCTCAAACAGCAGACGGGCTGCACTGTGTTCGCCCCCGGCATCGAGCGGGCGTTCACAGAGTATCCCATTCTGGAGACGGCCTTCCTCTACGGCGGCTGTCCCCCCTCCGACCTGCGGCACAAATTTCTGCTGGCGCAGGACTGCGCGTGCGCGGATGTCACCGACCCGGCCTTCCCCCCGGAGGTAGAGATCATCCCCCTGCCCGGCCACTTTTTCCACATGGTGGGCTACCGCCTGCCGGACGGCACCGTGTTCGCGGCGGACTGCGTGTCCTCCGCCCAGACGCTGGAAAAATACCAGATCGGCTTCATCTACGACGTGCCCGCGTATCTGGACACGCTGAACAAGGTCTCCGGACTGGAGGCCCGGGTGTTCGTCCCCGCCCACGCAGAGCCCTGCGCCTCCATGGCGCCGCTTTGCGAAGTGAACCGGGACAAGGTGCTGGAGATCGCGGAGAGAATTGTGTTCCTGTGCGCTCAGCCCGTCAATTTTGAAGCCATCCTGCAACAGCTGTTCCGGCAGTATCAGCTGGAGATGGACTTTGCCCAGTATGTGCTGGTGGGCAGTACGGTGCGCTCCTATCTCAGCTGGCTGCGGGATACCGGACGGCTGACGGTTGAATTCTCGGATGGAATGCTGCTGTGGAAAGCGGCGGAGGGTTAACGGCGTGTACAGGATCTTAATCGTGGAAGACGACGCGGTGATCGCCAATGCGGTGCAGAAGCATCTGGTGTCCTGGGGCTACGAGGCCCGGATCGCGGAGGATTTTGAAAACGTCCTGCCCGCCTTCGCGCAGTATGCGCCGCAGCTGGTACTGATGGACATTTCCCTGCCCTTCTTCAACGGCTACCACTGGTGCAGCGAGATCCGAAAGATCTCGAAAGTGCCGGTGATCTTCATCACCTCCATGTCCGACAACCTCAATCTGGTCACGGCCATGAACATGGGCGGCGACGATTTTATCGCCAAGCCCTTCGATCTGGCGGTGCTGACGGTCAAGGTGCAGGCCATGCTGCGCCGGACTTACGAATTTGGGGGCGAGAGCACGCTGCTGGAGCACGGCGGAGCCATCCTGAACATCAGCGACGGCACGCTGTCCGTGAACGGGCAAAAGCTGGAGCTGACAAAAAACGAATATAAGATTCTGCACATCCTCATGGAAAACCGGGGCAAGATCGTCTCCCGGGACGCGCTGATGGAGCAGCTGTGGCAGAGCGACAGCTATATTGACGACAACACCCTCACCGTCAACATGACCCGTCTCCGCCGCAAGCTGGAAGACGCGGGGCTGTCGGACTACATCACCACCAAAAAGGGCGCGGGGTATCTGATCGCATGAAGACTTTTTTTCAATGGCTGCGCAGCCGGGTCTGGTATTTTGCGCTGTTCGCGGCGTTTTTCGCGGTGCTGGGGCTGCTTTTTTACCTCTATCGCCTTTCGGGTGAGATCGTGATCTACGGCTTTGCGCTGTGCGCCGCGCTGGGGCTGATCTTCTGTGCCGGGGACTTCGCCGCCTTCCGGCGGCGGCACCGGGCGCTGCGCGCCGCGCTGGAGGCCATGCCCGACGTGCGCGAGCCCCTGCCCGCGCCGTCGGGCCAGATCGACGGCGACTACGGCGAGCTGGTGTCCGCGCTGCGGCAGGAGAACGCCCGTCTGCGCTCCGCCGCCGCGGTGCGGCGGGAGGATATGGACGATTATTATACCCTCTGGGCCCATCAGATCAAGACCCCCATCGCCGCCATGGGCCTGATTTCGCAGTCCGCAGGGGAGACGCTGACCGCCCGGGAAAAGGCGGAGCTGGAGACCGAGCTTTTCCGCACGGAGCAGTATGTGGCGTTGGCCATGAGCTACCAGAAGCTCTCGGGCGACGGCAGCGATTTCGTTATCGCCCGCTGTCCGCTGGACGGCGTCATCCGGCAGGCGGTACACAAATACGCCCGGCAGTTCATCCGTAAGGGCCTCACGCTGCGCTACGAGCCCGTGGACATCACGGTGCTGACGGACGAGAAGTGGCTGCAATTCGTCCTTGAGCAGCTCTTATCCAACGCCCTGAAATATACCCGCGCCGGCGGCATCTCCATCTATCTGCGGGACAGCTTCAAGCTGGTCATCGAGGACACGGGCATCGGCATCGCGCCGGAGGATCTGCCCCGCATCTTCGAAAAAGGCTTCACCGGCTACAACGGCCGGGCGGATAAGAAATCCACCGGCATCGGGCTGTACCTGTGCCGCCGCATCCTCGCCCGGCTGGGGCACACCATCTGGGCGGAATCCGTCCCCGGCCGTGGGACGAAGGTCATCCTCGATCTCGCCGGCCGCGAGCTGGAAGTGGAATGAGGAGGCTTGGCCCTCCGGGGTTGAACACCTTTCAAAAATGTAAGATACCGGGCCGAAATGTAAGCCGCATCCATGGCGGCGCATTCCGGCCCGCGCTATACTGGGCGTGTAATCTGCCAAGGAGGAACAAAAAATGCCGATTCTTGAAGTCACAAAAGTGAAAAAGATCTATACGCCCCGCTTCGGCGCGCCGGTTCCGGCGCTGCTGAGCGTCTCGTTTTCCGTGGAAGCCGGGGAATACGTCGCTATCATGGGGGAATCCGGCTCCGGCAAGACCACGCTGCTGAACATTCTTGCGGCTCTTGACCGCCCCACCGACGGTGAAGTGCTGCTGAACGGCCAGAGCATTCTCACCGTGCGCGAGCGCGATCTCGCGGCCTTCCGCCGGGATAATCTGGGCTTCGTGTTCCAGGATTTCAACCTGCTGGACACCTTCAACATCCTGGACAATATTTTCCTGCCGCTGGTGCTGGCGGGCAAATCTTACGGCGAGATGTCCGCCAGGCTGGCGCCCATAGTGGAAAAGCTGGGCATCGGCGACATCCTGGAGAAATTCCCGTACGAGGTCTCCGGCGGCCAGAAGCAGCGTACCGCCGTGGCCCGCGCGCTCATCACTGACCCGAAGCTGGTATTGGCCGACGAACCCACCGGCGCCCTGGATTCCCACTCCACAGACGATCTGCTGGCGCTGTTTGCCAACATCAACCGGGACGGCCAGACCATCCTGATGGTCACCCACAGCGTCAAGGCGGCCAGCCACGCGGGCCGGGTGCTGTTCATCAAGGACGGCCAGATCTTCCACCAGATCTATCGCGGCGACCGCACCAACGAGGAGATGTACCAGACCATTTCCGACACCCTCACCGCCATTGCCACAGCGAAAAACAACGGAGGCGAAGTCGGTGCGTAACGGACTGTATCCCCGCCTCGCCGCCGTCAATCTGAAGAAAAACCGGCAGACCTGGCTGCCGTATCTCTTCACCTGCATCGGCACCATCATGATGTTTTACATCATGCTCACGCTTCTGAGCGATCCCGCGCTTACGAGCATGTCCGGCGGCACGCTGCTTTCGACCACGCTTTCCTTCGGCAGCATCATTATCGCCATTTTCTCCGTCATCCTCGTCTTTTACGCCGATTCCTTTATTATCAAACAGCGCAAGCGCGAGTTCGGCCTTTACAATATTCTCGGCATGAACAAGCGGCATATCGGCAGGGTGCTGCTGTGGGAAACGCTGTACACCGCGCTCATCGCCTTTGTTTCCGGCATCGCGCTGGGCATTTTGTTTTCAAAGCTCATGCAGCTCCTGCTTCTGCGGATTCTGCGCTTTGACATCCGCTTCGGCCTGTATGTGAGCCCCTCCGCCATCGGCATCACGGCGCTTCTGTTCGCCGGCATCTTTTTCCTGACGCTGCTCAATTCCCTGCGCATTATCCACCTTTCCAAGCCGGTGGAACTGCTGCACGGCACGCAGGAGGGCGAGCGGGAGCCGAAATCCAAGTGGATACTCGCTGTATTCGGTGTTCTCTTTCTCGGCGCTGGCTACACCATGGCCATCATGACCAAATCCGCAGCCGCCGCGATCTCGCTGTTTTTTATCGCGGTCATCTGCGTCATCATCGGCACCTATCTTCTGTTCACCGCTTTCAGCATCGTGTTCCTCAAGCGTCTGCGGGCGAACAAAGGCTATTATTACAAGACGAAGCATTTCGCCACGGTCTCCGGTATGCTGTACCGCATGAAGAAAAATGCCGGCGGCCTTGCCAGCATCTGCATCCTCTCCACCATGGTGCTGGTGACGGTGTCCACCACCGTGTGCCTTTACATGGGCGTGGACGATATGCTGGACAATATGTATCCGAGCGATATCAACGTCTCCTGCTATGACGCCGAAACAGCCGACCAGCGGCAGGCGGCGAAGCAGACGGTGCTCGACGCGGCGAACGGTCAGAATCGGACCGTCCGCGACGAGCAGGCTTATCAACTGCTCGATTTTGTCACCGTCCGCAGTGACAACAGCTTTACGGCAAGCGGCAGCGCTGTCGGAAATGATATCATGACCGTCGCCTCTGAATTCAAGGTCATCACCGCGGCGGATTATAACACCCTTTTGGGCGGAAATGTGACACTGCAGGACGGCGAGGGGCTGCTGTATACGCCGAATTACACGAAGAACGCTTTTTCCGGAGACAGCCTCACCCTGTGCGGGCGGCCCTATCGGGTCACCATGCTTACCTCCTTCCCGCTGGAAGCGAGTGTCTCAAACTTCGGCTGTGAGACTTATTTTCTGGTGGTTCGGGATGCCGGCGAGCTTGCGGCCCTGCGGGAGGCTCAGACTGCCGGCAACGGCGGCAGTGCTCCGGTTTACATTATCTCCTTCAACCTTGACGGCACGGATGAGGAAAAAATCGACTGCTCGAACGCCGTGGCCTCGGCGCTTTCCGATGACCAGCAGGGCGGCGCGCAGGCAACCGACAGCCGTGTCGCGTGCCGGGCGCAGCAATATCAGGAGTTTGTCTCCGTTTACGGCGGGCTGTTTTTCCTGGGGCTGTTTCTCGGCTTTCTGTTCCTCATGGCCACGGTGCTCATCATCTACTACAAGCAGGTCACCGAGGGCTACGACGACCGGGAGCGCTTCCGCATCATGCAAAATGTGGGCATGACAAAATCGGAGGTCAAATCCACCATTCATTCTCAGGTGCTTATCGTGTTTTTTCTTCCCCTTGCCGCCTGCATCGTTCATCTCGGGTTCGCGTTCCCGATGATTCGGCGCATACTCCAGATGTTCAGCCTCACAAACGTGGGCCTGTTTGCGGGCTGCACCCTCTGCGCCATCGCCGTGTTTGCGGTGCTGTATACGCTGGTATACGTTCTCACGGCCAAAACCTATTACCGCATCGTCAGCTAAAGAATTCTTAATATCTCGCCGAAACTATTGACAGCGATGATATCACTATGATATCATCGCTGTAATCTGTGTATAGATAAACAAGGAGAAATGAACGTCATGCTGAAAATCGACCATTTGACCAAGACCTACGGCGATAAAAAAGCGGTTGACGACCTGAGCCTGCACATTGCCCCGGGTGAAATCTACGGTTTCATCGGCCACAACGGCGCGGGCAAGACCACCACCATCAAGGCCTGCTGCGGCATTCTGCCCTTCGACGGCGGCGAGATCACCGTTGACGGCAAATCCGTCAAGACCGATCCCATCGGCTGCAAGGCCGTCACCGCCTACATCCCGGACAATCCCGACCTCTACGACTTTATGTCCGGCATCAAATACCTGACCTTTATTGCCGACGTGTTCGGCGTCTCCAAGTCCGACCGGGAGGAGCGCGTGCTCCGCTACGCCGACACCTTTGGTCTCACCTCGGACCTGGCTCAGCCCATCTCCGCCTACTCCCACGGCATGAAGCAGAAGCTGGCCATTATCTCCGCATGGCTGCACGCGCCCAAGCTCATCGTCATGGACGAACCCTTTGTGGGCCTTGATCCCACGGCCTCCTACAAACTCAAGGAGATGATGCGCGCGCACTGCGACGCGGGCGGCGCCATCTTCTTCTCCACCCATGTGCTGGATGTGGCGGAAAAGCTGTGCGACAAGGTGGCCATTATCAAGGAGGGCCGCCTGCTGGAGAGCGGCAGCATGGAGGAAGTCAAGGGCAACGCCTCGCTGGAATCCGTCTTTTTGGAGCTGGAGGGCGACGAAAATGCTTAAAATCCTCCTGCGCGCGCAGTTGGGTGCCTATTGGGCGCGATTTTCCGGCGCGACCCGCTCAAAAAAACGGCAGGGCGCGGGCAAGGCCGTGCTGTTTTCGCTGCTGATGCTGTATGTGCTGGGCTGCTTCGGGTTCATGATGTACGGCATCTTTTCTCAGCTGGCCGCCCCCTTCGCGGCGGCGGGCCTGAGCTGGCTGTATTTTTCGATGTACGGGCTCATGTCGCTGACCCTGATGGTCATCGGCAGTGTGTTCACGGCCAAAGCCCAGCTGTATGAGGCCAAGGACAACGACCTGCTGCTGTCCATGCCCATCCGCCCCGGCGCGATTCTGGCCAGCCGGATGCTGACGCTGGGCGTCGTCAATTTCGTCTGCGGGCTCATCGTCTCCGTGCCGGCGGCCATCGCCTGGGCCGCCCGGTCCGGGCAGGTCACCACCGGCGCCCAGTGGCTGAACTACTGCCTGATCTCTCTGTTTATCATCCTGCTGTCCCTGTCGCTGGCCTGTCTGCTGGCGCTGCTGATGAGCCTGTTCACCAGCCGCCTGCGCAGCAAGGCCGCGGTGGATACCATCGTATCGCTGGTATTTCTGCTTGCATACTTCTGGTTCTGCTTCCGCATGAACAGCATGATCGCCTCTCTGGCCGCCAGCGGCAGCTATCTGGCGGGCAAGCTGGGCGGCGTGGCCCCCCTGTACTGGATGGGGCTGGCCATGGCGGAGGGGAATATGGGCTGTCTGGCCGCCACACTGGCCATCTGCATCGTGCCCTTCGCCGCCATCTATGCCGTCCTCGCCGCTACCTTCCTGCACACGGCCACGGCCAAGCGCGGCGCGGCAAAGATCAAATACGTCCAGCGCGAGCAAAAGGTCTCCTCCCCATTTTCGGCGCTGTACCGCCGGGAGCTGGCGCGCTTCACTTCCAGCTCCGGGTATCTGATCAACGCGGGCCTGGGCGCAATCTTCATGGTCGTCGGCGCGGTCGTCCTGCTGGTCAAAGGGCAGGCGCTGTTCGGCTCCTTTTCCCAGCTGCCGGGGTTGGTCAAGCTGCTGACGCCGGTACTGATACTGGGCGTATGCGCCATCTCAGGCATGACCACCATCAGTGCGCCCTCGGTTTCCATCGAGGGGAAGAATCTCTGGATCGCCCAATCCCTGCCCGTGCCCGCCGCGGAGATCCTCAAGGCCAAGCTGACCCTGCACATCAGCATTCTGCTGCCCGCCATGCTGTGCGACGTTGCCGCGCTGCTGATCGTGCTGCGCCCCTCGGGCGCCATGCTGGCGCTGGCTTTGGTACTGCCGCCGGTTTTTGTGTTCTTCACCGGCGTCCTGGGCCTGACGGCCAATCTCCGCCACCCCAATTTTGACTGGGTCACCGAGACCCAGTGTGTGAAAAACAGCATGGCCGTGATGATCGCGCTGTTCGGTTCCTGGGGCGCGCTGATCCCGCCCTTCGTGCTGCTGTTTGCGGTATCCGAACTGCCCCCCTGGGCAGTGCTGACGGTTTTCACCGCCGCCATTGCCGCGGCGGACGTGCTGCTGTATCGCTGGATCGCCACCAAGGGCGCCCGGCGCTTCAGCGAGATGAAGTAGTTCACTCCGCCGAAGCCGCTGCCCGGCGGCTTCACCTCCTGCTAAAAAAAGCAGACGCCTTCCGGCGTCTGCTTTTTTTAATCTGTCAAGGTGAGCGTAGCGGCGATCCGGGCCAGTTTCGCGCCCCAGCCGCCCTGCGTGATCTCCGGGCAGCGGCACAGGATGGAGACGGTGTCTCCGCCCCGCTCCGCCACAAAGAGCTGCACCGACACGCCCCCGCTGATTACGGCGGCGGAGCACGCGCTGTCCGCGCCGGCGGGCGCATCCCAAAGCGTCCACTCGATACCCGGATACTGTTTGGCCAGCAGGGCCTTCACCGCGTCCGGCGCGGTATCTTTGTGCACACGGAAGGTCAGCGCCACAGCGGAATTCTCCTCAAGGCTGAGCACCAGCGGGCCCACCTGCGTGTCCTCGGCGGAACGGGACGTCCACCCGTCGGCCGGGACGAGAATACTGGCTCCGTCCAGCGCCACCTTGTCCGCCGCCACCGTCTCGGTCTGGCCGTCGACCGTGAAGGTGATGGAGGTCTGCTGCTCGGTGGGCGCGGGCGTGGCGCTGACCACGCCGTTGCGCAGACGCACGGTCAGCGCCGTGATCTGGGCGGGATCGCTCTCCCTGATTACGCCGTCGTAGGTGATCTCCACCTGGGTTCCGGCGGTAAAAAAGCTCCGATCGACGGCGTTGCCGTCAGCGTCGGCCAGCATGGTGTTCTCCGTCAGCGCCACGGTGAAGAGGTCGGCGGCTTTGGCTTCGCTGCTGGTCACATCCGGCGTCACGGTGAGACTGCTCTCCCCCGCCGTGTCGATGCGCGCGGCAAAGGTTTTGTTACCGCCGTCCGACCGGCCGCAGGCGCACAGGGACAGGCTCAGTGCCAGCGCCAAAAATAGTAAAAACGCTTTTTTCATGAAATGCTCCGCCTGTCAAAGAACTAAAAGGGGAACGGATTTGGGAGATGATGCGGGGGGGGAGCGTGAGGGGCATTTGGGCGATACGGTGCCCAAATGGGGAGCGGCAGTGAATGGAGCGCCGGGGGCGCTCCAGAGCCGCGACCCGGGCCTGCCCGAAGGCAGGCGGAGCCCCGCCTCAATTTGGA
>Ga0116170_10001778_pt1 | contig 21467 bp, 20 predicted proteins | sample AD_JPNHW1_MetaG_FD_89797 | JGI IMG/M metagenome (GOLD analysis project Ga0116170, IMG submission 89797) | Active sludge microbial communities of municipal wastewater-treating anaerobic digesters from Japan - AD_JPNHW1_MetaG | ecosystem: Engineered > Bioreactor > Anaerobic > Digestate | place...
CCAAGGGCTACGGCATCACCATCATCATGCCGGACACCATGACCCTGGAACGGCGCGCGCTGCTGAAGGCCTATGGCGCCGAACTGATCCTCACGCCCGGAGCCGGAGGCATGAAGGCCGCGGTCGAGAAGGCGGAAGAGCTGGCCAAGAGCGATCCCAAGTATTTCCTGGCGCGTCAGTTTGAAAACCCCGCCAACCCCGCGATCCACCGCCGCACCACTGCCCTCGAATTGCTGGAGCAGGTGCCCGAGCTGGATGGCTTCGTGGGCGGCATCGGCACCGGCGGCACGGTGACGGGCGTCGGCGAGGTGCTGGCCGAAAAGAAGCCCGGCGTCATCGTCGTGGCCGTGGAACCCGCCACTTCGCCCCTGCTGACCAAGGGTGTCGCTGGCCCCAATAAGATCCAGGGCATCGGGGCGAATTTCATCCCGCCGGTCCTGAATCCCAAGGCCTACCAGCGCGTCGAGGATGTGAGCTACGAGGACGCCATCGACACGGCGCGCCGCCTGGCCCGCGAAGAAGCCCTGTTCTCGGGCATCTCCACGGGAGCCATCGTCCACGCGGCGATCAAGTTGGCCGTCGAGTTGGGCGCGGGCAAGACCGTGGTGGCCGTGCTCTGCGATAGCGGCGAACGCTATCTCAGCCACCCGCTCTACGCCGAGATCGACGGACCCGTCGCCTGAAGGACCTCAGCTCCAAGAAGGGCCGGAAGCTCCAGCTTCCGGCCCTTCTTGCATCAGATGGAATCCAGATCTTCCTTGCCGATCACGGGCGCCCAGGGCAGCAGTTCGTACTGGGCCACGCCCGCCTTCGTGAAGGGATCGTTGTCGCGGATCTGATCCAGGGCCACATGCACGTCGTGATCCGGCACGCGCAGCAGCAGCGCGCCGCCCCCCCGGGGATCCAGCGGCCCGGATGCGAGCAGCAGTCCCTGCTCTTTCAGCTCTTTCAGGTAGGCGCGGTGGTCGTCCACGTGCTTGAGGACTTCTTCCAGAGGCTTGCGGTAGCGGACGATGGCAAGGGCGTACATGGTTCCTCCGGTCGGCTTGTGCAGGTTGTTCTGTGGGTCGTGCCGAGACGACGATCCGTCTCTATTTTCCATTGTGAATGAAGTGGCACGACGTTTCGAGCCGGACGTGTTTCCTGGCATCTGCTGCCCGCGCGCCTCCGCAGCCGGTGCAGAATGGACAGGCGGAGTCGCAACCTCGCCAACAGGAACCCCCATGCGCATTGAATGCATCGCCATCGGAACGGAACTGCTCACCACCACACGCGTGGACACCAATTCGGTGTGGCTGGCCCAGCGCCTGGCTGATCTGGGCTTGGCGTTCCATCGCAAGACCGCCGTGGGCGATCACCGCGAGGATCTGCGAGCCCTGTTCCGCGAGGCCTTGGACCGATCAGATCTCATCGTCTGCACCGGCGGGCTTGGCCCCACCTTCGACGATTTCACCAAGGAGGTCCTGGCGGAGATCGTCGGCGCGCCCATGATCGAGAACACCGAGGTCATGCAGGACATCCTCGATTTCCATGCGCGCATCCAGCGCCCCATGCCTGAGACCAACCGCAAGCAGGCCCTGGTGCCCGTCGGAGCCGAGGCCCTGCGTAACCCCGTGGGCACGGCCCCGGGGATCTGGTGGGAAGATCCGCTGGGCCATCCGGGCAAGCGGGTCGCCCTGCTGCCGGGCGTGCCGCGCGAAATGAAATTCCTCTGGGAACACGAGATTGAACCGCGCCTTCGCCCCCTCGCGGGCGCGCCCATCCACACGCTGCGCATGCTGGTGGGCAGCATCGGCGAGAGCGCGCTGGAAATGCGCACCACACCCCTGCGCGAAAAGCACAGCAGCCTGGACTGGACCATCTTGGCGAGCCTGGGCGTGGTGGAATTCGTCGCGCGCAGCGCGGATCCCGCGGCGCTGGAAGCGGCCCGCGTGGACTTTGAGGCGGAACTCGGCGCGGATCGCATCTCCACGGGCGGTGCCACGCTGGAGGAAACCCTACTGAGCATGCTCGCCGCGCGCTTTGAAACCCTGGCCATCGCCGAAAGCATGACCGGAGGCCTGATCGCGTCCCGATTGACGGCCATCCCAGGGGCCAGCCAGAGCCTGATGGGTGCTTCCGTGGTCTATTCCGGACAGGCGAAGGGCCTGCTGGCGGATGTCCCCGCCTCGGTCCTCGAGGCCCACGGAACCGTATCCGAAGCCACTTCCCGGGCCCTGGCCGAAGGCATCCGGAACAAGCTGGATAGCACCTGGGGCCTGGGTCTCACCGGCAACGCCGGACCAACGCAGGACGCGCAGGGCCAGGCGCCGATTGGAACCTGTTGCCTCGCCATCGCAGGCCCGAAGGGCACCCAGAGCTGGGCGCTGAATTTCACCGGCGAGCGGACCACCATCCAGACGCGATCCGCCACCCGGGCGCTGGACGAGCTGCGGCGGACCATCCTCGCAAATCCATGAGGCACAAATCCCGCACTGGGTTCATCCCAGAAGATGACCGCAGCCACTGGGGCTCGCGGGAAAAGGAACATTGACATGGCGAATAACAAGGTGGTCATCATCGGGGCAGGTTCCGTTGGCGCGACGTACGCCTACGCGCTCATGCAGGGCGGTCAGGCGCGGGAAATCGCGCTGGTGGACATGGACCCCGAACGGGCCTTGGGCGAGGTGATGGACCTTCAGCACGGCGTCGCCTTCACCCGGCCCGTGGTCCTGAAGGTGGGAACCTACGCGGACTGCGCGGACGCGGACATCGTGGTGGTCACGGCGGGCGCGAAGCAGCGGGCGGGCGAGACGCGGCTGGACCTCACCAAGCGCAACGCCGGCATCGTCGCCGGCATCACGCGGGAGATCATGGCCAACAAGTTCAACGGCATCCTGCTGATGGTTTCCAACCCGGTGGATCTGCTGACCCAGGTGGCCTGGAAGGTCAGCGGGCTGCCCAGGCGCCAGGTGATCGGCTCGGGAACCGTGCTGGACAGCGCGCGCCTGCGCAGCCTGCTCGCCAAGCAGTGCGGCGTGGATCCCCGCAATGTGCACGCCTACATCATCGGCGAGCACGGCGATTCAGAAGTGGCGGCCTGGACATCGGCCAGTATTGGCGCGGTGCCCCTGCTCGACTACTGCAATCAGTGCGGAGCCTGCGCTTCCAGGCCCAACTACGCCAAGGTGCTGGATCAGGTCAAGAGCGCAGCCTACGAGATCATCACGCGCAAGGGCGCGACGTTCTACGCCGTGGGTCTGGCAATGGTGCAGATCACGGATGCGATCCTGCGCGACGAGCACCGCGTGCTGCCCATCTCCACGGTGATCGAGAACTATCAGGGCATCGGCGGCGTGGCATTGGCGCTGCCGACCATCGTGGGCCGAGGGGGCGCGGAACGCATCCTGGAAATCCCGCTGAACGAGGAGGAACTGGGCGCCCTGCGCCGCTCTGCCGAGACCCTCAAGGAACACATGTCCCAGATCGAATTGCCGGGAGCGTACTAGGTGGAAAAGACCAACGCCCTGCGCATCCTGGATCGCCTGGGCCTTCGCTACGAGACCGCCTCGTACCCGGTGGACGAGGCGGATCTTTCCGCCGGGCATGTGGCCCAAGTGCTTGGGCTTCCCGAGGAGCAGGTCTTCAAGACCTTACTCCTGCGCGGCGACAAGACCGGATGCTTCGTATGCTGCATCCCCGCGCCCTGCGAGATAGACCTGAAGAAAGCGGCGCGCGTCTCGGGCAACAAGAAGGCGGATCTGGTGCCCCTGAAGGAACTGGAGCCCCTCACAGGCTACATTCGCGGCGGCTGCTCGCCCATCGGCATGAAGAAGGCTTTTCCCACGTTCCTGGACGAGACCTGCGGGCTGCACGAACGCATCGCCGTCAGCGCGGGCCGACGGGGACTCCAGGCCCTGATCGCGCCCGGGGATCTCCTGGCGGCCACGGAAGGCGCGCTGGCAGACCTGATCTGACGCGGGCCACCGTGAATGCGTGATGACGCCCCCTTGCGATAAAGTGATGGCATGTCGATGACAACACCTTCCCATTTCGCACTCTGGTCTCTTGCCGCCTATGTTTCCGGCGGAATCCCTTTCGGCCTACTGGTCATGAAGCTCGCCGGGAAAGGCGATGTCCGGAAGTCCGGTTCCGGCAACATCGGCGCGACCAACGTGCTGCGCAGCGGCGGCAAGGGCCTGGGCATCGCCACCCTGCTGCTGGATGTGCTGAAGGGATTCCTGCCCGTGTTCCTGGCCAAGCGCGCCGGGCTGCCGCCCCAGATGCTGGCCTGGGTGGCGCTGGCGGCGGTGGTCGGACACATCTTCACCCCCTGGCTGCGGTTCAAGGGTGGCAAGGGCGTGGCGACGGCCCTGGGCGTGGCCCTGGCCTACCACCCGATGATGGTCGTCCCCAGTTTTGCCACATTCCTGGTGCTGGTGCTGGCGTTCCGATACGTCAGCCTGGGCAGTGTCCTGGCCGCCGTCGTGCTTCCCCTGGCCGCCACGGGACTCCTGGGACGCACCTTCTGCCTGCCGATGCTGCCCTTGCAGGATCCCCGCTGGCTGGTGGTGGCGTGGATCGTCCTCGCGCTGCTGGTCATCCGGGCTCACGCGCCCAATATCCAGCGGCTACTGAGAGGCGAGGAAAACAAGCTGTGGGGCGGCAAGAAGCCCGCGGCACAGGACAAGCAGAACGGGGGCACGTCTCATGAATAGACGGCCTGATCTCGCCGTCTTTGGCAGTGGCGCGTGGGGCACGGCCCTGGCCATCGCCTGGGCCAGGGATGGCGCGAACGTGGCCATCTGGGGCCATCCCGCCGACGCGGTGGAAGCCCTTGCGCGCACCCGGCGGCATCCGCGCCTGCCGGATTCGGAACTGCCGCCTTCCGTGCATCCCATCTCCAGCCCCGACGAAGCGTTCAAGGCGCCGATCTGGATCAGCGCCCTGCCCACCCAGCTGAATCCCAAGGTATGGCCGACGCTGCTGGAACAGGCCAAGGGCGCGCGGCCGGAACTGCTGATTCACGCCTCCAAGGGCATCCTCCAGGAGAGCTACCTGCGCGTCTCCCAGGTGCTGGAACCCATGCTCGGAGTTCCCGTGGGCGCGCTCTCGGGGCCGACCTTCGCTGACGAAGTGGCGCGCAACAATCCTTCCGCCATCGTGCTCGCCCTGCCCGAAAGCATCGACGATGCGCGTGCCCGGGAGCTCCAGGCCCTGCTTGCGACGCAGCGCCTGCGGGTCTACCTGAGCCGCGATGTCGTGGGCGTAGAGCTCTGCGGCGCGCTGAAGAACGTCCTGGCCATCGCCGCAGGTCTGGTGGAAGCCCTGGAATTGGGCCACAACGCCAAGGCGGCCCTCATCACCCGAGGTCTGGCCGAGATGGGCCGGCTGGTGGAGAAACTGGGCGGACATGCCGAGACAGTCACGGGGCTGGCGGGCATGGGCGATCTCTTTCTCACGGCCACGGGTGCCCAAAGCCGCAACCGCAGGTTTGGCGCCATGGTGGGTTCGGGACACAGCCCCAAGGCCGCCAGCGATTCCATGGGCGAACAGGTGGTGGAAGGCGTCTTCACGACGGACGCCGCACTGAGCCTGGCCCGCAGCGTGGGCGTGGAATTGCCCATCACCGAGGAGGTTTCCCGCCTCATCCAGGGCGCAGATCCACTGGAAGCCGTCGCGCGGCTCATGCAGCGCAGCTTGAAGTCCGAATAGGTCAGCACCCCTCGCACTCCAACGATTGGACCAGGTGCGCCTTGCTCCGTTTCCCTGAACACCTTCGTCGGCTCCTGCCGTCCCCCGAGGAACCTCTAGAGGTGAGGTTGTTCCAGCAGATCAGCTTGGCGGGGGGCCTGCTGGCGCTGTTCGTCATCATGCCGGTGAACATCGCCCAGGGGTTTTCGCGCTGGCTCGTGCTGGCGGTCACGGCCCTCAGCCTGCTCGCGATCGAACTCTGGCGCCGCTCCCGCAAGGGACACCATCACCCGGCCCTGCTCATCCTGGGCTACCTGGCCTGCCTGAACATCTGCTGGTTCACCAACAACGGATCCCACGGACCGATCGGGGTGTTCTTCATCTTCGCGGTCATGATGCTGGTCATCTTCCTTCGCGGCCGTGGACGTGTCATTACGCTCCTGATCACCTTCGGCAATATCATCGGCCTCTACCTGATCGAGTATTTCCATCCCAGCTTGGTCTCGGACTACGCCACCCCCGCCAAGCGCATCGTGGACATGCTGGTCAGCAGCATGACCTGCAGCTTTCTCTTTGGGCTCACCTGCTGGATCATCATCGACGACTTCCGGAGGGAGCGCAGGCATCTCCAGCGCGCGATGGAAGAGCTTCGGCGCAGCACCCAGCAGCGCCTGGATTTCGAGGCCGCCAAGCGAGGACTGGAGCAGCAGGTGGAACATCTCCAGGGCATCGAAAGCCTGGGGCGGCTTGCAGGCGGCGTGGCGCACGACATGAACAACATCCTGGCCGCCATCACGTCTGCGGGCGAAGCCCTGCAACTGCAGATCCACTCGGACTCGAAGCTGGAAGCCTCCGTCCACCACATCCTCCGGGCCAGCACCCGGGGCAGGCATCTGGTGGCGGGACTGCTGAATTTCGCGCGGAAGGACATGGAAGCGCGCAGCGCGGCGGATCTGAACCAGATTCTCCGCCAGGAAGCCGAGCTGCTGGGCAGCACCACGCTTCAGCGCATCCACGTGGAACTAGACCTCCAGGAGGGCCTGCCGCCCATCCTGGCCGACGCCAACGCCATCTCGAACGCCATCATGAATCTGTGCATCAACGCTGCGGACGCCATGCCCAATGGCGGCACCATCACGATCCAGAGCCGGTGCTCGGATGGCACCTGCCGGGTCAGCATCCGCGATACGGGCGTGGGCATGGGCCCGGACATCATCCGACGCATCCGAGAGCCATTCTTCACGACGAAGCCCCAGGGCAAGGGCACGGGTCTGGGCCTATCCATTGTGCTGGGCATCGTGGAAAGCCACGGCGGGACTCTGGACATCGAGAGCAAGCCGGGGCACGGCACCTGCGCCACGCTGCGTTTCCCGGTCCCGGCGCAGGTCGAGCCGGCGTCGCCTCGCACGGGGTTTGCGGACCTGGAATATCCGCCGCGCCGCATCCTTCTGGTGGATGACGACGATATCGTGCGCGAGACCGCGCAGGAGATGCTCCTGCTCGCAGGCCACACAGTGACCGCTTGCGTTGGCGGCCAGAGCGCCTTGGCCCAACTGGCCCATGGACTCGAGGTGGATCTGGTCATCCTGGATATGAACATGCCGCAGATGAGCGGCGAGGAGACGCTGCGCCGGCTCCGAACCTTGCGTCCCCAACTGGAAGTAATCATCGCCACCGGTTACACGAACGCGGATATGAAAGGCATGATGGCCTCAGATCCGCATCTGCACATGATCGCCAAACCCTATTCGATCCACGAATGCCAGCGCCTCATGGGCAGTCTCACCGGGTCCAGTTCCGCTACCAAGGCCGGCTGACCTGACTATTTCTGAGCCGCCTGGATCGCGGCCTCGGCCAGGGGAGCCATGAGCTTGTAGCCATCGGCGTTGGGATGCAGGCCATCCTCGGCCAGCTCGCGCTTGAAGTGGCCTTTCCCATCCAACATCGGCGTGCAGTAGTCCAGGTAGACATGGCCCTGGGCGGCGCAATAGTCCTTGAGCCAGCGGTTCAACTCCAGGATCTTGGCCATGGGACGTCCCGCAAAGAAATCCAACGCCTTCTCGGTGTAGGCATGGACGGGCAGGATCGAGGAAAAGACCACCTTGATGCCATGGGACGTGGCGAGTTCCGCCAGTGAAGCGAAATTGCCCTCGGTCTCCTCCAGGGACATCGGGCCGGTGTTCCCCGCGAGATCATTGGTGCCCGCCAGGATGACGACCACCTTCGGATACAAGGCGATCACATCTGCGCGGAAGCGAACGAGCATCTGCGATGTCGTCTGGCCACTGATGCCTCGATTGACGTAGGGCCGACCGGGAAAGGATGCGTCCAGACGCCAGAAATCCGTGATCGAATCGCCAAAGAACACGACCCGGGCCTCTCCGGGGGCCGCGGGTCGCAGTTGCGCGTTGGCCGAGCGGTAGCGCGAAAGCTGGCCCCAGTCGTCCCGAAGGATCGGCTGCATGGTGTCTCGGCGATCCTGCTGGAGCTTCTGGTAGCGGGCGATCTGTTCCCCGGTAAGGTTCACGGGTTCCTGGGCACAGATCGCCACGGCCGCCAGAGCGGAAAGCGCCGCCAAGCGCACATCAGGCCTCGGTTTCGACAACCTTTTCCAGCGCCTTGTGCTCTTCCACAAAGAAGTCGATGGCTTTGCGCAGGGATTCCTTCATGCCGACCTTGGGATCGAAGGCGAAGGTTTCCTGCATGCGCTTGATGCTGGGCGTGCGGCGCATGACGTCCTGGTAGCCCTTGCCGTAGTAGGTGCCGCTGGAGATCTCCTCCAGGGATCCTTCGACGATGCCGCGCTCCTTGCGGAAGGGATGATCCTTCCAGATGTCGATCATCATCTCGGCGATCTCGCGGACGCTGTAGTCGTTCTTGGTGTTGCCGATGTTGAAGATCTTGCCATCGGCCTTGCCGCCCTCGTTCTTCAGGATGGCCATCAGGCCGTCCATGGCGTCTTCCACATCGCAGAAGCAGCGGCGGGCAACGCCACCATCCACCAGATGCAGAGGCTCGCCGTTGAAGAGGTTCCAGGTGAACTGTGTGACGAGACGGCTGCTGCCTTCCTTGGCCGTGTTCAGGCTATCGAGCTTGGGGCCCATCCAGTTGAAGGGGCGGAACAACGTGAACTGGAGATCCTGCTGGAACCCGTACGCCCAGATCACGCGGTCCAGCAGCTGCTTGCTGGTGCTGTAGATCCAGCGGTTCATGGGGATGGGGCCGGTAACCAGCGGCGAGTTCTCCTCGTCGAACTCCTCGTCGGGGCACATGCCGTAGACCTCGGAAGTACTGGGGAATACGACGCGCTTCTTGTACTTGACCGCATAGCGGACGATGCGCAGGTTCTCCTCGAAATCCAGTTCAAAGACGCGCAGGGGATTCGTCACGTAGACCTTGGGGGTGGCGATAGCGACCAACGGCAACACCACGTCGCACTTCTTCACGTGGTATTCGATCCACTCCTTGCTGATGGAGATATCGCCCTCGACGAAGTGGAAGCGCGGGTTGTCCAGGTACTCGGCGATCTTGTTCGAGCCCAGGTCCATACCGTAGATTTCCCAGTTTGTATCCTTCAGGATGCGCCCGGTGAGATGAGATCCAACAAAGCCATTGACGCCGAGAATGAGAATTTTCACGCTGATCTCCCAAAAAAGCAGATGTATAGCCTAGCAGGCCTTCATCCCGCGAACGCCTGGGCAAGCACCCGCGCCAGTTCACGAGTCTGGTAGGGCTTCTGCAGGAAGCCCAGGGCTCCTTGTTCCAGGATGGTCTGGGCATCGCCGCTCAGGCTGTACCCCGAGGACAGCACGATCTTCACGTCGGGCTGGATGGCCCTCAGGGCATGGAACGCATCCCGGCCGCTCATCTGCGGCATGACCATATCGAGGATGACCAGATCGATGTGATGGGAGGCCTCACGGAAGAAGTCCACGGCCGCCAGCCCGTCGCAGGCCAGGAGGGTCTTGAAGCCCATGTCTTCGAGCTGGGCCACCAGCACCTGGGCCACCAGGTCTTCATCCTCCACCACCAGCACGCACTTGGACGGGGGATCCACATCCAGGATCTGCGCCTCGGGAAGATCCCGCGTATCCCATCCCGGGCCCGAGGAGGCGGCGTTCGCCAGAGGCAGGTAGATCTTGAAACAACTGCCCTCGCCCGGTTCGCTATTGACCAGAATGGTCCCGTGGTGGCTCTTCACCGTGCCATAGACCGAGGCGAGGCCGAGCCCCGTACCCTTGCCCCGCTCCTTGGTCGTGAAGAAGGGCTCGAAGATGTGCAACTGCAGTTCCTTGTCCATCCCGATGCCCGTATCGGTCACGCTCACCTGCAGGTAGGGGCCGGGCCGCACATCGTAGGGAAGCTCCTTGCAGTAGTCCTCCTCCAACTCGCGCGCCTCAGTCGCAAAGGTCAGCGTCCCGCCTTCCGGCATCGCATCGCGGGCGTTGATCGCCAGGTTCAGGAGCGCGTTCTGCAGCAGGCTGGGATCGCCCAGGACCACCGCCGACTGCCCGTCGCTGACGCGCTTCACCAGAATGCGCCGGTCGATGCTGTGGCGCAGGATCTGGATGACCTCCTCGATGATCTCCTGGAGATCCACGGGAACCGTCAGGTACTTGCCCTTGCGGGCGAAGGCCAGCAGCTGCTGGGTCAATTCCGAGGAGCGCCGGCAGGACGTGATGATATTGGTGGCGTAGCGATGCAGTTCCGGATGTTCGGCCTCCAGGCGATCCCGGAGCAGCCCCGCGAAGCCCATGATCGCCGCCAGATGATTGTTGAAATCGTGGGCGATGCCCCCGGCCAACTGGCCCACGGCTTCCATTTTTTCGGAACGATGGATGCGTTCCTGGAACCACTTGCGGTCCTCTTCGTCCTTGCGCCGGACCGTGACGTCCTGGATGGCTCCCAGCAGCCGCTCCGGCCAGCCGCTGGCGCTCGTCGCCAGCCGCGCCAACATCACCAGATGGCGCACGCTGCCGTCTTCGATCTCTAATTTAAATTCGGACCGGAGCAGACCTTTCCCATGCACCCGGCGGGTGCAGGCCAGGGTCCAGTGGTCCCGATCGCCCGGAGGCAGCATCGCCAGGAAGCTGTCCAGATCCATGGGCCCCTTCTTGGGATCCAAGTGCAGCAGACGATACATGCCTTCGGACCAGGTATGGCTACCAGCCCGCAGATCCTGCTCAAAGCTGCCCAGCCCCGCGAGGCGCTGGGCCTCGATCAACAGGGCCTCGCTGCGCTGCAGGCGTTCCTGCACGTGCTTCAGTTCCTTGAATTCCCGGGCATTGAGACAGACGTGTTCCTCGTTTTCCCGCAGCCCCGTGACCTCCTGGAAGACCACGAGCACCCGCCGCCGCCCCCCCGTATGGGCCGACTGGATTCGCAAGCGTTTGAGACGGAACCAGCGCCAATCCCCGTTCCGATGGCGGACCCGCAGCTCGGCGTCCCGGCGCGGAAGGCCCGAATCCTCGGGGTGCAGCAATCCCAGCAGGAAGTCGGCTCCCCCCTGCTTGATCTCCTCGACGCTGTAGCCCAGCTGCCGCTCGACGTTGTCATCCGCGAACAGACAATCGCCCGTAGCGGGATCCAGCAGCAGGGCACCTGAGCCCGCGACCCCATGGATCGCCTCTAGAAAGCTGAGACGGTCTGGCAAATCATCACCTGGAAGTGGAAGAACAGAGTTCTCGGAAACCATGTTGTGGGCGCCGTTCGGAAAAACGTGCTGATCCATCTCCACTTTAGTCTGTCCTCAAGCGATGGGAAAAATATTATTCCCCCTATCGTTTTACAATCACATTTTTTCAGTCTTTTTCTGTGCATGAGTGCCCCGGATCGCCCATGCACGGCGCGTCTGATATGTTTCGGGAACGGGGATGCTCGATGTCACGATTCCAAGCCTGGCTGGACCGCACGCCTTCCAAGCGATGCGACTGGATCGATCAACTGCGCGGATGGGCGGTGATCGTGATGATCGAGGTCCATTGCGTCAACGTATGGCTGCCCGCGGCACAGCGTCCCGAATGGCTGAACTACCTGAATGGCCTAGTCGCGCCCAGCTTCCTGCTGGCCGCGGGCTTCAGCCTGACGCTCTCCACCTTCCGGCCTGACGGCACTCTTCGCCCCTTCTGGCCAGGGACCGCCAAGCGCCTGGGCTTCATCCTGGCCTGCGCCTACGCATTGCACACGCCGGGTTTCACGCTGGCGGAATGGACCCTGCTGACCACCCCGCAGCGGTTGCGTGAGCTCTTCAAGATCGACGTGCTGCAGTGCATCGCCTACTCGCTGCTGATCCTCCATCTGCTGGCGAGAGTCCTCCGTCGGCCACGGGTATTCACCTTCGCTGCTCTGGCGCTGGCCCTCTGGATATCGCTGGTGTCGCCCTTCCTGTGGGCCGAGGGCGTAGGCGATGGTCTGTGGCTGCCCATCCGCGGACTGTTCAACGGGAACCCGGACCGGGGCGTCCAGGCACTCTTTCCCCTGTTCCCCTGGTTCGCCTTCCCAGCCTTCGGTGCCTTCCTGGGCGGCATGTACCGCTGGCTGCGAGTGGAAACCGCCCCGGATACCCGCGCCCGCACCACCGAATATGCCTGGCTCGCCGGTCTGGCCGCGGCGGGGCTTTGCATGATGCTCTGGGGCGCCCACGCCCGGAAACCCTGGCTATGGAACGGGGTCTGGGTGCAGGAAGGCACGGTCTGGCGCCTGCATGGGGCCTGGGGCGAATGGACCTGGAACGAGCTGCTGCGCATCCAGAACGCCACCCTGCCCAGCATCCTGAACCGCCTGGGCTGGGTCTGCATGGCGGGCGCGGCCATGGGATTCATCGAGAAACTGCGGCCGCGCTGGAAGGGTCCGAATCCCGTGCTGGCCGCCAGCCACGAATCCCTTCTGCTCTACATGCTGCACCTCAATCTGATCTTCGGCTTCATGCTCACCCCCTCCTTTATCGCCCGCACCGGCTGGGGCTGGGAGACCCAGGGTCGCCTGGGGACGATGCTGATCACGGCCACCGTCATCGCCATCAATCTGGGCGCGGGCCTGCTCTGGCAGAAGATCCGCGCGACGCCGGAACGGATGCGCGCCCTTCAACGCGGCGCGCTGGCGGCGCTGGTCCTGTGGTTCTTTGTGGGCGGATGGCCCACGTACCGGTTCTTCCTGCATAGCCCGGAACTGGCGCGGGAACCCTATCCATTCCTGAACGCGGCGCGGGCTCGCAAGGGCCTGCCCCCCACGCCGGACGGTCTCTGCCGCGATCCAGAGGAATACTTCCGCGCCGCCCGCTACTGGAAGATGCCTATGGACACCGGCGAACAGGCCCGCGCGCGAAAGCTCATAGAAGCGCGTCACACCGAAGACACGCGGCGTTGATAGAATGCCTCGTGGCTGACCCCGACCTGAACTCCTGGACCCTGACCCATCCCTGGCTCATCCTGGCGGGCATTGGCGTGCTGGCCTATCGCGCCTTGATGGCCTCGCTGCTGGAAGCCTTTCACACGCTGCCCAGTATTCAGCGACGGCGCATGCTGGAGGAGGATTCCATCCAGAATCCGCTGCTGGCCAAGCTGCTGGAGCGCCCCCACGCCATGGGACTGGGTCTCACACTTTTCAATCAGGCGCTGCTGGTGATCCTGCTGGGCCTCATGTGGCCCATCCTGGGAAGCCTGGTCGCCCGCGTTCCCGGCGGCGCGTGGGGCGTGGTGCTGCTAACGCTCGGCTATGTCTGGCTGATGGATCTGGCGATTCCCACTTTCATCACGGCGGGTTCTCCCGCCAGATGGATCCTATGGTTATTCCCCTTCTACGCGCCCGCTCATCGCCTCATCGCGCCGCTGATCGCCCCCTTGGCAAGGCACATCAAGCGCCAGCTCGAAGCCGTCGAGAAGGCCCGCGACGCTGAAGAAGAGCCGGTCAGCGAAGACGCCGTGACCGCCCTGCTGGAAGAAGGCGAAGCCGAGGGCATCCTGGAGGAAGACGACCGGGAGCTGATCCGCAACGTCGTGGGCTTTGGCGACACCGTGGTGCGCGAGGTGATGACGCCCCGCACCCAGATCCAGGGCATCTCCATCGACGCGGGCGCCGAGGAGATGTGGGCGGCCTTTCGCGAAAGCCGCCACAGCCGTCTGCCTGTCTTCGAGGCCACCATCGACACGATCAAGGGCGTGCTGCTGCTGAAGGATCTCATGCAGCACGATCCCGATGAGGCGCTGAATGTCCGGGCGCTGATGAAGTCCACGCTCTTCGTGCCCGAGAGCAAGCACGTGATGGATCTCCTGCGCCAGCTCCAGCGAGCGCGCACGCAGATGGCCGTGGTCGTGGACGAGTTCGGCAGCGTCTCCGGCGTCGTCAGCATGGAGGATCTGCTGGAGGAGATCTTCGGCGAGATCCGCGAGGAACACGAAGACCATCCCGAGATCCAGGCCCTGGAGGACGGCTCGCTGCTGGTCTCGGGCCATGTCCACATCGAAGACCTGGAGGCGCGCCTGGGCCTGAGCTGGGAGCGGAGCGGCTTCGACACTGTGGCGGGCCTCGTCATGGCGCGCCTGGGCCATGTCCCCCAGATCCACGAAGCCCTGGAGGCGGAAGGCACCCGCTTCGTCGTCACGCAGATGGAAGGCCCGCGCATCCTCCAGGTGCGCGTAAAACCCCTGGGCTGAGACGGGCTCAGGCGAGCAGGCGCTGGATCTTCTCGCGCAGCTCGGGGAAATCGATGGGCTTGAGGACGAAATCGGAGCAGCCGGCGGCATAGGCGCGCTCGCGATCCTCGTCCAAGGAATGTGCCGTCAGGGCGATCACGGGAAGGCAACGCCCTTCGGCTTCAGCCTTGATGCGCCGCGTGGCCTCCAGACCGTCGATGCCTGGAAGGGCGATATCCATCAGCACCAGATCCGGTTTTTCCGACAGGGCCTTGTCCACGCCCTCGGCCCCATCCAGGGCGCACAGCGAAGCGAAGCCCCACCGATCCAACATCTTGACCAGCACGTCCCGGTTCAACGCATTGTCTTCAACCAGCAAGATCTTCTTCATGACTTTGAAAGCATAGATGGCAGCACATAAAAAACCAGCACATTTAACAATCATATTCTTTTTTGTATCACCTCTCAGTCCCGTTGCCCCAACCGTTCGAAGCGAGGATTCGACACCATGGATGGATCCAGGCGGCCTCCATCCGGATAATGAGATCCATCGGGGTGTTCATGATCCGCAAGGCGCTCGCAATCCTGGCATTGCTGGCTTTTCCATTGATGCTGCTGGGCGTCCGGCATTACCGGAAGTCCCTGTTGACGCCGATGCCTCGGGGCATGGTCCTGGGGCTGTACGCGACCTCTCCCGACTACGATTACGGGTTCGAGATCGGCCGTATCGCCGCCACGGGGGCGCAGTGCATGACGATCCAGCCCCTGTACCGCATGGAGCGGTTCGATAGCAACGACGTGGTTTGCAATCCCATCGCCAGCCCCACGGACGAAACACTGCGACGCACGTTCCGGCAAGCGCGCGCCCACGGCCTGCGCGTGATGTTCTTTCCCACAATCAACATCCGCGGCGAAGCGCAGGACCCCACCTGGTGGCGCGGCAACATCGAACCCTCCGACTGGGAGGCCTGGTGGCGCAACTACACGGCGTTCAACGTGCATCTCGCGCGCCTGGCCCAGGAGGGCGGCGTCGAGTGGTACAGCCTGGGCACCGAAATGACGTCCACCCACCGGTTCCCGGATCAGTGGCGCGCCCTCGCCGCTGCTGTGCGGCAGGTCTTCCACGGCAAGCTCACCTACAGCATCAACTTCGACGCCCACGACAGCTTCACCTTTGGCGATTGCCTGGACGTGGTCGGGATGAACACCTACGACCCCATCGCCAAGCACGACGAATACCCCAGCGAGGCCCAGATCCGCGATGCCTGGTGGTGGATCATCTACAAGGCCCGCACCCTGGAAGCGCGCTTCCAGAAGCCCGTGATGATCACAGAGATCGGATACCCCAGCGTCGCCCACGCGCATGTGGGCCCATGGGATTTCCGCACGGACAAACCCGCAGATCCGACCCTCCAGAACCAACTGGTCGGAGGCGCCCTGGCCGTGGCCAGGAACTGGACCGAAGGGGCCGCCATCTTCTACTACCTCTATGGCGAAGTGCTGAAGCCCGGCGTTCTGCCCGGCGGCCCGGACGACCGGACGTACGCGCCCTGGAACAAGCCCGTGGAGCGCACGCTGCGCTGGTTCTACGCGGAACCGATGTTCGAGAACCGCATCCCCGCGACGGTCGAGAACCTGCAGGAAGCCATGATCCAGAGCCTCGCGGCGGCCCAACGCCGGAGCCGGGACTATGAAGACGCCCCCCTGCCCCCCTGGATCCTTCAGTGGCGTCGCCAACATCCCGATGACTGGGACAGAGCAGGTAAAATCCTCGTGAGCGAACCAACGCCTTCCGCCAAAATCCCAAAGGGATTCGAACGCTGATGACGCCCAACCCATCCACCAACCCCTATGCCTGGCGCCCCCCGGACCCCGCCGAGGCCAGCCGTTCGCTGCTGCTGGTCGAGGACGAGGCCGCAACGCTGCGCTTCTATCAGACCGGCTTGAAGGGCTTGCAGGGATGGCAGACCCTCACGGCCACCGATGGCCGGGCCGCCCTGGACATCCTGCGGCAGCGTTTCGTGGATGTTCTGGTAACGGATCTGAACATGCCCATCATGGACGGCTACCGCCTGATCGCCGCGGTCCACGGCCTGTATCCCTCCCTGCCCGTGATCGTCCTGACCAGCCTTCCGCCCGGCGATCCCCAGGACCGGGCCAAGCAACTGGGGGCCATGCGGGTGATCTCGAAACCGGTGCGCCTGTCCCAGCTCATGGAAGAGATCAAGCTCATCAGGAGCAGGGAAGCGCCCGGCCAGGTGAAGGGCATCGGCCTGGGCAGCCTGCTTCAGCTCATGACCTGGGAATCCAAGACCTGCACCATGACCGTCCGCAGCGGCGAGCGCATCGGCCATCTCTACGTCGAGGGGGGGCGACTCGTCCACGCCATCAGCGCCAGCGAAGAAGGGCTCATGGCCGCCTATATCGTCCTGAGCTGGGAAAACACCCTGATCGAGTTCGTGGAGACCTGCCGCGTTCAGCCCAGCATCGACATCAGCACGGAAGAGTTGTTGATGAACCTGGCGGTATTCCGGGATCACCAGGCCAAGGCCACGATGATCCGCAAGCCCATGGACCCCTGGGAAGGCCGTCCCGAAAAATAGCCCGAGGGGACAAAATACCGTTCAGCGCCCTCACGGCACTCCCATCATTCCGCCCTACAGCGGACAATGATGCTTCACCACCTCGTTCCACAGGAAGGGACCATGTCGCAGATCAAACCATTCAGAGCCTATCGCCCCAAATCGGATCTGGCCGCCCAGGTGGCCTCCGTCCCCTACGACGTCATCAACAGCGAGGAGGCGCGCAAGCTGGCCGAGGGCCACCCGAACTCCTTCCTGCACGTCTGCAGGCCCGAGATCGACCTGCCCGAAGGCATCGACGAGCACGATGACCGCGTCTACGCCACCGGGGCCGAGAACCTGAAGAAGTTCATCAGGGAGGGCGTGCTGCTCCAGGAGCACAGCCCCAGCCTGTACGTCTACCAGCAGCAGATGGGACGCCACATCCAGGCTGGCCTCGTGGCGCTGACCTCGGTGAAGGAATACGAAGAGAACCTCATCAAGAAGCACGAACTGACCCGCAAGGACAAGGAGGACGACCGCGCGCGCCATGTGGCCGAACAGGCGGCCAACGCCGAGCCGGTGTTCCTGGCCTACCGGGCCGTGCCCTACATCGACGGCGTCGTGGACAAGGTGCGCGCCACGAAGCCCATCTATGACGTCGTGACATCCGACGGCATCGTACACACGGTATGGAAGATCGAAGATATCTCCGTCATCTACGCGATTGCCCATCTCTTCGACGGCGTGGAAGCCATGTACATCGCTGACGGGCACCATCGCACCGCCTCGGCTGTGCGCTACGGCCAGGCGCGCCGCGCCGCGAACCCGAACGCCACGGGCGAAGAGGACTACGAATACTTCATGGCCGTTCTATTCCCCCATGACCAATTGCGCATCATGGACTACAACCGCGTGGTGAAGGATCTCAACGGCCTCACGCCCCAGCAGTTCCTGGACAAGCTGAGTTCGACATTCGATATCCAGCCAACCACCGAGCGCCAGCCCGCCGAGGCGGCTTCGTTTGGAATGTACCTGGACGGATCCTGGTACCGCCTCACAGCCAAGCCCAGCAGCTTCCCGGCCGATGACCCCGTCAAGAGCCTGGATGTCAGCATCCTGCAGGACAACCTGCTGGCCCCAGTCCTCGGCATCCAGGACCCGCGCACGGACAAGCGCATCGATTTCGTGGGCGGCATCCGGGGCATGGACGAGCTGGAGCGTCGCGTAAAGGAAGGCTGCGCCGTGGCCTTCTCCATGTTCCCGACCTCCATGGAACAGCTCATGGCCGTCTCGGACGCTGGCCACATCATGCCCCCCAAGTCCACGTGGTTTGAACCCAAGCTTCGTTCTGGCCTGCTGGTGCGGGTCTACGAGGACTAAACCCTGGAGCCGACCGTGAAGATCCTCATCGCCGATGCCTTCGATGCATCCCTGCCCCAGCGGCTTGCGATCTTTGGCGAAGTGATGAGCGATCTCTCACGGATTCAGGAAGCTCAGGTCCTGGTGGTCCGCTCCAAGACCCACGTAAATCCGCCGCTACTGGACCAGGCCCCCGCGCTTCGCCTCGTCATCCGGGGCGGCGTGGGCCTGGACAACGTGGATCTGCAAGCCTGCCGGACCCGCGGCATCCAGGTGCTGAACACCCCTCGGGCCTCCAGCGTCTCGGTCGCCGAAATGACCATGGCCTTCCTGATCGCCATTCCATCGCGGCTCATCGAAGCCCACATCGCCATGAGCGCCGGACACTTCCCCAAGAACGAATACCCGCGCAGCGAACTGTATCAAAAGACGCTCGGCCTCATCGGCGCGGGGGCTATCGCCACGGAAGTCGCCAGGCGCGCCCAGGCCTTTGGCATGCGGATCATCGCCTTTGATCCTTACATCACCGCGCATCCCATTGCCCAGATGAAAGGCACCCTGGATGAAGTGCTGGCTGCAGCTGATTTCATCAGCCTGCACACGCCCTTGACCGAACAGACCCGGAGATTCATCAACCGTGAGCGCATCCAGCGGATGAAACGCGGCGTCATCCTCATCAATACGGCGCGCGCCGCTTGCGTGGTGGAGCAGGATCTCGCGGAAGCCCTGGCATCCGGCCAAATACAGGCCTACGGCTGCGATGTCTGGAACGAGGATCCGCCCGCCAGTGACTGTCCATTATTGGCGCTGCCCAACGTGTTCAAGACACCACACATGGGAGGCAGCAGCCTGGAGAACCTGGGCCGCATCGACGACGAGATCGTCGGCATCCTGTCAGGCTTCAGTCTCTAGACGCGCCGTTCTTCATCCCTGTTCAAGGAATTTCATGGAAATCTTCGTCCCGTCCCTGCTGCGCATCAAACCCAACGCCATGCACAAGCTTGGCAAGTATCTCCGGAGCGAGGGCTTCGGCAGAATCGCCCTCTTCTACGGCGAGGGTCTGAAACCCCTGTTCCACCCCGTCGTCGAAGTCTCGCTGGCTTCCTCCGAGATCCGGGTGGCCTATGAAGGCACAGCGACCTCGAACGATATCGAGGCCATCTTCCAGGAAAGCCTCCTGCTGCCCCAAAAGTTGGACGCCATCGTGGCGATCGGCGGCGGCAAGGTGATCGACTGCTGCAAGTATCTGGCGCACATCCGCCAGACGCCGCTGGTCTCGGTGCCGACGCTCATTTCCAACGATGGGTTCGCTTCGCCGTTCTCGTCACTGGTTGTCAAAGGCGCGCGCCGGACCGTGAAGACGCTGATCCCCCACGCCGTCATCCTGGATACGGACATCGTGCGCAAGGCGCCAGAGGCGTTCCACTACTCGGGCATCGGCGATCTCTTCTGCAAGTTCACCTCCGTTTTCGACTGGAAGCTGGCCTTCAAGAAGCGTGGCGAGCCGGTCAACGATTTCGCCTCGACCATCTGCCGCAACGCCGCCGACACCTTCTACTACTATCCGGACAAGAACCCTCAGAACCTGGACTTCCAGCGCGTGGTGGCCAGCTCCCTGCTCATGGCGGGCATCGCCATGGAGATCGCGGGCAGCAGCCGACCCGCCAGCGGCAGCGAGCATCTGATCAGCCACGCCTACGACAAGCTGGCCGCCAAACCCAGCCTGCACGGACTTCAGGTCGGCGTCGCCTCGTACGCCGTCAGCCATGTGCAGGGCGAGACATTCGAGCCCGTCCGCCGCTCCATCGAGGACAGCGGGTTTCTCGCGTTCCTGGAACAGCATCCCCTGTGCCGCGCGGAATTCGTGGAAGCCATCAAGTTCGCGCCCAATGTGAAGGAGGACTTCTACACCATCCTCTCGGAACGCGGCGCCATGGAAAAGCTGCTGGCCTTCGTCGACGAAGATCCTTGGATGAAGCGGATGCTGGCGTGATCCATCCCATCTCCCCGCAGGCATCCTCTCTTTCGCGGGTTCGCACCACGGGCGAGGACCGGGATTTCCAGGATCTGGTGCGCCAGCTCGACGCCGATCTGAATCAGCGGTACGCCGCGCTCCAGAAGTCCTACGACGCCCACAATGCGAGCCGCGACCTCGCGCACGTCGTCCTTCTGTACGAGAACCAGACGCCCATCGGCTGCGGCGCCTTCAAAGCCTTGGCGACGGCCTCAGCCGAGATCAAGCGTATGTTCGTGAAACCCGAAGCGCGTGGTCGCGGCATGGCCTCCATGATCCTCGCGGAACTGGAAGCCTGGGCGCGGGAAGAGCAGATGACCTCCCTGGTGCTTGAGACAGGGCAGAAGCAGCACGAGGCCATCGCGCTGTATCTCAAGCTCGGATACCAGCCCATAGAGAACTACGGGCCCTACGTGGGCCATCAGAACAGCCGCTGTTTCAGGAAGGCGCTGCTCGGCAATCAGCGATAGGGCGGGAAACGGTACCCCACCTTCACGCCCACCGTACCGAAATCCTGTCCCTTGGCCAGGGGCCCCAGCGCGTAGGCGCCCACGAGGATGTGTGCCCCCAGCGTGAGATCCGCCTGGGCGAACAGCCCAACCCCGTTGACGCGATGATCGCGGGACTTATCAGGATCCGATACAAGACTGAAGCCGGCCGAGAAATGAAAGGACTCGAAATCGCCCCAGCGATCCCCCATGCCGCAACCGAGATCGACTCGCATGCCCGTATTGGGCCCGGAGATGGGCGATTCGCGCAACTTATAGACCGAGACCCCACCGTGGACCAGATAGGTAAAGGAAGCCTCGATGCCCGTGCTGCGGGTGTCTGCCGTCGCACTGGCCTCGATGAGCGGCTTCCCGAAATTGAAATACGCCTGCGCGCAGGCCGGAGGGGCCAGCACACCGAACAGCAGAAGGGGAGAGAGGCATCGACGTAGGTTCATGGGCACATCCTACGGGGTTCCATCGCACCGGCGAGCGTTCATCGGCGAGCGTCACACATGAAAACGCAGCAACTGCTACACTGGGTCATCGCACTTGGAAGGCGCCCGCCGGTCTGCGCCTCTTGGGATTCCCGGTTCGAACCACTTGCCCGACCGGGTGCCCCACTGACAACGATGTCAAGCGAGCTGGCCATTCCAGGAGAAAGTATGTCTTTTGAAGCCCTCGGCCTTATGCCCGAGCTGCTGCGTGCTGTGCGCGAGCAGGGATACGAAACCCCCAC
>Ga0116170_10001779_pt1 | contig 21455 bp, 20 predicted proteins | sample AD_JPNHW1_MetaG_FD_89797 | JGI IMG/M metagenome (GOLD analysis project Ga0116170, IMG submission 89797) | Active sludge microbial communities of municipal wastewater-treating anaerobic digesters from Japan - AD_JPNHW1_MetaG | ecosystem: Engineered > Bioreactor > Anaerobic > Digestate | place...
ATGGTTTCTGGTCTCCATATTTTTTTTATTATTGCTGTGTCCTGTCAGAATGTGTCCCGCTGAATTGTTTGTACTCTCTGCTGAATGATTTTTTCTTTAAACTTGCCCATAACGTTCTGGCGGTGTGCTGTTCGGTGGCTCATCACTAAACTTTCTACGAAGAACAAAGGTTTCAATAAGCTCGTCACTGTCATACGAGGCACTGCCCCGCCACTGACAGCAACCGCCTGTTACCGTTTCGTGCTTTTTATTTTACCCGTGTGCCCCCCTATAATTTACTCTTTCAGTTGTATAACGGTTCATATTATATATAATCTGATTTATTAATTCCATGCGTTCATTTTGAGTATGACCATTAGGAAATGAAATCGGGATAGGTAAATTATCTCTAATCTCTCTACATGTTTCGCCAGCAGCACCTGTTCCATGTTGATAATTTACTTCAACCCAAATATGATTGTCACGTCTCTCAAGAATTGGCATATAATTATCATTATCATGAAAGCCACAACGATATTCGATGCCATTAATGTCTTGGAAAAAAACTCCGAAAAATTGAAATGCCATATTATTTAGATTTAGATTCGTTTTGATAAATTGTTTGCAAGTGTTTTATAAATTGTTTCATGCTTTGTGGAAAAATATTGATAAAGTAGATTAAGCGTTGTTCTTTCAGGGAAAAGTGTTAAAACAATTTCTTTAAAAATTTCTTCATTTTCAAATAATTTTCTAAAAACCAAAGGCTTTAAATCTTTTATTTCTTCAAAAGTGTGTTGAGCATCTAAATCAAAATTTATTTCAGGTAAATCGGGAATCTCTTTTTTCCATTCAACGAGATAAGTTAAAACTTCTTCCCAGATGTCAGTATAACCCAAATAATCAAATAATGGTTTTCCATAAAATATTTGTGTTTCTACGTTGTAATCATTTGTCATTTTTGATAGTTCGGCAACATAAAAATTTTTATTTTTCACTAAGTCGGGATCAATGAAATAAAAAACTCCTATCAATTCTTCTTCTTTGTAATTCGTAAGCATTATGTCTAATTTCTTTTCAAAGTTTAAAATTTGCCCACGTTTTTTGGTTGAATCATGGTCATCTCTCACTTTCTGCTCAATGAAATATACTTTGTTATCTTTACGAAAACACTGGTCAATATTCAAAACATCTCCATCACCATTTGTAAATCTTTTTGGTAATAATTCACAACCCTTAATTTGTAAATATTTTTCAATTGCATGTTCAAATGCATCACCAAAACGGATTTCGTGCGATTGAAGTAAGTTTTGTAGAATTTTTGCTTTAGGTTTTGTAGGTCTAAACAATCCAATATATCGTGAAGGCGAACCTGATATTTTTTCAAGTAGGTCAGCTTTTGATTTCTCAAAAATTGTTTCATTAAAAATCTGTTTAAACAGATTATATTCCATTATTGCCATAATTTAAAAAACTTTCTTCTGGTTCATTAATAATATTTTTTTCAAACTGTAATTCAGTATTATAATTTTTTGATTCCGTTTGCATAAATTTCTTTTCGTAATCATGACGAAGTTGATCTATACTTATCATACCTTGTTCTCTTTTAATATACCAATAACTCCAACCATTATTATTTTCTTTTTTAAGAATCGTTGCGCTTATTTTATGAATTGAACCAACTGAACCATTCAATGAAAGTGATGAGTCTGCTTGTACTTGTGCAAAGAATTTACCATCTTTGGAATACAAATTTTCTCCAATTTTCACATATCCTTTTTCAATAAGATTTCCAAAAGGAACTTTTGGTTTTCTTTTTTCAATTTTATATTCAAGTAATGGTTTATCAATTGGTTTGATTTTTTCCAATCTTTCATTCCCAACTTTTATATAAAATTCTTCTTTGTCAAAAGCAATAAATCTTCTGCCTAATCTTTTAGCAACTGCTGCGGTTGTGCCACTGCCAGAGAAAGGGTCTAAAACAATGTCGTTAGGATTTGATGATGAAAGAATTATTCTTAAAAGTAATTCAGCTGGTTTTTGTGTAGAATGGGCTTTTTGTCCATTTACTTTAATGCGTTCATCTCCCTGACAAATTGGTATTAGCCAGTCGCTTCTCATTTGTAAATCATCATTCATTACTTTCATTGAATGATAATGAAATGTATAATTTGAAGATTTAGATTTTGTTGACCAAATTAGTGTTTCATGTGCATTATTAAATCTCGTTCCTTTAAAATTAGGCATTGGATTAGTTTTTACCCAAATTATATCATTCAACATCCAAAAGCCGATATTTTGAAGTATCGCACCAACTCTGAATATGTTGTGATATGTGCCAATCACCCAAAAACTGCCAGAGGTCTTTAAAATTCTATGACATTCTTTCATCCATAAAATAGTGAACTTATCATATTCTTCTTTTGAATCAAACTTATCCCAAGCATCATCAACGGCATCAACCTTTGTTTGATTTGGTCTATAAAGCTCTCCATTTAACTGTAAATTATAGGGGGGGTCAGCAAAAATCAAGTCAACTGAGTTGTCAGGTATTTTTTTTAATAGTTCTATACAGTCACCTTGATGTAACTTGTTTAGTTCTAGTGGTCCAATGTGTGTCATTCTTACTTTTTTTATTTTATCAAAGGTAAATAAATTTCTTGATTTTACATAATTGTTTTAAACACAAATTTCTTAGCATGAACGGTAACTAGTTTATACCCTTACCAAAGGTAATGGTATACACCAAAAAAAAGTTGGCTTTACGTACCTTTTGGTTGGTTTATTTTTTTTATTACAGTTTTCAATATACAAATATACAAGAAGTTTAATTGTATTACAAGAAAAAACTTTTACCTGCCACCCACATTCCGAATGGCGCCCGTTTCCGGATACACATCAAAACGCCGGGTTGCAGCAGGCAAATTAGTCAGGACACCGTATTGTGAAATCAGGAATTTTCCACCGATATTCTCTGTGTTGGAGTCAAAAAGTTGCACTTCTGCATAATCGGGAAGACGATAATAAAAACCATGGCTCTTAGTTTTCAACAAAGCTTTTTTGTTGACATAAGCATTCAGGGAGTCGGTATTGCCCGTTTTTTTTATGGAAAGATAAACCTCTTCGCCATAAACATCGCCGGTTTCGAGCATGCCGCGCAGTTTTGAAAAACGGAACAAAGCCACCGAATCAACAGGCCTGGAAGGGTCCGGAACATAAACAAAACTGTACGTGATCTTTTTTGTAAAAATGATCCCGGTGAAAAGTTTACGGTATTCATTCTCCATCTTTTCCAGTTCCTCGTTCATGTATTTGAAGGTTTCCTTGTCATAGTTCACCTCCTGAAAGCCGCTGATCAGGTTAAAGCGGTTTTCCTTTACCTTGATGATAAAATCTGCCGCATTCTTCGCCTTTTGCTCAGGCGTTTTCTCCACCATGGAGCGTTTAAAAGTCATCTTTTCCACCATCATGGAATCCACATTCACTTTTTCAATAATGGTATCAACCTTTTCAAACATGTTGAGGTCGGCGTATGATTTAAAAATATCGGGAAAAACATTGCTCCCTTCTTCGAAAACATACACGGGTTTTTCAGATGAAAAAGTATCGATGAGGGCTTTGGTGCCGAGGATCATTCCTGTTTCATCCAGCGCCAGCCTGAACCTGTTCAGCTTTTTGGGGCAGGAACTTTTTGTTTCTACAAAATAGAACTGCTGCGGATCAGGCTCTGTATAAGTTGAGATCTTAAACCCGCTGATGTCGTAACTGGTCGAATTGTTTTTAATGACCTGGGTCAGCCCGAGGTATTTCTCGGCAAATTCAGCATAGGGGCCTTTGATTTGCTCGGTTTTGCTGACGACAACATCCACTTTTACCACAGTGCGCGGAAGGGCGTAATAAAAACCACTTTTTTTAGAAGGTTCCCGGCTGTTGGACACCTTCACCACGTTGATCTGCGGCGAGCACCCGCTTAATAAGGCCATGGCGAAAACCAAAAGGAAAAGCTTATCAAAAATTTTCATTCGTTCAAATTTTCTAATGCAAACTTACAAGTATTTTTCGAATAAAAACCATATACAAATTCGATGGTAATTTGTAAAACAGTTATCCTATTTGTTTTTTTGATAATTTTGAACCATTGTTGTCCGGTGAAAATTTTTCAAATTTATGAAAAGAATTACTATCCGCCGCTGCGGATGCTTTTCATCAATTTATTTTGCCTCCTATCCTAAAGGATGTAAATTAATGAAAATCAATACTTCCTTTAGGATAAGAGGCCGAGAACGAAATATTTTTACATCCTTTCTCAATAAAAAATTTTATCGGACACTGATAATTTTGAACAAATAATCACATGCTTTCAAAAAAGACACAATACTCCTTTTATGCCCTGATACATCTTGCAAAAGAATATCAGCAAGGGCCTGTGCTTATCAGTACCATTGCTGAACGTGAAAAAATACCGAAAAAATTCCTCGAAGCCATTTTAGTGGAATTGAAAAAGAATGGTTATGTGAACAGTAAAAAAGGCAAAGGCGGCGGCTATTTTCTGGTGAAACCTCCTGAAGAGATCAACCTTGCTGAGATTTTACGCCTGTTTGAAGGCGCCATTGCGTTGCTCCCCTGTGCGGCATATAAATTTTACAAGCCCTGCACACAATGCAAAGACGAGAAAAAATGCGGCATACGTTCCATCATAAAAGACATCCGCGACGAAACGGTCCGCCTGCTTAAAAGTTATACGCTGGCAAGTGTGGTCAGGAAAGAAAAAAAATTGTTGAAAAATTTTTAATTTTTTTTTGCTCAAATAGTCTATTATTTCAGTAGACTTTATAGCTTTGTAGAAAAAATCATAAAAAATTGAAAAAACTAACTACAATTTCATTAATTGCCTGCTTTTCAACACTTTTATTTTTTGCAGTTTCTTGTAACCAGGCTGTCAAAAAGCAAAACCCGGAAACCTTAGAAGGTACTATTTCCATTTCCGGCGCTTTTGCCATGTATCCGCTCACCGTAAAATGGGCTGAAGAATTTAAAAAGCTTCATCCAAAGGTTACTATTGATATCTCTGCCGGTGGCGCCGGCAAAGGCATGGTTGACGTGCTGAACAAGCTGGTGGACATGGCCATGTTTTCGAGGGAAGTCAGCCCCGAAGAACAGGCCAAAGGCGCATGGTTCATTGCTGCCGCCAAAGACGCTGTGCTGCCGACGATCAACACGGCCAACCCGGTCTACAAGGAATTGGCAACAAAAGGCATGAAAAAACAGGATTTCATCGACGTTTTTATTACCGGAAAAATAAAAACATGGGGACAACTGACCCAAAGTAATTCTAAGGCTAAAATCAATATTTATACACGTTCCGACGCCTGCGGCGCTGCCGAGATGTGGGCAAAATACCTGGGAAAAAGCCAGGAAGACCTGACGGGCGTTGGTATTTACAGCGACCCGGGCATGTGTGATGCCGTCAAAAATGACATCTACGGAATTGGTTATAATAATGTGGCTTACGCCTATGATCCGAAGACCAGGAAAAATTATGAAGGCATGGCCATCATTCCCCTTGACCTGAATGAAAATGGGGTAATTGACAGTTCGGAAAACTTTTACGGCCAGCTCGATAAACTTACCACTGCCATAAAGGAAGAACATTTTCCATCGCCACCTGCACGTAACCTGTATTTTGTCACTAAAGGCAAGCCAGACAATGTGCTGGTCGTTGAGTTTTTAAAATTTGTACTTAACGACGGGCAAAAATATATTCATGAGGCAGGATACGTGGAACTCAATGAATCTAAGCTGGCCAAAGAATCCGCAAAACTGAATCAATAAGTACACGGTATGATTTTACTCAGGCAGGAAAAAATCACCTCCGCATTCATGTACCTGTTTCTGGGAATAATCATCCTTTTGCCCTTTATCCTGATCCTTGGGCTGGTTGTAAAATCAGGCAGCGTTCTTCAGGATAACAGCCTATCCGAACTGTTATTCTCTGCCGAATGGAAACCTTTTCAGGGAAAGTTTGGTTTTTCGACGTTCATTTATAGTTCCATCCTGGTTACGTTGCTGGCTGCATTGATGGCGGTTCCGCTGTGCATACTCACAGCAATTTACCTCACCTATTATGCTAAACGCAGCTATCTTAACATTATCCAGCCGGTAATTGACATCCTTGCCGGAATACCTTCCATTATTTATGGCGTATGGGGCATTCTTATCGTGGTACCGCTGACTTCAAAATATGTAGCGCCATTTTTCGGCATCGAATCAACGGGCTATTCGGTTTTTGCCGGCGCCGTAGTGCTCGCGATCATGATCATCCCGTTCATCCTGAACATTCTTCTTGAGATTTTTAAAAGCATTTCAAAAGAACTGCCCGAAGCTTCTATTGCGCTGGGCGCCACCAAATGGCAAACCATAAAATTTGTGGTGATGCGTAAGGCATTAGCCGGAATAATTTCATCCGTTGTGTTCGGGTTGTCCAGGGCATTCGGTGAGACCATTGCGGTATTGATGGTGGTGGGCAATGTGGCCCAGATCCCTAAAGATATTTTTCAGCCCGGCTACCCGCTTCCAGCGCTCATCGCAAACAATTTCGGTGAAATGCTTTCGATACCCGGTTACGAATCAGCCCTGATGTTTGCCGCCCTGATCCTGCTGGTCATTGTGATGATATTCAATTTGGCTGCAAAATGGCTGATTGCACGCTATGAGTCAAAAGTCACCATATGAGAAAAAAATTACAACGCACCGAAGAACTATTTTTTCTGCTGCTGATGAAGCTTTCGGTGGCCATAATTTTATGTGTGGTTTGTGTGATCGTTTTCACTGTGTTTTACAAAGGATTGCCGTCGTTGTCGTGGGAAATGCTGACACAGACATCCCGCGGCGGTTATTATTTTGGCAAAGGCGGCGGCGTGCTCAACGCGATCGTGGGTTCGTTGTACCTGGCTTTCGGGGCAACGCTGCTGGCGCTCATCATCGGGCTTCCGGTTGCGATGCTTCTGAATATCCATTTAAAAAAATACAAACGGCTGGTAAATTCCATTCGCTTTCTGCTTGATGTTCTGTGGGGAATACCCTCCATCGTGTATGGCGCTTTCGGTTTTTCCATCATGGTTCTCATCGGGTTAAAAACCTCGTTGCTGGCCGGTATCATCACCGTTGCCATGCTCATTTTGCCGATCATGATACGGGCCATGGATGAAGTGCTTAAGGAGGTTCCTGCCGGGCTGCTGCAGGCATCCCTGTCGTTAGGATCAAACAAACCGCAGACCGCCTTTATGGTTTACATGAGGCAATGCTCATCAGCCATAATTACGGCCATTATGGTCTCGTTCGGCCGGGCCATCGGCGATACCGCTGCCGTGCTGTTCACCACAGGTTACACCGACAATGTTCCTACATCGCTTTTGCAGCCTTCCGCGACACTGCCGCTTTCCATATTTTTTCAGCTCAGTTCTCCGATACCCGAAGTTCAAAGCCGCGCTTACGCATCAGCTACCATACTCACCATCCTGATCCTTGCCATCAGCGTGTTATCACGAATGCTGTCCAACAAATACAATAAAAACAAAATATCCTGATATGGAACAAAAGATCAGCATAAAAAACCTGAACGTCAGCATTGGCAAAAATCATATTCTGAAAAATATCAGCCTGGAGATCCCGCCCAATCAGATAACCGTTATCCTCGGCCCGTCGGGCTGCGGAAAGACCACGCTGATGAAATGCCTTAACAGGCTCATCGACCTGGAAGAAAACGCCGCCATCAGCGGCAGCATATTGCTTGATCATCAGGACATACTGAATACCAGGTCGGGCCTGCCGGAGATACGCAAAAAAATGGGATTGTTGTCGCAGCGCCCCTACCCGCTTCCCATGAATATTTTCGACAACATCGCGTACGGCATGCGCATCAATGGTACCCGAAACAGGAACGTGCTGCGCGAGAAAGTAACGCATTACCTGAAACAGGTTAATTTATGGGAAGAAGTAAAAGACCGCCTGAAAGAGCCGGCATCATCGCTTTCTATAGGGCAGCAGCAGCGTTTGTGCCTTGCACGCGGACTGGCAGTTGAGCCGGAAATCATACTTGCCGACGAGCCCACATCGTCCCTCGACCCGTTGTCAAGCGCTGCTATCGAAAAAAAATTCATTCAGCTGAAAGAAGATTATACCATCGTCATGGTTACTCATATCCTGCGTCAGGCAAAGCGCATGGCCGATTATGTCATTTTTATGTACCTGGGTGAAGTCATAGAATGCGGAAAGGCTGATCAATTTTTCAGTGATCCACAGCAAGAAAAAACAAAAGAATACATAATGGGTACATTTAATTAATAATACCATAACATCGTCAATTTTCAACCGAAGCAATTTTGTAAAAAAAATAAATTATGATGAAATTAAGAACAGCGCTGCTAATATTGATCCTGCTCACCGGCATTAATTCTTATGCCCAGTTTAAACTCAGCGCTGAATACCGCCCGCGTTTTGAATTCAGGGATGGCTTTAAATCACTGCCGCCTGAATACGGACAAACTCCTGCATACCAGTTCAGCCAGCGGACACGGCTGAATGTTGGTTTTAAATGGAACATCATCAACACCTATCTTTCCATACAGGATTACCGGCTCTGGGGCGACGAACCCATGAAAAAGGATGTGGCCGGGCTGGGATTGTATCAGGGATGGGTTGAAATAAAAGCCTGCGACAGCCTTTTTATTAAAGCAGGCAGGCAGGAGTTTTATTACGATTACGGCCGTTTGCTCGATAATGGCGGATTCAACCAGAAAGGGACCGTTCACGACGCGCTCTTGCTGAAGTACACCCACAAGGGCTTTTCAGCCGACCTGGGTGTTGCGTATAACCAATCAAAAGATACCATGAATTCTACCGATTACAACACAACACTCGGTAATTATAAAGCGCTAGGATTCTTATGGCTGAAATACGATATCAGGAATTTTGGCATACAAGCATTCCTGATCGCCGACGGGTACCAGAAAAAATTAACAACCAACACCATGTATGTAAGGGCGACTCATGGCGGAATATTAAGCTATGGCAGCAAATACATCTGCGCAGATGCCCGCGGCGCCATACAATTCGGGCAGGACGAGTCCGGGAGATTTATCAATGCCTATTATGCAAATATTGATATTACTGCGAAACCGCTGAAATTTTTAAACATCGTTACGGGCCTGGATTTTCTCTCGGGCAATGACCAGACAAAAACCGGGGACAATCGTGTACGGTATTTCACGCCCTTGTATGGTTCGGGGCACCGTTTCAACGGGAATATGGAATATTTTTCCAAACCTTCAGGAACAAAAAATTGCGGCTTGATCGATGTTTATTTCGACCTTGTTTTTAAGATCAAACAGAAATACCAGCTTCGCGCGGATGTGCATTATTTCAGGCTGGAAAACAAATATGCCATCAACGGGACCGCTCAAAAACCTTACCTGGGGACTGAAGCCGATATCTCTGCAAAAATTCCCATCATCAACGATGTGGATGTACAAATTGGCTACTCTGCCATGTTTGCAAGTAACACGCTGGCAAATATCCAGGGCGGCGAAAAAAAGAATTTCGGGCATTGGGCTTTTGTCATGCTTTGCGTAAAGCCGACTATTTTTACTCACGAAGTAGAAAAAAACAAATAGCAACACTTGCAGTTTCTTATAATGGTAAAATCATTACCTTTAACATTATGAAATTTGAACTGACCATATTGGGCAGCAGCTCTGCCACTCCTACCAATGAACGCAATCCCAGCTCGCAGGTGCTCAATTGCGACGACAGGTTATTCCTGATCGACTGCGGCGAAGGCACACAGATGCAGATGAGAAAATACAAAGTAAAATTTCAGCGCATCGACCATATTTTTATTTCGCACCTGCACGGCGACCACTACCTGGGCCTTGCCGGGCTGTTGTTTACCTATCACCTGTTCGGGCGCACCAAAAAATTACACGTTTATGCCAATGCGGCATTAAAAGAAATTATCGATTTGCAGTTAAAAGCTTCTGCAACAACACTCCTTTACCCGCTTGAATTTCACGACTTGCCGGAAAACCAGGCAGCCAACCTTTTTGATGATGCAAAAATAAGTATAACTTGCTTTCCGTTGCTGCACAGGGTGCCTACGCATGGTTTTATCTTCAGGCAGAAATTTACCGGGCGTAATATCATCAAAGAAAAGATCGAAGAGCTCCAAATACCCATGAGGCAAATGGCAGCCATCAAAGGCGGCGCTGATTTTACGGATAAAAACGGAACGGTGCATCCAAACTCAGAGCTTACTTTTGAATTGCCCCCCGCAAAAATGTATGCCTATTGCTCGGATACCGGCTTCAGCCCGAAGATTTTGCCATACATAAAAAATGCTTCGCTGCTTTATCACGAAGCCACATTTATGCAGGATATGCAGGCCAGCGCCGATTCAAAACAACATTCCACCACTGTTAATGCCGCTACCATGGCCAAAAAGGCCCAGGCCAACAAATTACTAATCGGGCATTTTTCTGCACGTTATGATGAATTAAATGAAGTTATTGAAGAAACACGCAGTGTGTTTCCAAATGCTGACCTGGCCGTTGAAGGAAATACTTACAAAATATAGCACAACCGGAAAAAAGGGCTTTATGTATTACGGTTTAAAAATGAAGACCTTTCTGCAATAACAAACGTGATTATGAAAATAGAAGAAGTATTGGAACTGTTACCCTGACCCCATCCCCATCCCTTCCCCTAATATTAGGGGAAGGGCGCGGGCCTTGTACGCTGGCGAAGGGGTCAGAGCTCGGAAACTCGTCGCCCGTTTGTGCGAAGTTTGTAGTGCACGTTGCACAACTGGAGTTAGTCTGCGACTAACGGAACGGCGAATGTAGTCGAAAACTACAAATTACAAAATGCGAAGTTGCAAACTTCGCACAACCGGAAAAAATAAATATAAAATTGCTGTTGATTTTCGCAAAATATTTTTATATATTTGAATATATATTCTTTTAAAGCAAAACCTTAAATTTTTTCAGGCATATAAAATAGACATTACGTTTTCTAAAATTCATTGATACAACCCACAAAAACTTATTAAAATGAAAAAGAACAAACTATTATATTTGTGTATTGCATTTTTAGCGATTGCCTGTAACCAATCAAATGTACTGATTGGTAATTGGAAAATAACCGAAGTCACCGTTGACACTAATTTAATACCCGGCACCATGGACCTGCAAACTGCTTCGGGCCTTTTCGTACTGGATGAAACTTCAAAGCCGACAAGTATCATTATCACAAAGGACTCCATTCAGCTTTTGAGTAATTCAGAGCGTGTATCGAATAAAATTTCGAAAATCAATAAAACTGAAAAAAATAAATACAATATTGATTTTGAAAAGAAATCCGGAGTGTTTGAAATTCAGGAAAATGGCTCGGCGAAATTCACGGTTGATGCCATGACCTATTATTTGAAGAAGAGCGAATAAACCAGCAACGTCAACGTTGTGCGAAGTTTGCAGTGCCCGTTGCACAACTTAGGAAGGGCGCGGGCCTTGTGCGCTGGCGAAGGGGTCAGAGCTCGGAAACTCGTCGCCCGTTTGTGCGAAGTTTGTAGTGCACGTTGCACAACTGGAGTTTTAAATCCAGAAAAAAATTACTTGTTGTTTTTCTGAAATTCAGACTGGTAAGGTGTCCGGTTCAGGATGGAACGTCCCAGGGTAACTTCATCGGCATACTCCAGCTCGTCGCCAAAAGAAATGCCGCGGGCAATGGTAGAGATGCACACATCGTAAGCGCATAATTTCCGGTAAAGAAAAAAGTTGGTGGTATCGCCTTCCATGGTCGGTGGCAACGCGAGTACGACCTCTGTGCAATGCCCGTCAGACAATCTTTCCAGCAGCAGCTGAATATTCAGGTCGTTCGGGCCGATGCCGTCCATGGGTGAAATAATACCGCCGAGAATATGGTAAACCCCGTTGTACTGGTTGGTATTTTCAATGGCAATGACATCCCTGATATCTTCAACCACGCAGATGACGGACTTGTCGCGTTTTACATTGGCGCAGATATCACACACCTCATTTTCAGTAATGTTAAAGCAGTGTTTGCAGTAACGTATCTCTTTACGAAGTTTTACGATGGCGTTTCCAAGAGCATCGGCCGTTTCGTTGTTTTCGCGCAGCAGGTGCAGCACCATACGCACCGCCGATTTGCGCCCGATACCGGGCAGTTTGGCAAATTCATTGACCGTTTGTTCGAAAAGTTTTGAAGGATAGCTTGCCACCGGTATTTTTTTACAAAATTATGAAAAAAAAATGAATCCGGCACATGAAATTATACCCTCCGCTCGTTCGGATTTGCTTCTGTCAGTTGGCTAAAAGATTGAGGCGGGCAAGCATGAGGTTCTTATTAATTTTTTCTCTCATACTCATAAATTATCATTTTTTTTAGCGAACCATATAGGTTATAATATTTGACTTTTGCCAATAACCCATTCTCATTATAATAAAATAATGACTTTTCTTTAAGAACAAAATTATGATGAATATTTATTCTGCCATTTTCGTCGCATTCATATAACTCTAAATTAATTTTTTTTAAAGTTTTTGAGTATAAATAAACCAAAATACGCGCTAAGTTTTTGTTTTTTTTAAAGTAATACATTACGGTAATAATACCCAAATCGTCATAAACATAATATGTTTCAATGATCTCTTTGTAGTATGCAATTGAGCCAGATAAACTATCTTTTTCTCTTTCCTTTTTTGATATCCTACCGGTAGAATATTTATATTCAGCCGAGGTTGTGAGATCAGATAAAACGCCATTTCTTCTTGCGCCGGCGTATTGCTGAAAGCCAATTACCTGAGCCTTATTATTATAGGTGAATGCATATTTCTGAAAATAATGAGGTTTATATGTAAAAGAGACAATACTATCAATTTTTTGCTTTGAATTATAGTAAAATCGCATTGTATCATTATTTTGACTGCCTATTTTTGATTCATTCACTTGCATTCCTATTTGTCCAAATTCGTTCAGGTAATATGTTGCATTTAATCCTTCATTATCATTTGTATCATTATTAAAAAAATAAATAAACATCGTTTCTCTGATTTTGCTTATATCATCTGGAAATGATTTGTCATAAATGAAATAATTAGTAAATAAGGGGTAGATATTCAATAGTGAAAAATCTTGCGATTTTACACTTGTGCTGATACTCGTTAAGCCGAAGGTGATAAACCAACAAAAAAAGATGTGTAAATAATAGACATTATGAATAGCTCTCATAATTATGGAATAATTTTCAACCTTATTTTATATCCTCTCGCTCACATTGCATCCGCTCGCTGACGGATAGAGCAATCTGGGAATAATAATTTATTGGCCGGATATTTTTATTAACTTCTCGCGTCCCGCCAGATTCTGCCCCTGGTACAAATGAAAAATATAAAAACCGTCGGCAAGTGAAGAAATATCAATTTGGTTGTCCTTACTGTTTATCGTGCCACTTTGGATATTTGCTCCGGCCAGGCTGGAAATCCTATAATAAAAATTACCGGGTTCATTTATTTCAATTGAAACAACTGAAGTTACCGGGTTCGGATATATACGCCACGACAGTTGTTGGGCATTCATTTGCTGGTCAATTCCCATCGGGATCACATTGATTTCAATCACCGCCGTATCTGCCATCCCGCAATGTGCGGCAATCAGCGATACCGTGTATGAACCGGTGCCAGGGTATACATGCACAGGGCCGGGTTCAGCAGAAGTATTGCCGTCGCCAAAGTTCCATGTATAAGAATCCGCGTAGGTGGAGTTGTTCAAAAAGGTAATTTGATTTTCCCCGGATACGGAATATGAAAAATCAGCAGCGGGATCATATTCCCCGATATGCCAGTTCATCAGGCTGTCGTATACGATCAGCTTGGCAGCATTTCTGATGTTTTGAGCATCCGTGGCATTGAGTGTGGAGGTATAAGTAATCGAGGTCGGATCCTTTCTGAACATTACAGCATAAAAACAACAGGCGGCAGCATAAGAACCCGCTATGGAAGGATGGCTTTCGTCGGCATTATACAATTCGATGGCCGGGTAGTTTTGCCTGATATAATGCCAAACGGCGCCAACAGGCGAAAGTATCGCATCATTGCTGTCGGCCATCATACGGTACCTCAGATTCAACAGGCTGTCCATGCCATCGTAGGTGCACACCGGCGGCCATACGGCGCAATTGGATGCATCGCCGTTCTTCCTGCCCCAGGTCATAAAAAAAACCGTTTCCGCACAGGGATTGTTCGCATTGATGGTGCTGTCAAGCATTTTAGCATACGGAAAAACTTCTGCTTCCACCTGCGCAATCGGAAACGAAGGGTACTGGCTTTGTTCCTGCAATATTACATAATCCCAGTTACCCGCCGCAATTTTGCTGAGTGTGGTGGCATTAACGGAATGTTGCTGAAATGTATAACCGCCAATAGAATTGCTGTCGAAAAACAGGGTGTCGCCTGCCGAAACCGCTGCATCAGCCACCATCTGCGGCAGATCATTCACATACGTATAGCTGTTGCCAATAAATAAGGCCCTCTTTGCAATGTGTTGCGCAGATACAGCTGTACAAAGCAATAAAATCAGCGCAGTAGTAATATTTCTCATCAGTGTTTTATTTTTAATTATGTAATGATAGATTCCCAATTAAGTTCCCACAAAAATACAATAATGTTATTAACCCGGCTGGGAACCTCCGGACGCAAAACAAGAAACGTAAAATCATTTCAAACACTTTGTGTTCATAAAAAATAAATAAACGGAATTTGTAATGGGTACGAAATGCTAAATTTGTAAAAAATCCGGAAGCAAACCCATACCATTATTTTCAGATTACTCCCATTATGAAACCAGTTTATATTCTTCTTTGCTTTGTTGCTTATACCATCATGTTGTTTGTGGTAACATGGATAACATCGCGTAAGACCAACAATGATTCGTATTACGTCGGAAACAAAAGTTCGCCATGGTATATCGTGGCCTATGGCATGATAGGAGCCTCGCTGAGCGGAGTTACGTTCATGTCGGTTCCGGGCCTTGTCGGAACCCAGCAATTTACCTATCTGGGGCTGGTGTTTGGTTTTCTGATCGGTTATACGGTTATCGCCACCATCCTGCTTCCCTTGTATTACAGGCTGAACCTTACGTCTATATATGCTTATCTGAATCAGCGTTTCGGATTCTGGTCCTATAAAACAGGAGCTTTTTATTTTCTTCTTTCACGTATTATTGGCGCCTCATTCCGCATGTTTCTTGTGGTAAATGTACTGCAGGTTTTTGTTTTTGACTACTGGGGTGTTCCTTTTTGGCTGGTGGTGACCGTTTTCATTGTGCTGATTGTGTTATACACCTTTGAAGGCGGCGTTAAAACCATCATCTGGACCGATACCCTGCAAACCACATTTATGTTGCTTGGGGTGATACTGTCGATATATTTTATTTCCCAGGAACTCGGTATCGGGCTGGGCGATATCTTCAAAAAGATCAGTGATGCCGGCTATACCCGTGTTGTGGAAACAGACTGGCACAGCAAGAATTTTTTCCTGAAACAGTTTTTTAGCGGTGCATTCATCGCGATTGTCATGACCGGCCTTGATCAGGAAATGATGCAGAAAAATATCAGTTGCCGCAATTTGAAAGAAGCACAAAAAAACATGTTCACGTTCAGCGGCATCCTGGTCGTCGTAAATATCATGTTTTTGACCTTAGGCGCTGTGTTATACATGTATGCCTCATCAAAAGGCATTGAAATTCCGGGCAAAACAGATAATTTGTTTCCTCAGATCGCATTCAATCATTTAGGGCCGATCGCCGGGCTGGTGTTTATGATCGGACTGGTGTCTGCTGCCTATCCCAGCGCCGACGGTGCTTTAACCGCACTGACAACTTCTTTTTGTGTTGACTTTCTGCGATTTAAAGACAAAAGCAAACTCAATGAAAAACAAAAAAAGAAAGTACGGTACATCGTGCATTTGAGTTTTGCATCTATTCTTTTAATCGTAATTCTCATTTTCAGGGCATTGAATAATGAGGCCGTGATCAACGCCATTTACACCGCAGCTGGTTACACCTACGGCCCGTTGCTTGGTTTATTTGCCTTTGGCTTATTCACGAAATATGCCGTCAAGGATGGCTATGTCTGGATCGTGGCCATTATTTCCCCGGTTTTATGTTACTTTTTAAGCATGTATTCTGAAATTCTTTTCAACGGATATAAATTTGGCTTCGAGCTGCTTATTCTCAACGGGCTGCTGACATTCACCGGGCTGTTCATTTTACGCAAAAGAATATCGTGATAAAAAAGAAATCACATATCAGGAAACTCATCGAACAGGGCGAACACCAATGCCTTGACTTCAAATTTGAGATTTCCGACTCACGAAAAATTGCCCGGAGCATCTCGGCCTTTGCCAATACCGACGGCGGTATTCTATTGATCGGTGTCAAAGACAACGGAAAAATTGCCGGTGTCCGCAGCGACGAAGAAATATATATGGCCGAGGCCGCGGCGCAGATGTACTGCCAACCGTCGATGGATCTGAAAATTAAAGAATGGACCGAAGAAGGGAAAACGGTTCTTGAGGTTATCATCCCGAAACTGGCCGACGAGATCTGTTACGCCCAGGATTACGATGGCAAATGGCTTGCCTACGTGAGAGTTGACGATAAAAACTTTTTGGCGGCACCGGTGCACCTTCGCGTATGGAAACGCAAGCTGAAAGCTTACCCTACCCATATCACCTACACAGAAAAAGAAAAGAAACTGCTGGATTACCTCTCTGTAAATCCACATATTTCATTGAAAGAATTTTGCCTGCTTGCCAGTATCAACAAGAACATTGCTGAAACCATTTTGGTAAACCTGATAATGCTGGATATCGTTGAAATTTTTTACACCGAACAGGCGGTCCTTTATCGTTTGAAATAGAAGGTTTTGTATCTTTGCAAACCGTTTAACCATGATTTATGTTACACACAAAGCCCACTTTTTAATGCGTTCAACATTTATTTTCGTTTCCGTATTTCTGTGTATCATCACCGCTGGGTATGCGCAGCAAACCGTAACAGAAAACACAGGCCTTGTAAAATGGCTGGACCTGAAGACGGCCCAGGAACTGAATAAAACCCAGCCCAAACCGATGCTTATCGACGTCTACACCGACTGGTGCGGCTGGTGCAAGCACATGATGAAGACCACTTTTTCAAATGAAGGCATTGCAAATTACATCAACAACTATTTTTATCCGGTGCGCTTCAACGCTGAAACTATGGATACTGTTGAATTTTTAGATAAAAAATACATCAATAAAAATATTGGCAACCGGTCACCAAACGAATTGGCCATTATACTTCTGGAAGGAAAATTATCGTATCCGACCATAGTTTTTTACAACAATAATTACAAGTTCAAAATGCTGGCTCCCGGTTATTTGTCACCAAAAGATATTGAGCCTATGCTGGTCTTCACAGTGGAATATATTTTCAACACCACCAGCGCACAGGATTTCAGCAAGTATTTCTTCAAAGCGTTCTATCCCGATTCAGGTTTTGTAAGCAAGGACACCATTACCTGGATGAAATCCTTTAATGAAGCCGTTGAAAAAAATAAGGTGCAGAAGAAAAAAACTCTTTTGTTTATCAATACCGATTGGTGCAACGGCGGCAAGACCATGTTACGAAGCACGTTCAACAACAGTATCGTTACGAACTATATAAATGACAATTTTCATGCAGTAGCCATGGACGCCCGATCAATGGATACGATCACTTTTAACAACCAGACCTATCACAACACTGCTGATAACAAAGGGTTTCATCCGTTTCTTCACATGGTCATGGGAGAGCGGATCGTTCTGCCTTCCATCCTGTTTTTTGATGAAGACATGACCTTCATCTCGCAGGTGGGACAATACCTTACGCCCGAATCTCTGTACCCTGTACTGGTGTTTTTTACAGAAAACCGTTATAAAAATCAGAAGTGGGATGATTTTATCAAAGAATACCAGGAAAAGAAAAAATAAAAATTTTCAATGTTGACCGACAAATAATATTTATTACAATGCCACAAAGACACTATGGCACTAGGTTGCACTAAATCAAAAATATAAAATAATAAAATCTTTGTGTCTTCGTGCCTTGGTGGCTAAAATATAAACAACCTCATTTAAAATGATATATCATATACAGCTTGTTTGTCTGTAGTTCAATGCATTTGTATGATTTTTAGCCGGACAGTGATGAAAAATTTTCTTTTATTTAAATTCGATAAAACTCCTTGACATTTTCACGACCAGGCTGCGAGGCGCCAGCTTTCCCAGGTTTGCCAAAGTCTTATTTTTAAAACCATGTATGGCGACTGCTTTGCCTTCCATCATAGCGTTGTAACCGAATTCGGCCACTTCTTGGGAGGTGGGAAGTTTTTTGCTGTTGGCCATTTTGCTTTGGTTCATAGCTGCTGCATCCACAAAACCGCTTTCGGTAAGGCCGGGGCACAGGGCGGAAACAGTGATTCCTTTTCCGGCAAGTTCGTTGTTTATGGCTTCCGAAAAGCTCAACACAAAGGCTTTTGTGGCGGCATATACGGCCATGAGCGGAAGCGGCTGAAATGATGCCGTAGAGCCGAGGTTCATTATTTTACCGCCACCGTTATGGATCATTTCTGGTAAAAACAACCTGGTTAAATGGGTAAGCGTAGCAATATTCAGTTGTATCATACGGGATTCTTTTTCCCAATCAGTTTCCGCGAAAAGGCCGTAATCGCCAAACCCGGCATTGTTTATAAGATAGTCAACCTTTATGTTTTGTTTTTGTACAGCATCGAATAATTCACGGGCAGCATCAGTTACCGCCAGGTCCATGCTGATTACAAGCACTGTGATATGGTACTTTGACTCAAACTCTGATTTTATGGCATCCAGTTTTATTTTGTTACGCGCTACAAGTACCAGATTGCCTCCATTTTGTGCGTGAATGCGCGCCAGTTCAAGCCCGATGCCGCCTGATGCGCCTGTGATTAATGCTGTTTTTGACATGAATAATTTTAAAATTGAATTCAAAATTAACCATTATTCCGTTAACACGAAGATATAAATCAATTCACCGGTAACTTTGAAATCATAGAAATTATAATAAATCACCCCAGCCATCAGCAAACACAAAATAGCATCGCATGTTTAGGGAAACAAAGTATTCCTTTATTAATAATCAATCAGCAGAATAAGTATCCCAAACGATACCGCTCATGTACTGGCCATTAACCTGATGAATTTCGACAACACCCTGATGAAGATTGTTAGAGCCTGAGGTCAGGATTATTTTCAGGTCATCATTGCCACCAGTAATATCAAAATCCTGTGATACGCCATTTGTCAATGTACCTGAACTTCTTACACCATTAACATAGGCCACCCAATCAAGATTATCAGCAGAGGTACACCTTATTCTTATTCTTCCTGAAACACTTACCGTTTCGAGTACACCATTAACAAAAGTATGTAAGGTTGTTGTTCCACCCGAAATTATCTGCAACCATTCTGTATGAACTGCCTGATGTTTTCCATCTACCATGTCAGCATTCAGGTTGGTAACCGTTGTGGTTGAAATGACTGACATAGGAGCGGTTCCTGTAGCCTGTGTCGAAATGAACTGGCCTGTCGTTTTTACTGACCCCCCATTTATATCAAGTTTCTGCGACGGAGCAGATGTCCCAATTCCCACATTAGTACCGTCATTATAAATTGTACTGTTGGCCACCCATGCAGATCCGCTGTACCTCAACGTCTGTCCGCTTGATCCAGCAGGTAGCATGCTGTTATTCCAGTTTGTTATGTTTCCGCTTGTAATTCCTGCAGCGGGTGATATGCCAAAGACCGGATCGGTTTCGGCATATCCTGTCAGGTAACCTGCTAATGCATGGTTGCCCCAACTGTAGGCCTCATTCCATTGCGTTGAGTTTCCGCCGGTAGCAGAAATCACCCCGTTCACAGCCAGCTTATCTGTTGTAATGCCCGTGCCAATGCTGATATTGCCGGTGTTGTGATCAATAAATAGACGGTTATATCCTGCGCTCTGATTAATGGAAAAATCGCCTGAATTCGTTGCACACAGATACCAATCCACGCCCCCGGTCAGGTCCCTGATTCCCACATAAGTATTAGATGATGCCATTGCCGATTCACCTACAAATCGGGCAACAACCCCATAACCGTTTTGGACCTCAAACGTTGATGTTGGGGACGTAGTGCCAATGCCAATGCTGCTGCCTTCATCATATATCAGGCTGTTGCCTAAACTCGAACTGCCGGTCCACTTTGGTAAATAGTTAATATTGCCGGCAACGCCCACCGAAGCAAAATCTGTAGCATGCTTGCCGTCGACCAAATCCACATTCAGATTGTCGACCTTTATAGCAGATGTAACATACATGGGAGGCATACCGGATGAATAGTTAATATATATTGGGCCTGAGGAAATCATTCCCTGGTCCGCTTCAATCGGAAAATGAGTATAAAGACTATTAATCCATATTTCAAAGCCGTTGTTAGTCATATTGCTTGACGGCAACCACGAAGTTCCGTTATGATATAAGGTTTGGCCGCTTAATCCTGCAGGCAACAGGCCATTATTCCAGTTGGTAATATTTGTACTGGTTATACCGGCAGCCGGCGATGCGCCATAAACCGGGTCGGTTTCAGAGATAGAACCTGTTACACTTTCGGCTGTTTTGGCATGCAACGCATAAGGAACACTCAGTATTTGACTTGATCCCGTGATCGTATAGTCAGTACCACCGTTAGGATCTGTCTCTGTTTTAATGAAATAAGGCCCACTTTCCCAGTGAATCGTGTCAAAACCGGTATAATCCCCGCCAATTTCTAAAGATACCAGGCCGTTTGCATTGGTGGTAGGCGTTTGTATCTGCTGATAAACCAATATTCCGGTGTTTGGCGAATTCTTCATAATGCTGATCCTGATCCCAACTAAACTGTTAGTTACAAGCTGATTACTGTTATTACGAATCACTGCCTGATAACTTATTGTCTGAGGGCTTTGTGCACAAAGCGTTGTGGAAATTAATACTGCTGTCAGAATTGTAATTAGTTTTTTCATGATTATTGATTTTTTATGATTTTAAAAACTTTTATTTCTTCATTGTTATCTGTCAATTTCAGAAAATATACGGCAGAAGTATAATCTACCAGCGAAATAGCAGTTTCAATGCTTGTTATATCTTTATTTTCCAAAATTTTTCCTGCTATGTCGTATAGTTGATAAGCCAGCTTTTCGCTCTTATAATTTATGATTTTTAAAGTGAAAAGGCCGGCTGTTGGATTAGGGTATGCGCTGCACACAAGATCAATATCTTTGGCTTGCTCAATAGCTGTGATCACCGAAATCTCATAAGGTTGCTGAACGCC
>Ga0116170_10001780_pt1 | contig 21451 bp, 14 predicted proteins | sample AD_JPNHW1_MetaG_FD_89797 | JGI IMG/M metagenome (GOLD analysis project Ga0116170, IMG submission 89797) | Active sludge microbial communities of municipal wastewater-treating anaerobic digesters from Japan - AD_JPNHW1_MetaG | ecosystem: Engineered > Bioreactor > Anaerobic > Digestate | place...
AAACGGGGTTCCGGCTTCGGCTTAACAACCGGCTTTATTTCAGGTTTTGGCTTCTTAACCTGATTCTCTCGCTGTTTTATTTTCTCGATTTTCTTTTCAATCCGGATCTCCTTTTCAGGATCGATTTGAGCAACTTCTTCCTTAAAATCGACCAGCTTTTTACGGATTTCGCGGGTTTTCTCCTTTTCGGCCTGCGATTCCCTGATCTCCTTCACTGTATTTTCGATCACTTTATTGGCTTCATCGAGAATGCGCTGGGCTTCCCTTTTGGCTTCAGCAAGAATCTCCTTCCGAAGTTTTTGCGTTTGCTGCAACTCCTGCTGATAGGTTTCACTCAGTGTATCAATTTTCCGTTCTTTATCGCTGATCCGTAATCGTTTGTTTTCCCAGTATTGTTTGTCGCGCACAATATCGCGCAACTGTTTGTCGTAATCGATGTGGCCTTTGCCCAGTTTCTCGGTTGCTTCGTTCAGGATATCTTCCGAAAGGCCAATGTTCCGGGCAATTTCAAAGGCAAACGAACTGCCGGGCTTGCCAACCTGCAACTGAAAAAGCGGTTTCATCGCCTCCAGGTCGTATAACATAGCGCCGTTGACAATCCCTCTCTGCGATGAGCTGAAATGCTTCAGATTGGTGTAATGAGTCGTAATTACCCCATACGTACCAAGCTGGTTCAGTTTATTCAAAACAGCTTCGGCAATGGCCCCACCCAGCAACGGCTCGGTGCCTGTACCAAATTCATCGATCAGCACCAGCGAACGGGAACTGCAATGTTGCGTAAAAAACTTCATGTTCTTCAGGTGCGACGAATAGGTGCTCAGGTCGTTCTCGATCGATTGTTCATCGCCAATATCGATGAATATGGAATCGAAAATCCCCATACCCGAACCTTCGGCAACCGGCACCAGTAAACCGCACTGAAGCATGTACTGGATCATTCCCACCGACTTCAGGCAAACCGATTTTCCGCCGGCATTGGGACCCGAAATAAGGAGAATGCGATTGGGTTCATCCAACCGGAGATTGAGAGGTATGACCTCGCGTTTCTCTTTTTTCAAGGCGTGCATCAGCAACGGATGGCGCGCCCGCTGCCAGTCGAAGAAAGGCTCGTTGCGCATTTCGGGCTTGATGCAATCGTATTGATTGGCAAAAATCGATTTGCAGCGGATAAAATCAATCTCCCCAAGAAAATCGTACAACAACAGCAGATTATCGACCTCTGGCCGGATGGCCGTAGAAAAACGAATGAGGATTTTCACAATCTCACGCCGCTCGGCATTTTCCAACTCGCGAAGACAGTTATTCATCTCCACAATCACGGCCGGTTCCACAAATGCCGTTTTCCCGGTAGCCGATTCGCCATGGACAATCCCTACAATTTTTTTCTTGTTTGCCGAAAGAACCGGAATCACGGGCCTTCCATCGCGGATTGCCACACTGGCATCTTCATCAATCACCCCTTCAACCTGTAACTCATGAAGAATGGCCTGCATCTTTTTGCTGATCGACCCCTGAAGGGAAAAGAGTTGTTTCCTGATCTCATGCAGCTCGTCGGAAGCATTGTCTTTAATCGTTCCAAATTTGGAAAGGATACGATCGATCTCCTTCAGTACAAAATCGAAAGAAGTAACATTCCCCAGCAACGATTTCAGTTTCGGAAACAAATCGGGTTTCGACGATCTAAAGAATGCGATGATCCCTTTTAGTGTATCGAGCGACCGTTTCAGATCGAAAAGCTCCTGCACCTCAAGGTAGGTTCCTTCAATACGGATTTTATCCAACGACGAGCGAAGATCGTAGTAATGGCTGGTAGGAAAGTTGTCGTATTCCCGAATAATCCTCAGAAACTCGTGAACCAAACCAGTTTGAAAATCAATTTCGTCGTAACTGACTAAAAAAGAAAGCATTTCAACCCGGTCAATGCCCAGCGAACTTAGGCAATTCGCCTTCAGCATGGAGCGGATTTGGTCGAAACCGATCTTTTGTTCAAAATTATCAGGATATATGGCTGCCATTCCAGTTTTTTGGATGCAAAAATACCAAATATTCCCAATCAGCTAAATGAGTTCAAGAGTTTTTAGCATGTTGGTAACATCTTCGGTATTAAAAGGTTTTGAAATAAATCCATCCATCCCGATCTTCAGGCAGTTTTGCTGTTCCTCATGCTGATTATTGGCCGTCATCGCAATAATCGGAATTCGTCCACCGTCGCCCCGCAACTTTTCTATGTGTCTGATTTCCTGAGTTGCTTCACATCCGTCCATTACCGGCATTTTTACATCCATCAGGATTAAATCGAAAGAACCATCCGAAAATTTCTTGATTGCCTCTTCCCCATTCATCACAAAAACTAGATCAGAAGAAAGTGGGGACAAAATGTAACGAGCCACCTGAATATTAATCGAATTATCTTCTGCTACAAGTATTTTCATCTTATTTTCCAAATCCATTATATCAATGATTCAAATTTTATCGTAATCGTCTATCACAACTTTTGAAAAGCACAAATCGAAGAAAAAGGTAGAACCTTTTCCCTTTTCACTGATCACATCCAGTTTTCCGCCCATCATGTCTATCAGACGGGAACTGATGGCCAGCCCAAGCCCTGTGCCTCCGTATTTGCGGGAAGTTGACGCATCGGCCTGGGTAAATGCCTCGAAAAGAGAACTTTTTTCTTCAGGACTAATACCTATTCCCGTATCAATAACTTTAAAAACGACACAATGGGTATTGTCGGAATTACCCAGAAAACTCGCTTTCACAACCACTTCACCCTCTTTGGTAAATTTGATCGCATTGCTTACAAGGTTAATCAAAACCTGCTTAAGCCGCAAAGAATCGCCAATAACCAATTCGGGAATATTGGGATCAATTTTATAGTAAAATTTTATATCTTTTTCGTTGGCACTAAACATCATCATCTCAACCACTTCGCGAATGATTGATTTCAGATCGATCGGAATCTTCTCAATTTCAAGTTTTCCGCTTTCAATCTTAGAGAAATCGAGAATATCGTTGATAATGTTCAGCAGGTTATTTCCCGAGCGAATAATCAGGCTGACAATTTTTTTCTGTTCCTGATCGAGCTCCGTCATATTCAGCACCTCGGCCATTCCAATGACGCCATTCATCGGAGTACGGATTTCGTGCGACATGTTTGACAAGAAATTACTCTTGGCCGTACTCGCCACCTCTGCTTTTTCTTTGGCAATTTCCAAATCCTTGTGTACAAGGACCTGATCGGTAATATCGTGCGAAACGCCTAAAATACCCGACAACTCACCATCTTCATCCGTAATCGGAATTTTTGTAGTAGAAAACCAGCGCAAACCACCATCGTAGGTACCTTGTTCGACTTTATTGACGATCGCTTTATTGGTTTCAATAATCTGCTGTTCATCGGCATAAAAAGCCTCTGCATCTATCTTGGTGTAAAAATCAAAATCGGTTTTTCCAATCACTTCCTGATTGGAAGCAGCCCCCAGCAACTGGGTTTCAGCCTTGTTTACCCGTGTAAATCTCGATTCTTTATCCTTAAAATAAATGGGAGATGGAATATTATCGATCAAAAGCTGCAACAAATCACGCTCCGCTTTCAACCGATGTTCAACCCTGATCATCTTATCAATATCGCGGGTAATACCGGCCGTTCCGATGATGTTCCCTTCGTGGTTGAAAATTGGCACCTTGGACGAATTTAACCAGCGGTATTTGCCTTCGTAATTGCCAACATATTCAATCCGGTTGATCGGCAGGGCTTCATTGATAATCTTCATTTCATCGGAAAAGGCCTTTTTTGCATGTTCGATATTGAAATAATCGAAATCGCTCTTTCCTATAGCCTCTTCAGGAGATTTCACTCCAATCAAATTAGCCTGAGCCCGGTTAATACGGATAAATTTGCTTTCCAAATCTTTAAAATAAATCGTATCGGTCACATTATCCATCAAAAACTGCAACAATTTATGATCGGAAAACCGAACCATATCATCATCCTGTTTCCCGGATAACAATTTGTATTTTCCAACAATAAAACGTGATTTCCCACTATTATCTTTTACAGGATAGCGACTGATTTCAATATGTTTCTTCTGCCCGTTTTTCAGCACAATTTCGGTTTCGGAATAGTCCACACATTCACCACTCTTCAACACATGCAAATTTTCTGAAGAAATTTTCTCCAAGCTAGCCTGCTCCAACCACTCAACATCCGATTTACCAATTACATCCATGCAGCCATTCAGGGAAAAATCATTCGCGAACAAATCATTACACCCAACATACCGGAAATTCTCATCCATCAGAAAAACCCGGTAGCCATTTCTTCGAATTAATACTTCAGGAATCGGATTACCCAACCCAATCATTTTCAAAGGAAAGGAGTGTCCCAACAAATAGTGCCCGCTTCTTTTCAAATACGTCTCAAAAATCCTCCACCAAGATAGAACGGATCCAAACGTAAAATTCTTCTCCAACACCGAATCAGACACTTCATAAAGACCCTGATTCTGAATCAATTCATTGTCGGAATCATAAACATAAATAATGAAATTGGTTAGATTTAATATCAAAAGCTGATCACGATAATTATCCATCAACCCGTTATTAATCAACAAAACAGAATCATGAAAAGAAGATTTGTCCGGAAAAGAAGATGAAATGGAGACCAATTGCAATACCTCAACGCCTTGACTAATTTCTGCGAAAGATTTCTTTAACTTTTCATAAAAAAAGTTGTCCGAAAATAGCTGAACGATACTTACCCGATTTTTGTTCATCTCAACAACTCCTTCATTGAATTAAAAGATAAAAACCGGACACTCCAACAAAAGCTGAAAACAGGGAAGCAACGATGAAATACAGAAATTATCACACCATTATGCCCATAAAAATTTTGAAATGACGTAACAGAGGAACAGTGTATTTCCAAAAATGCATGCATAACAAACAACAGACAGGTTTTATTAGATTCAGAGAACCAAAATAACAATAATTATATAAAAAGTAGAATATTTTTGACCGGTCTTGAAATAATTTTGACTACTACACGATCATACAGACCATTAATCCATCAACCTAAAATTGGAACAACGTTCGCTTTTCACCACATAAAACACCCGAATCCCCAAAAAATTCATCTTCGATTACTAAAAATAATTGTACAATACCTATACCAGAAGAACCTACTCTCATTTTTTTTGATATTTTTGAAGGTGATTTTATTTTAATTTGAAAGAATAAAAACAAAATAACTTATAATTTATCAATCTAATTAATCTATCAAATGGAAAATACAGACCAAACCACTGTAAAATTATATAGCGGGATTCAAATTCCTGTTGAACTACACAAAGTGAGAATTGTTCAAAAATTGAACCTCAAACCAATCGACGAACGACTTGCTGCTATCGAAAAAGGAGGATATAACACCTTCCAGCTTTCCACAAAAGATATCTTTTTAGATATGCTTACCGATAGTGGAACTAACGCCATGAGCGACAATCAGGTTTCGTCAATGCTTCATGCCGACGATGCGTATGCCGGTTCTCAAAGTTTTTACCGGATGGAAGCTGCTGTTCGCGAAGTTTTTGGAAAAGAATACGTGTTACCTGCCCACCAGGGACGTGCCTGCGAAAACATCATTTCACAGGCCTTCATCAAAAAAGGGGATGTAATTCCCATGAATTACCACTTCACCACCACCAAGGAACACATGGAATTAAACGGTGGCAAGGTACTTGAGATTTACACCGATGAGGCACTAAAAATTAAAAGCAACCATCCGTTCAAAGGCAACATCGACATCGACAAGCTGAAAGCGGTAGTGAAAGAATATGGCGCCGAACACATCGCTTTTATCCGAATGGAAGCATCGACCAATCTGATTGGCGGACAGCCATTTTCGATACAGAATATGCGCGACGTAAAAAAAGTTGCCGAGGAAAACGGAATCATGTTTGTCCTCGATGCCAGCTTGATTGGCGAAAACGCCTACTTCATCAAACAACGGGAAGAGGAATTTAAAAACACTCCAATCAAAGATATCCTCCTATTAATGTGCAGCTTTGCCGACGTTGTCTATTTCTCGAGCCGCAAAGTAAGCTCAACCCGTGGCGGTGGCATCTGCACCGATAGCAAGGAATTGATGCTCCGGATGCGCGATCTTGTGGTACTATACGAAGGTTTTGTAACCTATGGTGGTATGTCAGTCCGCGAAATTGAAGCCATGGCTGTTGGTTTGATCGAAACAACCGACGAAACGGTCATTTCACAATCACCATCCTTCATCAGCTATGCGGTAAACGAACTCGACAAAGCCGGAATCCCGGTTATTACTCCGGGCGGAGCACTTGGATGCCACCTCGATGCCAAAGGCTTTCTTCCACAGGTTCCACAAAGCGAATATCCAGCAGGATCCTTAGCCGCAGCTCTTTACATTATTTCAGGCTGCCGTGGAATGGAGCGTGGTACCATCTCGAGTGTTCGCGACAAAGATGGAAACGACATTTTAGCCGATGTGGAACTGCTTCGGTTGGCATTTCCCCGCAGGGTTTTCACACTTTCACAAACCATGTTCATCATCGACCGGGTAAAATGGTTATACGAAAACCGAGAACTAGTTGGTGGGCTGAAGTTTGTCGACGAGCCCAAAGTCCTTCGTTTCTTCATGGGACGATTAGCCCCAACCAGCGACTGGCCACAAAAACTGGTTACCAAATTCAAAGCTGATTTTGGGGAAAGCTTATAATTTAAATAAAAAGTCCCGCCTCAGCGGGACTTGATACTTGGTTAGTAAAGTCTATCTTTTCAGATAAACGGTATTTTTACCACTTCTGCTTTGAGAAGTTTTTCACGGATGACAATATAAACGTTATTCCCCAAGTCGGATTGGCCAGACTGGATGTACCCCATTCCAACCCCAACTCCCAACACGGGTGAAATTGAACCGGAAGTAACATGCCCAATAATTTGGCCTTCTGCATTGGCAATATCGTAACCATGACGGGGAATTCCCCGGTCGATCATTTTAAAACCTCGTAACCTTCGGGAAACGCCTTCCTCTTTTTGACGCAACAATAATTCTTTATCGATAAAATTCTTTGATGTAGTAAATTTGGTAATCCAGCCCAAACCCGCTTCAATTGGCGAAGTCGTATCATCAATGTCGTTTCCATATAAGCAAAAACCCATTTCGAGCCGAAGGGTATCACGCGCTCCCAGCCCGATGGGTTTAATCCCAAATTCAGCACCCGCTTCAAATATGGCATTCCAAATCACCGGCGCAGCTTCATTATAAAAATAGAGTTCGAAGCCTCCAGCTCCGGTATAACCGGTTGCCGAAATAATTACGTTCTTCACTCCGGCAAAGGTTCCAACTTTGAAAGTATAATATGGAATTGTTTTTAAATCAATATCGGTAAGTTTTTGAAGTGCCTCGATTGATTTTGGCCCCTGAATGGCCAGCTGAGCAATGTTATCGGAAGAATTTTCAAGTTCAACGACCATATCGTTCTGAGAAAAAAGCCAATTCCAGTCTTTCTCAATATTTGAGGCGTTCACCACCAGCAAATATTTTTCAGTTTCATAAAAGTAGACCAGCAAATCATCCACAATACCGCCTTTCCCATTTGGGAAACAGGAGTATTGAGCTTGCCCAGGCACCAGTTTCGACGCATCGTTCGATGTTACTTTCTGGATAAAGTCGAGCGCTTTCGGCCCTTTCACCCATATTTCGCCCATGTGGGAAACATCGAAAACACCAACACCATTCCGAACGGTAAGATGTTCATCTTTGATACCCGAATATTCAACAGGCATATTATACCCAGCAAATGGCATCATTTTGGCACCAGCCGCAATATGAAAAGAAGTAAACGGAGTATTCTTCATAACCTCATTTTTTAGAGAGCTTCAAAAAAACAAAACTAAAAGGAAAGAAAAAATGAAATCATGAAAAAAGTCATACAAACACCAGTAAAAAGGAGAGCTGTTTTTTTTGTGGTTAAACTCAATTTTTGCTATACTTGTAAAATATTGATCAAAAAAAACGAAGTATGTCTTATACAGATCTTAGTTATTTAAAGGAAATTACCGGTGGGGAGAGCAGCATTGTGAAAGAAATGATTGAAATGTTTCTGGAACAGGTGGAAGAGTTTAAGGTAAATATGACCAACTATCTGAATAACAAAAATTACATTGAGCTGGGAAAAGAAGCACACAAAGCAAAGTCGTCGGTGTTAATCGTTGGAATGGAAGATTTGGGGAAAAATCTCAAGAAGTTACAGCTTTTGACCGAACAAAATGCTGAAGTAGAGACATATCCTGATTATGTAAAAATGTTTATCGACCAATGTACGGCGGCGAAAACCGAACTGGAAGAAGAATTGAAAAAATTATAAAAAAAGGGGCTTAAGCCCCTTTTTCATTTTTAAAAACCAACTCATCTTCGTCGACATCGATAGTAATATCCTTTCCTTTCTCGATACTTCCGGCCAAAATTTGCTTTGATAAATCGTTGAGGATGTATCGCTGCAACACTCTCTTCACTGGCCTGGCACCAAACTGAGGATCAAATCCCACGGAGGCAATCCAGTTCACCGCTTCGTTGGTCATCGAAATGGCAATTCCCTGTTCCTCCAACCGGTCAGCAATCCGATCAAACTGTAATCTGACAATCTTTTTAACTTCCTCCCTACCTAATGGCAGGAACATGATGGTGTCGTCAATACGGTTCAGAAACTCGGGGCGAATGGTTTTCTTCAGCATTTCGAAGGCATAATTTCTTGCATCTTCATAAACCTCGTACCGGTTTTGTTCGTTGATTTTTTCAAACAACTCCTGAATGTGCTGCGAACCAATATTCGAAGTCATAATAATAATTGTATTCTTGAAATTCACCACCCTCCCTTTGTTATCGGTTAAACGTCCGTCGTCGAGAACCTGCAACAAAACGTTGAAAACATCGGGATGTGCTTTCTCTATTTCGTCGAACAATACGACCGAATAAGGTTTGTGACGTACAGCCTCGGTGAGCTGACCACCTTCATCGTAGCCAACATATCCCGGAGGAGAACCGATCAAACGGGTTACTGAGAATTTCTCCTGATACTCGCTCATATCGATACGGGTCATCATGTTTTCATCGTCGAAAAGATATTCGGCCAATGCTTTTGCCAGTTCGGTTTTCCCTACACCGGTCGTACCCAGAAAGATGAAAGATCCGATTGGCCGCTTCTCATCCTGCAGCCCGGCCCTGCTGCGCCGAACCGCATCGGCAACAGCCGCAATCGCTTCTTTCTGACCAACCACTCGCTTGGACAGTTCATCATCCAAATGGAGAAGCTTCATCCGTTCATTTTCCTGCATCTTCGAAACCGGAATGCCGGTCCAGCGGCTCACAACTTCGGCAATATCATCGGCATCAACTTCCTGCTTGATCAGTGAACTTTTCTTGTGCTTTTCCTCCAGTTCCGACTGCAACCGGTTGATTTCATTTTCGGCATTCTTAATCAGCCCATAACGAATTTCAGCAACACGGCCATAATCGCCCATCCTTTCAGCTTGATCGGCCTGGTATTTCAAATCCTCAATATCTTTTTTATTCTTTTGAATCCCATCAATCAACCGTTTTTCTGTTTCCCATTCAGCCCGGTACTTGCTCCGTTCTTGCTGTAAATTGGCCAGTTGTTCTTCGATAACTTTCAACTTCGAATGGTCATCTTCTCGTTTAATGGCTTCCCGTTCAATTTCAAGCTGTTTGATCTTACGTTCGATCTCATCCAACTCCTCGGGCAGGGAATCCATTTCCAACCGAAGCTTTGAAGCGGCTTCATCCATCAGGTCAATGGCCTTATCGGGTAGAAAACGCTCGGTAATATACCGGTGCGACAACTCTACCGAAGCAATAATCGCCTCGTCTTTAATCCTCACTTTGTGATGGTTTTCGTAGCGTTCCTTCAAACCACGAAGGATTGAAATCGAACTTGGCACATCGGGTTCATCGACCATTACCGGCTGGAAACGACGTTCGAGCGCCTTATCTTTTTCGAAGTATTTCTGATACTCGTCGAGCGTAGTAGCACCAATGGCACGCAAATCGCCACGGGCCAATGCGGGTTTTAGGATGTTGGCTGCATCCATGGCACCTTCACCTTTTCCTGCACCAATCAGGGTGTGAATTTCATCAATAAAAAGAATGACTTCACCTTCGGCCTTGACCACTTCATTTACAACCGATTTCAACCGTTCCTCAAACTCGCCCTTGTATTTGGCTCCAGCCACCAAGGCACCCATATCGAGTGAAAAAATCAGCTTCGACTTCAGGTTTTCGGGCACATCGCCTTTGGCAATACGCTGAGCCAAACCTTCGGCAATTGCCGTTTTACCGGTGCCTGGTTCGCCAATCAGGATCGGGTTATTTTTGGTTCGACGGGTAAGGATTTGCAGCAAACGGCGGATTTCATCGTCACGGCCAATTACCGGGTCAAGTTTTCCTTTCTGCGCCTGTTCAACCATATTAATGGCAAACCGTCCCAGGGAATTAAACGTGTCTTCAGCCGATTCACTTTCAACCTTTGCTCCTTTACGCAATTCCGTAATCGCTTCCTTTAACTCTTTCTTTGAAACTCCACTGTCTTTCATCAACGAGGAGACCTGATCGCTGGCATCGAGCAAACCTAAGAGCAAATGTTCTACTGAGACATACTGGTCTCCCATCTCGGTGGCATATTTAATTGCCTGCTGAATAGATACATTTGCCGCATTTGACAAATAAGGTTGTCCTCCGCTGACCGTGGCATAGCTCTCAATAATCTTATTCAGAGCCAGATTCATTACCGGAACATTTACCCCCAGCTTATTGAACAAGAAACTACTGATATTATCAGCAATTTCTTCTACGGCTTTCAGAATATGTCCGGTTTCAATCGCTTGTTGACCATACGAGGCTGCAATTTGTGCTGCCTGATTGATGGTATCTCGTCCTTTAATTGTAAAATTGTTTAAGTTCATATTTTTTCCCTCTTTTCGAAAGATGATCCTTTCAATTTTAAACCCAAATGGAATTTACGGAAAAAATGTCATCTAAAAATATGAAAAACAGCCATTTTTTCCTTCAAAAGAAAAGAGAACCTGAAAAAATGTACTAAAAATATTGGAAGAAGTGATCAGCGGACAACAAATGAATCGATCACCTCAAATGGGGTATTGTCTTTATCCAGACCTTCGATAACAATATCATATTCTCCACACTCAGAACCAGTATTAAAATGAATGACGGAACCTTCAGCATCAACGCGGAATGAGGGTTCCCAATAAAGACAGTTGCCAACAATTGGGGCCGATTTACAATATTCAGGAAAACCAACCGATTTTCCGATCAAATCGTAATCAAGCATAATGCCTCCCTCTGGAAAACTGATGGTTGAAAAATCGAAGGTTTTTGTAATAAAATGAATAATCCCACCGTAAATATTATCCCCTTTCAGATAAGGCACCTTAACAACCTCTACCCGATCGATTTGCTTTGGAGACAATTTAAGGATGCTTTCTGCATCGTCGAATTTAACCAGATCAACCATTACCAATGGTTCATAATAAGCCATATCGGGATTGGTGCTGTAAATTTTCAAATAGTTTTTCGAATCGATCTTCTTTAATCGGATGTTCGGCATCAATTCTGAAACATAATCTTTTACAGAAGGCAGCTCAATAAATTGATCAAATTTCAACACAAAGTCGGGTTTTCCATAAAACAGATGATCAAAAGAGATTTTCAGTGAATCTGGAGTTGAAGAATATTGATGGAAAATATTCTGCAACTGACTATTGATTATCACATCCTCATAAAGTTTACGATCTTCATCATTGATTTCAAAAGGAATATAGGGCAAAGTAATTTTCTGTCCCGAGAAATCGTTATCGACCAAAACAATGGGCACGACACCCTCTTTATTGGATGTTGCCTGAATGTAAAGATCGTATTGACCACACTCGACTCCCAAATCGAAATAGAAATTTCCAATTGAATCGGTATAGGTTTGCCTTGTAAGAGGATTTGTGGTGAATAGTGTCATCCAAACCCGGGCATAGGGAACAGGCAAACTATCCGCTCGGTTAATCACCTTCCCAGACAAAGAGACCCCCCGTGTTTCAGGAATATAGCAGATCGCCTTTATCGGCTGAGCATCGTCATCAGCATGAAAGGTCAATGAATGATGGGTTCCTTTCCTGACAACCGACACGGACAGCTGATCCTGCAGACCGACATCACAAGTGGTCCTCAAACGAATTTGTATATCACTATTCCGGGAGAAAACCGAATCAGGCTTATCAATTGAAATACATTTATTTATTTCGTTGCGAAAAGAACTAAAACGAACACTTTTTTCACTGCCTGCTACATTGGGATTTAACCCGGTGGTAAAGGGATTTATAATTTTCACCGGTTTATAAGCATAAGAATATGGGGACTGATTCCGCATCCACCGGGTATAGCCACACAAGTAATAGTTCCCGGAAAGAATATCATGAGGAATAATCAGATCGCCACTGGCGCCATGAGCCACAAACATCAACTTTTCTTTGCATACCGATCTTCCATCGGGGGTAATAATCTCACAATATGCAACATTACTCCAATCGATATTCGAGCCCTGATCATTCGCCCGATTGATCAGTTTCAAATGAATCACTTCATCCACGCAATAAACATCCCGGTCGGATATCAGATGAAGTTTTTCAACGGGCATCGTACCTGTTTTCATATTGCCCGGTTGAGCGAACAACCTCCCTACTGAAAAGATAATCAGCAGCAATAAAAAACCGAATCGAAATTTCACCAGTTCCTTTTTCATGGCCTATTTAAAAAAATCAGGTTTTTCTACTACTCCACCTTGTTTTTTACAATCGACACAATCGATCGTTGTACGGCCTTTCTGGAAAGTTCCATCAGGAGCGTTATCATATACAAAAAAAACTAATTTGTGGTAAGGTAACGGTCCTGTTGAAAATTCAGCATCACACAATCCCACATCATAAAATTTCAGTTCAGGAACCGAGTTAACAACAATTCTCTTCGTTGTTTCAGAAGAAACCGAGAAATATCCCAACACGACTTCCGTTGAATCGTTTTCATTTACAAGATTTCCCCGGGGTCTTGCTGGTTGTTTGGTATATAAACCATCGGTCGCCTGATTATTCTTTTTCAAATCACCCCAATAGCTATATGACTGTTTACTAAGAGAATGTTGCCTTACCAAGATACTATACTGATAAAGCAATCGTTGAGAATGGTCATCAACAAAATGCAATTTGGCTTTCGTATACCGGTTTTGAGTTAATCCATCGGTAGAAAGCAGGTTTATATCATTTAACACCTCTGTTTTATAACAGACAAATGAAGCACTACCTTCCCGATAAATCCGATCGGGATCCCAATATTCGGTTGCCAACCAGGTAGCATGATATTCATACGTCTCCTCAACAATCCACCGGTAGAACTTTCCAAAATAATTGGTTGCATTGAAATCGATATAGAACTGAAGTCCATCGATCATTTCTCCGGAAGTCTCGGTTTCATGATGTTCCAAAAGATAATAGACAGAATCGACTGGCGGGCAAGGAAGCATTTCTTCGTATGAACTTTTGTAACGATTCCCATCGGGGGTTTGAACAATCACTTTAAATTGATTTCCGGGCATCAAATATTCCTCGGGTATTGTTCCGGAATAAACTCCCGTGCTCTCGGCTTTTTCACTGAAATTAAAAACCATACTGTTTTGATCCACCACCACCACCTGACAGCCGGAAAGCCCCAAAAATTCTGCTTTTTCAGTTGATGACGTATAGGATACGGTTATTGTTTGTTCCTCACAATTATCAATAAGATTCCCTTCAATCACAATCTTTGGTTTCGAATTACTGGAATTATCCAGATAAAACCTGTCGATACACGAAGTAAAGGCAAGCATTACCAATGAAATGAATAGATATTTAATGATTCGCATAATTACCCAGTTTCCAATTCCATGAAATAGTAAAAACAGGAACACCAACCACCGAGTACTGATATCCCTTTATCAACCCATCCTCCGACTTGAAGAAAACTGAGTTAACATTTTTCCTTCCTGTCAAGTTATATACACTAGCCATCCAGTAACTATGTACCTTCTTTTTCTTCTTCAGGTTTCCCTCTACTTTGACCGAGAGATCGGCCCGAAAATAATACGGTATCCGGTATTCGTTTCTCTCGGAATAATCGACATAAGGGAAACTTTCGAGATAATAGTAGCCAATAGGCAGAGTTACAGGCCTGCCAGAATTATAAACCACGTTGGATGAAATCGAATACCTCCGGTTAATCTTCCAGTTCAATACCATATTCAACACATGTGGCTTATCAAAATTCGACGGATACGACTTCCCGTCATTAATTTTTTCCCAAGTATTCAAACCATCAACGGTAATATTTGATCGTGAATAGGTATACGACAACCAACCATTGAATTTACCAGCTTCTTTACTAATCATCAATTCAGCGCCATAAGCATCCTGAACACCCTGAAGGATCGTGGTTTCAACATAAGGTGTTGAAAGGAAATCGGCACCATCCTTGTATTCAACAATATCATTACCCTTCTTATAATAGATCTCGGCTGAGAGCAACAGTTTGGGAACATTTACCCGATGATAGTATCCCAGTGAATATTGCATCGATCGCTGTGGTTTTATGTGATTATCAGCCAATTTCCACTGATCATTGGGTGCAATCGAAGTGGTGTTGCTCAGCATAAACAGATATTGATCCATTTGGGTGAATGACATCTTCAACGAACCGTTTAATGAAACACGAAAGTCGAGCCCGGCACGAAATTCAGGATTGGAATAAAAAGCAATCGATTCGTTATTGCCATATTCCTTCGTACCTTCGACCGACAAATCACTTTTTTCAACACCCGGCTTATACATCCGGACCGTTTTAGGCCCTAATGCCGAAAAATAACTATACCTCAAACCCAAATAGGCAGTTAACCTGCTACCAATTTTTACCTCATCGCTAAAAAAAACGGCCCCTTCCATGGCACGTTCTTTACCGAGGGAAACAATCGACCGAAGCGATTCATCCCCATACGGATTTACATTACCCCGATCGAGATGATACAAAATATTGCTAAAGCCCAGCTGGACGGAGTTGTACTTATTCAAAGACCAATCCATTTCGGTACGAAGTTCATACTGGCCAATCCGATACGAATGTTCATACGCATCCGACAAAGTTGACTCATCAATCGTTTTAAAGTGGTAGTTGCTTCCAACCAGATATCCTGAAAGTTTTAACCTCGGGTTGAAACGATGGTTGTATTCCAGAACACCGCCAGAATTTCCATAGGTATAATTGGTCAAACCATTCAAATTAAAATAATCGCTTGAAATATAACCAGATAAACTCAGTTTGTCTTTTGGGGTCAGATCATAATCTATTCTTGAAATAATATCATAAAAAGAGGCTTTACTATTTCTCAAATCAGGATCTTTCAACTGTTTCAAAATCCAGTTTGAATAGGTGGACCTTCCACTGACAATCAACCCCATTTTATTTTTAATCAGAGGTGTTTCGAGTTCAATATTGGCTGAAACAGGACTAATTCCACCCTCTGTGAAGAATTTATCTTTGGGAGCATTGCGAATCTGAACATCGAATACCGACGACAGCCTGCCCCCATAAGAAACGGGTATCTGACCTTTATAAATAGAAAAATTCTCAACAGCACTTGAGTTGACCGAAGAAAAGAATCCAAACAGATGGGAGCTATTGTAAACAGGAATTTTTTGAATATAAAACAAATTTTGATCGGCATTTCCGCCCCGAACATTCACCCCACCTGAACCTTCACTTACACTGACAATACCAGGCAAAAGCTGGGCAATTTTCAGCACATCCTTCTCTCCCAACAAGGTTGGCATTTCTTTAATCGACATGTAATCAACCGATTCAATACCACTCCCAGTACCTCTTTTACCTGTAACTTTTCTCACCTGCACTTCGTCGATTGAAAGAACACTCTGGGACATTTTCAAGGTAAATGAACCACTGGAATAGACTTTTAACTGGCAATTCTTCTCTTGCATACCCACACATTGAAAAACAACAGAATAAGTTCCCTGTTTTAAATGAATCACAAGATCGCCATTGGCATTGGTTGATACGCCCGCACCATTATCTTTAATAAAAAGAGTGGCGCCAATTAAAGGGGCATTGGTTGATTCATCCATCAGGTGCCCCAACACTTTTACCTTTTTCGATTCATTAATCTGTCCTGGCACCCCAACTTCTATAATCGTTTGGGTATTAGCATCACGGCCCACTAAAAACCCCAATGAATGATCGATTGCTGATTTCTCAACAATCGGATTATCCTTTAAAAAATAAAGAGGAAGCTTCGTGACAAATGCCCTTTTAGAAAACAAATAAATATTCCCGGTTCCACTAACATAATAATCAAGTTTCCCTGTTTCTGCGATTATTTTTAAGAATTCCGTTAAACGTATACTATCTGATTCAATGCTAATCTTCTCCGATTCAACAGATGAAGGTAAATAATAAAAACAAATTGAATTAACCCTGGAAATCTCTTTAATCAATTCACCCATCGGATAATTTGAGTAACGCTGGGGTACACAAATTTTCTTATCCGGTTGAGCAAATCCCCAAAAGAACGGAAGAATTAAAAAGATCATTATCAGCCCCAGTCTGTTCATCATAAAACCGTCTCAATATATCCAATTAGTTTTTCCAACTGGTCGGTTGTCACTTTCTTCATACGAACATGGTTCGATGAAAGATATTTCTTTATCTCATTTCGTTTTTGCGAAGGGAAAACCGATAAAAATTCCCGTTTATTCTTAAACCGATAAAGAACTGAATCATAGACGATGTACCTTTGTGGGTTCTCTTTTGAATAGGCATAACCCGACTTTTGAGCTGTCGATTTTACCTCTTTCTCTTTCTGCCAGGCTACATAACAAGAAATCGTCCCTTGATGGATCAACTGAACAAAATCACTTCGAATAGCAGGAACCGGATTCTTTATAAAAACCGATCCCCCGATATAAACCGTATCGACCTGATTCGCATTTAGTACGATCTGCCTTTGAGCGCCTATCGGATCGACAAATGTCAATACAAAATTTTGGGAATAAATATCATAGCGAATTTTTTGATCGACAAACTTAGTACCATTTATTAGGATGGAACAATAGGACAATGTATCATCTCCCAAGAAGGGATGCCCACTGAAAATACTTCGATCGACATAAAAAATCTTACCTTTATATAATTCATTTTCAATGCCATATTTGCCATCAAAAAAACTTCTTTTTTCTTTGGCGGAACAATCTTGTGCTCGAACAACGCTCGAACAAAGAGAAAAAACGGCAAAAAACCACAGTAAAATATATAATATACTATTTTTCAATCAACTAAAAATAAAAGAATTCTTTGCTAAGATAATCTTTTATTCAACTATGTTAAATAAATTAAAAAAAATATGTGGTCATTTCATTAAAAATTTTCCTGTCAAAAAAAGGGATTGAAAAAGTATGGCACAAAATTGAGAAAGATGGAAAAGAAAAAGGATGACCATCGCCATCCTTCCTAACTAACTAAACCTAAATCTATGAAAAAAACTTTGAAAATCTGCTCTACAAAGATAGATCAAACTTGAAATTAGTCGCTGAAAATCAAAGTTAATGATTGTTAATAAAAACCATTCAAAAAGCTAATTTTTGTAAAGAATTATTTGCACAAATTCTATTACAGGAAAACAAAAACATTAACTTTGAAAACTGTTATAAAAACCTGTTGAACTTTTTCACCAATGAGCCAAATTCTTGTTTTATTGATTGTTAATAATAAAACATATTTCAATAAAGATAGATTTTTATCATTCGTGATGAATTTGGTGATTAAAAGAGCAATTCAATAAGAATTTACGAAAATTACATACTAAACAACTATTTTAATATCTTAATTAACTCATAATTATGACAACAAAGTTCGTTTATACTTTTGGCGGTAAAAAGGCCGAAGGTAAAGCAGATATGAAAAATTTGCTTGGCGGGAAAGGTGCTAACCTTGCAGAAATGTGCCTTTTAGGATTACCAGTACCAGCTGGATTTACAATTACAACTGAAGTTTGTACTGAGTATTATAAAAATAACTGTGAACTTCCGGCCAGTTTGATGGATGATGTTTGGGCGTCAATGAAACAAACGGAAGAAATCATGGGAATGAAATATGGCGACCCTGAAAACGCATTATTGGTTTCGTGCCGCTCTGGCGCCCGCAGTTCAATGCCCGGAATGATGGACACCGTACTAAATATTGGTCTCTGCTCTGCAACCCTTCCCGGGTTTATTAAAAAAACGAACAATCCACGTTTTGTTTACGACTCATACCGTCGTCTGATCATGATGTACGCCGACGTGGTAATGGAAAAAGCCGAAGGCATTGAACCCGCAGGCGATAAGGGCATCCGCAAAGTCCTTGACGAAATGCTCGATGCATTCAAACACAAAAGAGGTTACGCTTCCGATACCGATCTTACGGCTGACGATTTAAAACAACTGGCCGAAGAATTTAAGATTACCGTAAAAGAAGTATTGGGCAAACCTTTCCCCGACGATGCCAAAGAACAATTGATTGGTGGTATCAAAGCAGTTTTCAAGAGCTGGAACGGAAAAAAAGCGATCTCTTACCGTCGCATCGAAGGGATACCCGACGAATGGGGTACTGCCGTAAATGTTCAGTCGATGGTGTTTGGTAACATGGGCGACAGTTCGGCAACCGGCGTTGCATTTACCCGTAACCCGGCTACCGGCGAAAACAAATTCTATGGCGAATGGCTGGTTAATGCCCAGGGAGAAGACGTTGTTGCTGGTATACGTACACCCAGCCCACTCAACGATGACACCAAAAACGAACAAAATAAGCACATGAAAAGTATGCAGGAAGCAATGCCTGAAACATACAAGGAGCTCGATGAGATCCGCAACATTCTGGGCCATGCCTATAAAGACATGCTCGATATTGAATTCACCATCCAGGAAGGTGTTCTTTACATGCTCCAGTGCCGCGTTGGAAAACGTACCGGTACAGCTGCGCTGAACATGGCCATGGACATGCTCGAAGAAGGACTAATTGACAAAAAAACAGCCGTAATGCGCGTTGAACCAGCACAGTTGGACGAACTGTTGCATCCAATTTGTGATCCTGCCGAAGAAAAGAAAGTTTCCGCTTTTGTAAAAGGATTACCTGCTGGCCCTGGTGCTGCTGTTGGTAAAATTGTTTTCACTGCCGAAGATGCAGTTGCCTGGTTCCGAAAAGGAGAAAAAGTTATCCTCCTTCGTGAAGAAACCAATCCGGAAGACGTTGAAGGAATGCGTGCTGCAGCTGGGATCCTTACCGCCCGCGGTGGTATGACTTCCCATGCAGCGCTTGTTGCCCGTGGCTGGGGAAAATGCTGTATTGTAGGTGCCGGTGGTATCCATGTCAATTTAGCTGACAAAACAGCCCGTATCGCAGGAACCGACATCGTTTTGAATGAAGGCGACATTATTACACTGAATGGAACAAAAGGTGCCGTATATTTAGGGGCATTGAAATTGATGGATGCATCGGAAAATCCACGTTTCCAAGCATTCATGAAAATGGTCGATGAATACCGCACCATGGGGGTTCGCACCAATGCCGATACGCCACTGGATGCCAGGATTGCCCGTGACTTTGGGGCCGAAGGTATTGGCCTTTTCCGTACCGAACACATGTTCTATGGCGAAGGTTCCGACCAGCCATTGTTCCTGCTCCGCAAAATGATATTAAGCAACACCGTTGAAGAACGCCGCGTTGCATTGGATGAACTCTTTGTATTTACAAAAGAAAATCTCAAAGGCACCCTCGAAGCAATGAATGGGCTTCCTGTAACTTTCCGTCTGCTCGACCCACCACTCCATGAATTTGTGCCACAGAATGCCGACAAACAAGCCGAACTGGCAAAAGCCCTTGGTATTACACAAGAAGCAATTGCTAAACGTGGTGAAGCACTTCACGAAAACAACCCAATGATGGGACACCGTGGTGTTCGTTTAGGTGTTACCTACCCTGAGGTTTCGGAAATGCAGATCAGGGCCATCTTTGAAGCCGCTGGTGAATTAAAAATTGAAGGAAAAGATCCTCATGCCGAAATCATGGTTCCAGTAACCTGCGATGTTTCAGAACTGGATTTCACCAAGAAAATTGTCGACAAAGTATATGCTGAAGTTTGCGCTAAACTTGGACTGAGTGAAATTGACTACAAATATGGCACCATGATTGAAATTCCACGTGCCTGTTTGCTCGCCGACCGCATGGCCAAAACCGCTCAATTCTTCTCTTTCGGCACCAACGACCTCACTCAGATGACCTTTGGCTTCAGCCGTGACGATATCGGTGGATTCATGCACGATTACCTCGACAACAAAATGTTGCCTGCAGACCCATTCCAGACCATCGATCAGAATGGTGTAGGTCAATTAATCGACATGGCCGTTAAAAAAGGCCGGGGAACCCGTCCTGAACTCAAGGTTGGCATTTGTGGTGAACAGGGAGGAGACCCCGCATCGGTTGAATTCTGCTTCAAGACTGGATTAACGTATGTTAGCTGTTCTCCTTTCCGGGTACCAATTGCCCGTTTGGCAGCAGCTCAAGCAGCTATTAAGAAAGGATAATAATACAACAATTAAAAAAAATGAGCCCTGTTCCGATGATCGGGACAGGGCTTTTAACCTTAATTTTCACACCATGAGTAATGTCTCTTACATCACCCATAACGGGAAAAAAGTTCTGTACATCGATTACACCAAAAGCAAAAACATTGATGACACACTGGCTGTATTAGATGAAGTAAAAGCAGAATTTTACAAAACCTCCGGCGTTTGGTTAACAATTAACGACTTCAGAGGCGGATATGGCAGCACAGAATACATGAAGAAAGCGAGCCAATATGCCCGTGAACACTTTAATTCTCGTCCATCAAAAAACACAGCGATTGGAGTTACCGGACTAAAGAAGGTTTTGCTTCAGGCATACAATACCGTCGTTAAAGATCCCGTTGTTCCTTTCGACACTCTGGAAGAAGCGCTGAATTACCTAACGAAATAAAAGTCTGAAACAAAAAAAGGGAACGATGTCGTTCCCTTTTTTTGTGATGAGCCGAATCTCAGATTCGAACTGAGGACCCCGAGATTACAAATCACGTGCTCTGGCCAACTGAGCTAATTCGGCATTAAATAAATGAAATGAGCGGGAGACGGGATTCAAACCCGCGACCCTTAGCTTGGAAGGCTAATGCTCTATCGACTGAGCTACTCCCGCAAAAGTTATAATTTATGAATTATAACTTATAATTTAGTGGGG
>Ga0116170_10001782_pt1 | contig 21434 bp, 12 predicted proteins | sample AD_JPNHW1_MetaG_FD_89797 | JGI IMG/M metagenome (GOLD analysis project Ga0116170, IMG submission 89797) | Active sludge microbial communities of municipal wastewater-treating anaerobic digesters from Japan - AD_JPNHW1_MetaG | ecosystem: Engineered > Bioreactor > Anaerobic > Digestate | place...
CGCCGCGGCGTTCAGGGCGAAGTTGCCCGAACTCGGCCACGGCGAGCCGTAGACGCGGAACCCCGGCGCGCCGGGCGCGCCGCAGGGGCGCACGATCGGGCGCTCGTCCGTCAGGACCGGCACGCCGCGCTCGTGGAACAGCCGGGAGATCGTGCTTTTACCCCGGCCCGACGGCCCGGTGCAGATGAGCCCCTGGCCGTCCAGCACCTGCGCCGAGCCGTGCAGAACGAGCCCGCCGAGCGGCAACAGCCGCAGCACCAGCGCCAGGATGGCGATGATGCCGTAGGTCCCGTAGACCTCGTTGTGGTACATCGCCTCGAAGGCGGTCGGATGCCATTCGAAGCGCAGCCGCTCATAGGGCGGTTCGCCGGTCATCCGCCACATCACGACGCCGTCCGGATTGGCCCCCAACAGGCAGGCGCGGCCGTCGCGCTGCGAGAAGTTCCAGGCCCCGCCGGCCCGCATCCCGACAAGCTCCTGGACAGGCCCCGCGCACTCGACGAGACAGGTTTCGGAGACAGCTCCGCCCGCGGGGAAAAAAGGCGTGAAGAACGCGTTGAAGGCGTCAGGTGGCAACGATGAAAAGATAAAACGGATATCCGCGAGATCACATATTAACTGCGGATGCGCCATGGGGACCATTGGGGAAGCATGATTGGGCGGGGCTTTTACTCCACCATTCCGGAGTTGGTCCCCAGCGTGCCGATCTGCTCCGCTTTGAAGGTGCCCCCGACGCCCAGCTTCACTTCGTGGGCGTCCGCCACTTCAAACCGTTTTTTAGATGTCTCTACAAAAGCATCGGACTTGGCCATAATCCACCTCTCTTGATAATCCGTCCGTACTATACCCCCTATCCGCGACATGCGTCAACCCCCCAATTCGGATTATTTTTCGGGCTTACCGGGCACTTGCAATCCGTCGGCGGGGTGGTAAACTCCCTGCCCATGAATGCCATTCGGATTCCCCTCGCGTTCAAACCCGTTTACAAAGACTACATCTGGGGAGGGTGCCGCATTCCCGCCCTTTACGGCCGCACGGGCGCGCCGGCGGTCTGCGCGGAATCGTGGGAGATCTCGGCCCACCCGGACGGCGAGAGCGTGGTCGCGGCCGGTCCCTTCGCCGGGCGCGGACTGGCCGGCCTGGCGGCCGAATTCGGCCCGGCCCTGACCGGCACCCGCGCGCCGGATCCGGCCCGCTTCCCCCTTCTTTTCAAGCTGATCGACGCGCGTGACCGCCTGAGCGTGCAGGTGCACCCCAACAACGGCAACGCCGCCCTCACCGGCGGCGAGCCCAAAACCGAGATGTGGGTGGTCCTCGACCGCGCCCCCGGCGCCAGCCTCTACGCGGGCCAGGCCGCGGGCGCCACCCCCGCCTCGCTGCGGGCCGCGCTGGCGGACGGCTCGGCCGCCGCGCAGCTGGCGCGGCTCGCCGTCGAGCCCGGCCAGGCGCTCTTCATTCCCGGCGGGCTGGTCCACGCCATCGGCGCGGGCTGCCTGATCTACGAGGTGCAGCAGAACTCCAACACCACCTACCGGCTCTTCGACTGGGGCCGCGCCGGCACGGACGGCAAGCCGCGCAAGCTGCACATCGAGGAAAGCTTCAGGACCATCGACTGGTCGCTCCCCCCGCCGCAGATGGTCACCCCCGCCGAATCCCGCCGCGACGGCGCTAACCGCTGGTCAGACGTGGTCTCATGCGATTTCTTCACCCTCCGCAAACTCGACCTGCGCGCGCCGCAAACGAGCGCGACGGACGGCACCAGCTTCCACGCCCTGTTCGTGGCCGCGGGCCGCGCGACGGTCACCGCCGGCGGCACGAGCGTCGCGCTGGCCGCCGGCTCGAGCGCCCTGGTCCCGGCGGACGCACAGGGCTATACGCTCACGCCCGAAGCGTCCGCGACCCTCTTCATCACGACCCTGTAGTTCGGCCCGAACCCCGAATCCCGGAACCCACCCATGCTCAAATCCTCCTACCAGCTCTGCACGGTCTTCGGCATCCCGATCAAGCTCGACTTCTCGCTGATCGTGCTGATGTTCCTGCTCATCACCTCCTACGGCGACCCGTTCTACGGGATCGCGGCCGGCGTCGCCCTCCTGCTCTCGATCACCTTGCACGAGCTGGGGCACAGCTTGGTGGCCATGGCCTTCGGCTGCCGCGTGCGCGACATCACCCTCATGATGCTGGGCGGGTGCGCGACGCTGCTCAGCATGCCGCGGAAAGCGTGGCAGGAGTTTCTGATGGCTTCCGCCGGCCCGGCCGTGAGCTTCGTCCTGGCAGTCGTCGGCCTCGTTCTGCCCCACCACCTGCCGGCCCTGAAAGGCGCTCCGGGGACGTTCCTTTATTACCAGGTCGGCTGGCTGAACCTGGGCCTCTTCCTTTTCAACCTGATCCCCGCCTTCCCGATGGACGGCGGTCGCATCCTGCGCGCGTTCCTCCAGCAGTTCTTCATGACGCGCGTCCGGGCCACGTGGATCGCCTCGCGCATCGGGCGTTTCGTCGCGATCCTGCTGGGCTTCTCCGTCCTTTACTCGTTTTTCTCGCACAATTTCGAGGGCTACATGCTGATCCGCCTGCTGATCGCCTTTTACATCTATCAGGCCGCCGACCGCGAGTACCGGATGGTGCTGATGGAGGAGGGTGCGGCGCGCAACCACCCGTTCGCGGGGTTCCCCTTCTTCGGGGGCGCGACGGACACGCCGCCGCCGGACGACGGCAAAGCGATCGTGAGCCCGCCGCCTTACGCGCGGCGCAACGGGGCCACCCGCGTGGACGTGCGCAAGGAGGACTGAGCCGCCGGCGCGGCTCAGGAGGGCGCCGAATGCGCCCGGTTCACGTTTGTCGGGTTTCGCGCAACCGCCACACCGATACAGCGGCAGGACGGTTTCCACGAAACCGCCGCGGACGGTTCGGTGAACCGTCCCTACCACAGCGGCCGCACTTCTCATTCAACCGCGCTAGCGGTAGAGCGGCGTGCGAGGGCGCCCGGTGAGGGCGTTGTAGTGGCGCATCGCCATCTTCCACCAGTCGGAAAGCTGGCGGTCCGGCATCTTCCAGAGGCGGTCGTGGATCGCGCTCATGGAATCCGCGTTGCGCAGGAGCGCGAGTAGCTCGCGGCGGTTGAGCGCGGCCGGGCCCTGCGTCAGCAGGCGCTCGCTGAGCTTCTGGAAATAGGCCGTGCTCGGATAGCTCAGCTTGCGCTTCACGTGCAGCAACGAGACGTGCGCGGCGTTGATGTAGGGGTCGAGCGTCACCTGCGCCACGCCGTAATACTTCCGCAGCCACTCGGGCGGCGGCAGCTGGCTGCGGCAGACCTCCAGGTTCTTCTCCATGTGCGTCACCATGAGGGGCGGCTCGGTCTCGGGCGGCGTGCGGAAGAGCCCGAGGCGGTTCAGGAAGCGGCCGAACGGCTCATACCCCAGCAGCGCGGAGAGCGGGATGGAAAGGAAAAGGCCCAGCGTCACCGGCAACGTCCACCAGAAGAAAGCGGGATGGATGCGGTAGGCGATCTCCGCGGCGATCAGGCCGAGCGCCGTGTGCCAGGTGTGCGCGCGGAGGATGGCCGGCCAGTCGATCCCCTCGGCGTCGCGCCGCTGCGAGCCCCACGTGATCTCGCGCCCGAGCAGCACGAAGGTCACGGAAAGCGAGGTGAACAACATCAGGACCGGCGCCATCAGCGCCGAAAAGAGGTGCTCGGTCACGAAGCTGACCACCGCTTTCGTCCCGCCCCCGAAAGCGCGGCGCTTCTCGCGGTCGCACAGCACCAGGAGCGTGGCCAGGACCTTGGGCAGGGTCAGCATCGCCAGCGTGGCCAGGAACAGGTACAGCGCGAGGCGCCCGCCGCCGATGTCCAGGTAGGAGGAGAGGCCGATATCCGCGTCGAAGGAGGTCTTCTGGGCCACCACGTCGTGCCGGAACTGGAGCATGCCCAGAATCATGAACGCCAGCCAAAGCGGCGAGCAGAGATAGGAGAGGATGCCGAGCGAGAGGTGCAGGCGGTTGATCGGCAGAAGGCCCTGGGCCATGAGCAGCCAGCTGTGCTGGAAATTGCCGCGGCACCAGCGGCGGTCGCGCTTGGCGCAGTCGATCATCGTGGGCGGCAGGTTCTCGAAGGAGCCGCCGAGCGTGTAGGCCAGCCAGACCTCGTAGTTGGCCCGGCGCATCAGCGCGGCCTCCACGTAGTCATGGCTCATGAAGCGCGAGTGCTTCGAAGAGCCGGGCAGGGCCGGCAGCGCGCAGTGCTCGATGAAGGGGGCGGTCCGGATGATGGCGTTGTGCCCCCAGAAGTTGCCGTTGTTGGACTGCCAGTAGTTGAGCCCGGCCTGGAAGATCGGGCCGTAGCAGTAGCCGGCGAACTGCAGCATGCGGGCCAGCGGCGTCTGCGCCTGGATCGGCTGCGGCGCGGTCTGGAGGATGCCGGTCTGCGGATTGGCCTCCATGATCTGCACCATGCGGGCCAAGGTCTTGGCCTCCATCAGGCTGTCCGCGTCGAGCACCACCATGTAGCGGTAGCGCTTGCCCCACCTGCGGCAGAAGTCGCTGATGTTGCCGCTCTTGCGGTTGATGGGGATGTGGCGCTTGCGGTAGAAGATGTGCCCGAAGCCCTTGAGCTGCTTGCAGAGGTCGATCCAGCCGACCTCCTCCTCGATCCACTTGTTGGGGTCCGTGGAGTCGCTGAGGATGAAGAAATCGAACCGGCTGATCAGCCCCGCGTTGGTCAGGGCGAGATACATCGACCGCAGCCCCTCGTACACGCGGCTCACGTCCTCGTTGTAGATGGGGATCAGCAGGGCCGTGGCCGGAAGCTGTTCGGCGAACGGCTCGCCGTCCGGCAGCGTCGCCGTGATCTCGTACTTGTCGCGCCGGCGCAGCAGCACGAAGAAGCCCACCACCGCCTGGGCGAAACCCAGCGCGACCATGCCGAAAAGCGGCACGAAGAGGATCAGCATGGCGGTCTCGAGGCCGGTCAGCCCGCCGCGCCAAAGGATATCCGCCATCAGCCACGTGGCGACGGAGGTCAGAAACACGACGCAGGAGAAGAAGAGCACCTGGCGCCGGGACGAATGCCGCGCCGGGTTCACCACCTGCACAGGAATCTGATTGGACGTATCTGTTGTCATAAGTGGAAGAGCTCGGCGGCCCCACGCTGCGGCAGCGCATGGCTCGCCCCGATTCGCCGTTTTAACGGGTATACCAGAAGAGGAATCCCAAAAGACCCAGAAACAGCAGCCACGCCAGCAGGGTCTTCAGGATCGGCAGCGCCTCGAACGACTCCATCGCGCTGCCGACCAGCTCGGGCATCAGGCCCAGGTCCATGTCGCGCGGCACCATGCTGCTCACCGCCAGATCGGGGCCGGCGCGCACCACGCGGGCGCTGAGCGCCTCGGCGTACTCCGCCGGCATGCGGTACGAGTCCAGAAACGCGTAGGGCCAGCGCGTCGGCCCGTCGCACAGGTAGATCGCCAGCATGCCCTCGCCGAGATTGAGGGGGTGCCCGTCCGCGCGCGGCGGCAGGTAGTGGCCGAGCCACTCGGCGATGCGCGCGCGCACCTCCACGATCGCCAGCTCGGACACCGGCAGGCCCGCGGCCGAGGCGTCGCTCTGCGTCCGGTCGTAAACCCGCTGCAGGATCAGGGCGTTCAGGCGCGCGCGCTGGAGATGGCTGCTCACGCGGCAGGCGCGGAGATAGTTCTCCACCTTCTCGTAAGCGTCATTCCACTCTTCCGCCCGCGCCGGATCCCAAGGGGGAAGGCTTATGGATTCCAGAGATAGATCCATGTTTCCGTCACAGGTTGTTTGTCACGACGCACGAAGGCGCGCAACTCCACCGGCTGCCCCGCGGCGGCGACGGTGGCGCTGAAGAACACGCGCCACGTACGGTCATAGGGGTTATACTGCTCCACCGGCTTGGAAAGCTTCGCGCCCTGCACGCTGACGTCGGCGCTGAGCTTCCCCTTCTCCGCGTCCGCGGCCACCGCGGGCCACGCGAAATCGAGCACGAACTTCCGGGTGACCGTCTTGTCGTTCTTGTCCTTGCGCCCGTAATCGGGGAGGTCCGCCACGCGCGTCGTCACCGTGTGGCCCAGCGGCGACAGCGCGGGATCGTCGCGGCACCAGCGCAGCTCGTAGGCGTATTCCGCGCTCTGGCCTGCGGAAAGGGGCGTCCGCGGCTCCCAGAAGGCCACGATGTTGTCGCCGAATTCGTCCGCGGCGGGCAGCTCCAGCAGGCGCACCGAGCCCGCGCCCCACGCGCCTTTGGGCGTGACCCACACGGTCGGGCGGTCCTGATAATGGGCCTCGAGGTCCTCATAGGTGGCAAACGCGCGGTCGCGCTGGATCAGGCCGAAGCCCTTGGGATTCGCGTCCCCGAACGAGCAGAGCCGGAACCGGCCCTCGTTCACCAGCGGGCGCCACAGCCACTCGCCCGAACCGTTGTTCATCAGCAGGCCGTCGGAGTCGTGCACCTCGGGGCGGAAATCGGAGAAGCGCAGCGCGGAGTTCTTGCCGTACCAGTACATGCTGGTCAGCGGCGCGATGCCCAGGTGCGCGATGTTCGTGCGCGCGTAGACCGCCACGCGGTTGTCCATGACCGTCACCGCGCCGGGCCGGATCACGAACTCGCCCGCCCCCGCGAGGCTCGGGCTGTCGAACAGCGCGTACACGCGGACGAAGTCCTCTTTCGGCTCGGGGCGGCAGACCCAGAACTCGCGGAAGCGGGGGAACTCCTCCGGGCCAGGGCCGCCGCAGTTGACCGCCACGGCCCGCGCGGAAAGGCCGTAGACCAGTCCCTGGGCCAGCGCGCGGAAATAGGTGGCGCCCTGGAACACGATCAGCTCGTCGAGGTACTCCGGGCGGTTCAACGGGTAGTGAATGCGGAATCCCGAGAAACGCATGTTTTCCGCGTCGATCTTGCCGACCTGGTTCGTCCCGAAATCGAACAGGTCCCGGTCATAGCGCACGGGCGAGGTCTTGCCCTCGTTCACCACGTTCACGTCCACCTGGTCGTTCTGGATCCAGCCCGGGTGGAAGAGGTGCATCTGGAACGGGATGTGGTCGTACCGCCAGATCGCCTTGCGCGGATTGAACCGGATGTCCCGGTACTGGTCGTACGTCAGCTTGGGCATCGACTGGGACAGGTCGCGAGACCAGTCCTTGTAAGGCGCGGCGGCTAGCTGCGCGGCCCGCGCCTTCACCTGCTCAAAACCGGAGAAAGGCTCTCCCGCCTGAGCGTGGACGGCGAGAACCGACAGAACCAACACAGACCTGCAGCAGAAAAACTTCGTTCTCATAAATTTGTCCCGAGTTTATCACATGCGTCCCAGCACCGCAATGCCACAGCAGGAAGCGCGTTTAAAACAGCCGCCTTCTTGCTCAGCCCGTTTCCTTCTCGTCGTCGAAGTCGGGGTCGGGCAGCGTCGCCGGCGCAGCCCCCCGCTCGTCCAGCGAGCCGGCGTACGTCACGCGCCGCACCTTCGCCGTCGACGTGCGCTCCAGCGCCTCCCGCCGGACCACGATCTTGCGCGGCAATTTATAGTCGGCCACCTGCCTGCGGCAGAGCGCGAGCACCTCTTCGCGCAGGAAGGCCTCCTGCTCCGCGTCGGAGGGCGGCACCCCCTTGTTCCAGGCCGCGACCGCGTCGGCGTTCGGCACGACGATCGCGCCGACGCGCTCGCCGCTCTCCTCGCCCAGGCGGTAGCCGAGCACCACCACGTCCTGCACAAAGGGGCACCGCTCGATGACCTGCTCGATCTCCTCCGGGTAGATGTTCTTGCCTTCGCGGTTGACGATCAGCGCCTTCTTGCGCCCGCAGATGGTGATGTTCCCTTGGGCGTCGATGCGCACGAGGTCGCCGGTGTGAAAGAACCCCTCGGCGTCGAACGCCTCCGCCGTGGCCTCGGGATTGTTGTAATAGCCCTTCATCACGTTCGGCCCCTTCACGCACAGCTCCCCGGCCCCCGTGGCGTCCGGCTCCGCCAGCTTGCACACCATGTTGCACAGGAGGCGGCCGACCGTCCCGGGGACATACCCGTCCAGACTCGGATAGGCGACGCCCGGCGAACACTCGGTCAGGCCGTATCCCTCCAGGACCGGGATGCCCAGCGTTTGAAAGCCCTTGAGCACCGCCAGCGAGGACGGCGCCCCGCCGATGCCCAACAGGCGCAACCGGCCGCCGAACGACCCGATGACCTTCTTCCTGACGGCCGACTTCAGGCCGACGCGCAGCAAACCGCGCGCCAGCGGGCTCTTCCGGATGCTCTGGGTGATCCGCGCGTAGAGCTTCTCGGCCATCAGCGGCACGGCCAGCAGCACCGTCGGCTGCAGCACCCGCATGTCCTCCGCGAAGGTGCGCAGCGAGCGCACGAAACTGCAGCACCCCTTGACCCCCAGCGGCAGCATGAAGTTCGCCAGGAAGGAAAAGGCGTGGAAGAGGGGCAGCGCGTTCAGGAAGTTGTCCGTCGGATAGAGGGCGACGCGCTCCACCGTGGCCGCAACGTTCGACGTGAAATTGCCGTGCGTCAGCATCGCGCCTTTGGGCTTGCCCGTCGTGCCGGAGGTGTAGATGATCGAGGCGACCGTCTCCTCGTCCGGCCGGTGGCTCTCGAGCCACGCTTGCGCCGCCTCGGGCGCCGAAGCCGCGCGCTCCATCAGCGTCTCGTACGCGAAACAGCGCCGGCCGGGCAGATCTGCCACCGCCGCGGCCCCCTCGCCCACCCAGACGCAGGCGCGCAGATCGGGAAGCCCGTCGGCCGCCTGGGCCAGCACGTCGCGGACCTTGGCGCCCGCGAAGATCGCGACCGCACCGGAATCCTTGAGAATGTGCGTCACCTCCAGCGCGCGCAGCTTGGGATCGATCGGCACCACCGCCACGCCCGCGCAAGCCAAGGAGAGATAGATCTCCTGCCACTCGGGGCAGTTCTCCAGCATCAGCCCCACGTTCTGCCGCCCGGGGCCGATTTCCAGCAACGGCGCGATCGACGACGCGCGCGCCACCCGATCCTGCAGGGCGGCATAGCTGCGCGTCACCCACTGACCCCGCTGAAAGAACCGCTGGGCCGGAGCCTCGGGCGTCTGGCAGACCGCCTCCTCCAGAAATGTGCGAATCGTCATGCCATTGATCTCCACCGGTGGTTGAACGTACACGATTATACCCCCAATCCTCCGCATTGGCAATTCCTGCCCCGTTTCCATTCAGCGCTTGGTCCCGGCCGCAAAATCGGCTATCTTGACCCCCATCCGGAAACGCCGAAGCAGGCGTCCGGAATCAACACACAAGGGGAAAGCGATGAAAAGTATCCATCTCTCGATGCTGGCGGGCCTCTGCCTGTTGGCCGCCGCCGCGCAGGCGGCCGTGAAGCTGCCGAACATCTTCAACAACGACATGGTCCTGCAGCGCGACATGCCGGTGCCCGTGTGGGGCTGGGCCGCCCCCGGGGAGAAGGTGACCGTCGAGTTCGCCGGGCAAAAGAAGGAGGCCGTGGCCAAGGCCGACGGCACCTGGCAGCTCCGACTCGACCCGCTCAAGGCCTCGTCCGCGCCCGCCGTCTTCAAGGTGTCCGCCTCGAACACGATCGGCTTCAACAACGTCGTCGTCGGCGAGGTGTGGTTCTGCTCCGGGCAGTCGAACATGGAATTCACCATGCGCAGCGCGACGAACGCGGAGCAGGAGATCGCGGGCGCGGCGTATCCGATGATCCGCCACTTCAAGGCCCCCAAGCGCTTCAGCCCCGCGCCCGAGAAAGACATCAACGCCAAGTGGGAAGTCACCGCGCCCGAAGGCATCGGCGACGAATCGGCCGTGGCCTTCTTCTTCGGCCGCCGCCTGCACCAGGAGCTCAACGTGCCGGTCGGCCTCATCAACTGCTCGTGGGGCGGCACGCGCATCGAGCCCTGGACGCCGGCCTGCGGCTTCGCCGGGCTGCCAGAGCTCGCCGGCGTCAAGGAGCGCGTGGACACCGCCGATCCCGCTTCGCCGCTCCACCAGAAGGTGCTGAACGCCTACATCGCCGCCATGCAGGCGTGGATCGCGGACGCGAAGACGAAGAGCGCCGCCGGCCAGCCCCTCACCGCCGCGCCCGAGTTTCCGCCGAGCCTGATCTTTCCGATGGACCAAGGCCGGCACCAGGAACCCACGGTGCTCTTCAACGGCATGGTCGCGGGGCTCGTGCCCTTCGCCATCCGCGGCGCGATCTGGTACCAGGGCTGCTCCAACAACGGCGAGGGCATGCTCTACCTCGAGAAAACCAAGGCGCTCGTCAAGGGCTGGCGCACGGTCTGGGGCCAGGGCGACTTCCCCTACTACCTCGTGCAGCTCGCGCCTTACAACTACGGCCCGGCCCGCGCCACGCAACTTCCCGGCATCTGGGAGGCGCAGGCCGCCGTGCCCGCCGCGATCCCGAACACTGGCTACACCGTCATCAACGACATCGGCAACGTGAAGGACATCCATCCGAAGAACAAGCAGGACGTCGGCCTGCGCATGGCCAACCAGGCGCTCGCCCGCACCTACGGCCGCACGGACATCCGCTGGCAGAGCCCCGTCTACCGGTCGTTCGCGGTCGAGGGCGCGAAGATGCGCGTCGCGTTCGATTTCGCCGAAGGGCTCAGGACGCGCGACGGCAAGGCCCCGACGTGGTTCGAGCTGTGCGGCCCGGACGGCCTCTACAAGCCCGCCGACGCCGTGATCGAGGGCGCCTCCGTCGTGCTCTCCGCCGCCGGCGTCACCGCGCCCATGGCCATGCGCTTCGCGTGGGACCAGCTCGCCGAGCCGAACCTCGTCAACGGCCTCGGCCTGCCCGCCGGCGCGTTCCGCTGCGGCAACAAGCCGAAACTCGACGGCGCCCTCTCCCTGCCCGAGCTCCAGGGCTTCCGCAAGGTGTACGAGATCGACCTGCCGGCGAACGGCAACTTCAACGCCGCGCCGCCGCAGTACGCGGTCGACGCCAGCGCCACGGCGGGCGCCTTCACAAAGGTCGCCTACGTGCTCCAGCTCCAGCAGGACGGCGGCAGCGTCCGCTACGTCTGCGCCGCGATGGACGCCTTCACGAAAGACGCGAAGAAGCTCGGCATCCCCTACGCCAAGAGCGGCATCCGCCACCAGACCAGAGTGGGCAACCTGACGGTGCGCTCGAACGTCGAGGGCCTTCCCGCGCTCGACAACTCCGACGGCGGCAACATCGAGTTCTGGGACGCCAACTACGGCACCCCGAACGGCCTGAACCTGCCCGGCGCGGACAGCCGCAAGTACGACTGCGACGACCAGGCGGCGGGCGACGGCGGCTACGGCTGCATGCAGATCCACGCGTGGAAAAACAAGGTGACGCTCTTCGCCTACAACAACTTCAACGGCGGAGGGGCCTGCGACATCGGCATCGGCAACAACACCGCCGGCGAGCACCCCGACTACACCTTCATGGGCAACGGCGGCCTCTACGCCACCCGCCGCCTGACCGTGCTGGTGAAATAAACGGCACCCCGTCTCCGTCCGGGGCGGGCCGTCAGCCGCCCGTCCCGGAGGGGAGCCGGGCGCCGCGCCGCGTCTTCACATGGAGCAGCGCGGCATAGTTGCCCATCCACGCCACGAAGGTGAGGATGAGCAGCTTCTGGCAGGTTGGCACGTACGGCGCGAAAGGCAACAGTCCGAACGAATGGCTGAGGAGAAAGCCCTCGAAGACCGACACCAGCGCGACGCACCACACCAGCCAGCCCCAGCGCACGAGACGCGGCACGCCGGGATTGTTGCGCGCCGGCGTCAGCACCAGCAACACGATCCCGCCGCCCGCCACCGCCGCCACGCAGCCCACGTTGTGGGACAGGCCGTGGACGTTCTCCGGAACGAAGGCGATGGTCAGCAGCCCGGCCGCGTTGAGCGCCCCGCCCCACAGCACCAGCGACTTCAGGCGCGGGCCCTTCGCGAAGCAGCTCAGGGCCGGATAGAACCGCGCGACCACCAGCGCGCTCAGCGCCAGCCCGAAGGTGAACAGGTAATGGCACGCCGGGAAGTCGACGCCATTGATCCGCGTCCGCCCCAGCAGGCTCAGCATCCGCATGCAGGGGTTGTACGCCGGCCCGGGACAGAGCCGCATCGCCAGAAGGAAAAGCAGAAACACGAGCGTGCTTCCCAGAAGAACGGCGACCGGAATGCGCCGGAGGTAGCGGAGCCTCTCCGGCGCCCTCGGCTCCCGCCCGCACCGCGCGATGGCCACCGCGATCAAGGTCAGGCTCGCCAGATAGGTCACGCCGACGAGGCGGCCCAGGCCGGGCACGCCAAGAATGTGGCCGAAGCCGATCATCGCGTCGGAGAACAGAAGCGCGCAGAGCCCGTACCGCCACGCGCGGGAAAGCCGGTTCGAGCCGCAGGCGTAGGAGACGCTCGCGACCGACAGCAGCGTGTAAGCGCCGAGCGCCGCGGCCAGCGGAAGCGAGTGCAGCGCCGGCACGAGCCGGACGCCGAACAGGATACCCAAGCTAAACAGAAGCGCCGCCGCGACGCGCAGGCTCATCGCCCCGTAGCGGCTCAGGAACGCGATCCAGCACCCCTGCGCCAACGAGAACCCCGCAACCCCGCACAGGAAACCGCCCGCGTGCAACGGCGCGTTCCTCACCGCGAGAAAATAGTCGCCGGCCATCGTCGCCGCCAAGCCGCACCACGCCACCCAATACGGGCGGCACGTCTCGCCGCCGCGCACGATCGCCAGCGCCGCCACCACGAGCAACGTCGGCGTAAATCCCATGAGCCAGAGGCTCGCCATCGTTCACCTGTCCCTTCCCTTTCAGGAACGCACGGTTCTGAGGAAACGGCAGCGCCTTCGGGACCGACGCTCAACCGACCGTCACCGCGGCCGTCCGGATGACGTCGCCGTCCTCACCGCTGCGCCGGCGCGATGTCCACCATCTGAAGCTCGACCGAGGCCTCGCCGCCGAAGGTGTTCTCGCGCAGCTCGAACACCACGTCGAACCGCCCGCCGCTCGTCCTCACCGCCTCGACGGCCCCGCCGCTGCGGAACCACACGCCGCGCGGCAGCAAGCGCCCGTCGCGCTCGAAGGTGCACTGCATGTGCTCGCCCGCGGCGCCCATCGGCCGAGCTTCCTTCACCGTCACGTCCCGCAGGCCCCAGCGCGGCGCCGGGTTGCCGTGCCCGAACGGCGCGAGTTGCTGCTGCTCCCTGTAAAGCTCGAGCGTCGCCTGTTGCGGCTGCAGCCAGCCGTCCACCGTCAGCGTCCGCACGCCGCCCCCGGCCGCAGCCTGGCTGGCGCACGCTGCGCAGAAAAGCCGCTTGAACAGCCCGAACGCGCCGGGCTTGACGTGGAACCCCGCGGCCCGCGCATGGCCGCCGTAGCGCGCCAGCGCCTCGCCCGCGGCGGCCAGCGCGCGGAGCGCGTCGTATCCCTCGCACGCCCGCACCGAGCCGCGCCCGACCCCCGCCTCATCGAACGACACCACGGCGGCGGGCCGCCCCACGGCTTCGCACAGCCGCGAGGCCACGATCCCGATCACGCCGGGGTGCCACCCCGCCTCGCCCACGTGCGGCCCGTCGCGGCCGACCACCGCCGCCGCGCCGTCAAATGCCGCGCCGGCGACATCCAGCCCGCACTGGTGGAGCGCGGCCTGAACGATCCGCTCCTCGACCCCGCGCCGCCGGCCGTTGAAGCCCTCCAGCTTCGCGGCCAGCTCCGCGGCCCGGTCCTTGTCCGGCGTGGTCAGCAGTTCGTACGCGACCATCGCCGAATCCATGCGGCCGGCCGCGTTGATGCGCGGCCCCAGCACGAACCCGAACGTGTAGGCATCCGGCACCGTCTGCTGCGACGACCGCGAAAGCAGCGCCCGTAGGCCGGAGGACGCGAACCGTCCCCAGTGCTTGAGCGCGCTCCACACGAGCAGACGGTTCTCGCCTGTCAAGGGCACGATGTCCGCCACCGTCGCCAGCCCGACCGGCACCAGCAGGTCGCCGCCCAGCGGGCCGCCCCGATACCAGCCGTGCGCCTTTCCCATCGTCGCCAGCGCGTGCGCCACTTTGAACGCCACGCCCGCGCCGCACAGATGCTCCGTCCCCGGCGTCGCGCCCAGCCGCGGATTCACGATCACCGCCGCCGGCGGCAGCTCGCCGGACGGCTCGTGATGGTCGGTGATGATGACCTCCACGCCCAGCGTGTTCAGGTGCGCGACCTCGGCGGCCGAACCGATGCCGCAGTCCACGGTCACCAGCAACCCCGGCGCGCGCCCCCGTTCGCGGAAGCAGCGCTCGAGCGCCGCGAAGGACAGCCCGTACCCTTCGGTCTCGCGCACGGGCAGAAAGACCTCCGCCGCCCCGCCGATCTTCCGCAGCGCGGTCACCAGCACAACCGCGGCGGCCACGCCGTCCGCGTCGAAATCGCCGAACACCACGATCTCGCGCCCCGCGCGGACCGCCGACCACAGCCGCTCCGCGGCCCCGCGCACACCGGGGAAACCGAGGGGATCGCCCAGATGCTTTTTCAGCTCCGGCCGGAGAAACGCGTCCGCCGCCTCGGGCGTCGCCACGCCGCGCGCCACCAGCACCCGCGCCACAGGGGGCGTCATCCCCAACGCCCGAGCCAGACTCCGAACGGTCGTCTCATCGGCCTGAGCGTCCTTCCATTTGTACTTTGGGAACATAGTCCACTTTTAGCCTTTTCATTTTCGCAGCGCAAGCGCAAAGACGATCGCCGGGCCCGACTTGTCCTTCCCGGAGCGCGGGTGTAAGATAATCCATATTTTCTGGACATGCCATGGGCTGTCCGCTTCAAAGAAAGGATTCCAACCATGAATCGCATGATTCTGAACGAAACGTCTTATTTCGGCTGTGGCAGCCGCAGCGTCATCGCCGATGAAATCAAGAACCGCGGATTCAAGAAAGTGCTGGTCGTCACCGACCCGGCCCTCCTGAAGATCGGCGTCGCGCAGATGGTGACCGGGGTCCTGGACAAGGCCGGCATCGCGTACGAGGTCTTCTCCGCCCTGAAGGCGAACCCGTCGATCCGGAACGTCACGGACGGCGTGGGAACGTTCAAGGCCGCCCAGGCCGACTGCCTGGTCGCCATCGGCGGCGGGTCCGCCATCGACACGGCGAAGGGCATCGGCATCGTGGCCGCGAACCCGTCTTTCGCGGACGTCCGGTCGCTGGAAGGCGTGGCGCCGACCCAACGCCGCTCCATCCCGATCATCGCCCTGCCCACGACGGCCGGAACCGCCGCCGAGGTGACCATCAACTACGTCATCACCGATGAGGAGAACCGCAAGAAGATGGTGTGCGTCGACCCGAAAGACATCCCGATCGTCGCCGTGGTCGATGCCGAGCTGATGATGGGGCTGCCCAAGGGCGTGACGGCGTCCACCGGCATGGACGCCCTGACCCACGCGATCGAGGGGTATATCACCAAGGGCGCCTGGGGCATGACCAACATGATGCACCTCGAAGCGATCCGCCTGATCGCGCAGCATCTCCGCGCCGCCGTCGCCAACGGCAAGGACGTCGCGGCCCGCGAAGGGATGGCGTTAGCCCAGTACACCGCCGGCATGGGATTCTCCAACGTCGGCCTCGGCATCGTCCACTCCATGGCGCACCCGCTGGGAGCCTTTTACGACACGCCGCACGGCGTCGCCAACGCCCTGCTGCTGCCGTTCGTGATGGCGTACAACGCGCCGGCCGCCAAAGCGAAGTACCGCGACATCGCGCAGGCGATGGGCGTGAAGACCGGCCGCCTGTCGGCCGACAAGGCGGCGGAGGCCGCGATCGCCGCCGTGCGCGCGCTCTCGCTGGACGTCGGCATCCCGCAGCGGCTGCGCGAGATCGGCGTCAGGGAAGAAGATCTCCCGGCGCTGTCCCAGAGCGCGTTCAAAGACGTCTGCACGGGAGGCAACCCGCGCGGCACCAACCCCGCCGAAATCCTTGAGATTTACAAGGCCGCCTTTTAAGGCCTAGCCGAAGGCGAGACGCGTTGCAGACGCGGGGCCGGCGGAAATTCGCCGGCCCCGCGTTTTTTCGTGCGGACCTGCGCCACCTCGCAAGAAACGCGCCGCCGGTTCGCGAAATCGAGCGCCGAGTTCGTAAAATCGTGGTTGTTGGCGAATTCCGGGTCGCTGTAGAATAGACGCGACTAGAGGGGTGTCTTGATTCCTAATCTGACGGCGTCCTGATGATCGGAGGTGCGCGATGAACAGGTGTGTTGTCCTTGCGTATGCGATGACGGTGGCCTCCGCGTGGGCCGGATGGAACGGCGCGGGCGTGACGGGCGGAACAGGCGGCACGAACATCAACGATGCGGCCAACTGGGCGGGAGGGGTGATCGACGGCGACTTCAGCGCCATCACCGCCGAAGGCACGACCGCCCTCGTTCTCACGAACGACCTGGCGTTCGCGGACGGCGCGACCCAAACGCTGGACTCGGCGGACATCTCCTTCGTCAGCAACGCGACGGACATCGCCTTCACCAGCGTCTCCGGCATCGCGGTCGGCCAGACCGTGAACGGCGGCGGCATCCAGTACAACTCCTTCCTGGTCGCCCTTTCCGGCACCAACGGCACGCTGAGCCGGCCCACGATCGGGGTGCCCACCAACAGCTACACCTTCGCCCGCCCCGCCATGAACTTCAATTTCGGGGTTCTGGGCACGCGCGCGACCAACGTGACCGTCACGGTCGGCAGCGACGCCCCGGGCACGCCGCGGACCCTCACGCTGAACGGCCGGCTCTGCCAGTCGCAGCACGCCCTGCCGGTCAACCAGATCGTTTTCTCGCCGGACATCGCCCTGAACGGCACCAACGGCGCCATCGTGACGCGCGAGAGCGGGGCGATCTTCACCAACGGCGTCCCGCCCCTCGTCGTGGTCAACGGGCCGGTCGTCCTGGGCAACGCCGCCACGTCGACCACGCGTCTCACGCTCGACGGCGGCGACCTGACGCTCAACGGCGTGGTCTCCGGCGTCAACGCCAGGCTGAACGTCTACAACATCTGGGCTGCGGGGACGCTGACGCTGACGAATCCGGGAAACACGTTCAGCGGCGGTCTGACAGGCATGGGCGGCGGCAGGCTGGTCGCCGACGCCGCCCGCGTCTTCGCCGATACCGGCAGCCTTTCGGCATTGGGCAGCGACGGCAACTTCGGACTCAACGACACGGCTTACGTCATGCAGGGTTTCGCCGAACGACAGACAACCGACCGCTCTTGGAACGTGGGCGGAAAGAACGCCGTCGGCCCCAAGCTATTCAACTACGGGACCGCCCCGCTCGAACTGACCGGCCTCATCCACAACGATGTCAATGTTGAGGATGCCCCCTTTTTCTTATACAGTTCCTACCAGAACCGCGGCACGCCGAACGTGATCAGCGGCCACATTAAGCTCGGCTCAAGAGTGTTGGCCATCGGCGTGCAGCAGGGCACGTGGCGGCTGACGAACCCCACCAACTCGTTCAACGGCTCACTCCGCATTGGCCGCGGCAACGGCGCCACGCTCCAGCTCACCTCGCTCTCCAGCAGCGGAAGCCTGTCGGCGGGCGGCACCGGCAGCATCGTCTGGCTGGACAGCCCGGGCGGAAGCACCTCCATGAACGTCTTCGAATACCTCGGCACCAACAACGCGTCCTGCAACCGCGAATTCAAGCATTTCGGAAACACGTCCGAAGCTGGCCATAACGCCGTAGCCGTCAACGGCCTTGGCAGCTTGACCCTGACCGGCAAACTCTCGAACGGGTTGACCCCCAACTGGGGCGGCCTCCAAACCCGCACGCTGCATCTGCTGGGAACAGGCACAGGCCGCTTTTCCGGCACGGGCGCGCTCGGCGACGTCATCAGCGGCGGAAACACCGGCCGCATCGCCCTCGTCAAGGGCGGCTCCGGCTCGTGGACCCTGGCCGGCAGCTCCCTCAACCACCAAGGCTACACCGACGTGCGCGCCGGCAACCTGATCCTCGATTACACCTCGTATGACCAGCTCACGGCCAGCACGAATGTGGTCCGGGTCTGCGGCGGCAACCTGACGTTCAAAGCCAAACCTTCGGGAACCACGGCCGACGCGGTCAGCGCCTATCAGTTCGGGCTCGCGAGTACGTCCGGCGGAACGCAGTACCGCTCCACGACGCTCAAGCTCGACGCCAACGGCGGCGACGGCTTCGCCCTGACGGCCCAGTCCCTCGCGGGCGACGACGTGGCCCAGAAGCTCGAACTGGTCGACCTTTCCAGCAGCGCCGGCAACTCGATCACGGCGAACTCGCTGGGCTGGAGACTCAACGTGGTTTACGGCGTCCTGATGGACAATGCGTCCAGCACCAGCGATGTAGCCGCACGCTCCACGATTGTCCTGCGCACGGTGGACGGCTACGGCTTTCCCACCCTCAGCGGCGGAAGCAGCGGCGCGCTCGTGCGCGTGAGCGGGCAGCTGGTCCTGCCGACGACGGGCTATAACGTGAACTCCAACTACATCGTGAACGCGGCGGGGACGATCACGCCTGCGGCCGACCCGAATTTCACGACGCTGACCGTCGACACCACGGCCGGGGCGACGGCCCTCGCTCTGGGCGCGAGGAAGATCGCCTGTTCCGGAGCCGGCCGCGGCCTCCTTTTCTCAGGCCCGAACGACGCCACGCTCAGCGGCACCGGCACCGCCTCGCACGTCAGCGCGGGGTCGCTCTGGTTCCACAATTACCTGGAAACCAACGCCACGCTGCACGCCGACCTCAATCTGGCGGCCGGTGGACCGCACGTGCTTTGGGGCGGCACCGGCTTCGCGGTCTACTCGGGCGTCGGGCTCGGCAACAACTTCCACTTGGCCGGGGGTGTCTTCCGCATGACCACGCCGCAGACGCTCGCGTTCCCCGGCAAACTCTTCTTGCTCGCAAGCGGCGGCGTATTCGAGATCGGCGCGGACCTCAACGGCGGTGCGGCCGGCGATTTCAACTGCCCCGTCAGCGCGCCGTATTCGGTGACGACGAACGTGGCCCTCTACGGCGACACCGGCCTGAGCGCGGCGGGCGCGGACCGCGTGGTGAACTTCGGCGGGGCGGGCGCGACCTTGACGTGGGGCGCCGGCCACTTCCTGACTTTCTACGACGGCACCACGGACTACGGCTACACCCTCAAGCTCTCTTCGCCGTACTCAGACGCCACGGTGGAGATCCAGAACCCGATCGACCTGAACGGCAACGGCCTGCACGGCCGCATCCGCACGGTCGAGGTCGCCAACGGCAGCGCCGCCGTTGACGCGCGCCTGAGCGGCGCGCTCAGCGGCAACGCGGCGTTCGCGAAGAGCGGCCCCGGAACGCTGGAACTGACCGGCACGCAGGGCTACGACGGCCCGCTCATGGTGATGGGCGGCTGCGTCAGATTCGGCGCCGACAACATCGTGACCAACGCGCTGACCGTGCAACTGCGCGGCGGCGGTCTGGCCGCCGGCAGCTGCGCCAACGCCTTCGGCCCGCTGGAGCTCTACGCCGACACGGTGATCGACGCGGGCGACGGCACGGCCTCGCTCGCCTTCGCAAACAGCAGCGGCTGCGCCTGGGGCGGCACGCTCACGATCAGCGGCAAGCTGGGCCCGGCAACGCTGCGCTTCGGCACGGACGGGAGCGGCCTGACCGCCGCCCAGATCGCGGCGATCCGGAACGGAACCAGCAAGGTCACGATCGACGCTGACGGCTATCTGCACCGCCTCCCCGACGGCACGATATTCTCATTGCGATAGCCCTTCCGCGCCCTGGGACCGGGAAGTCGCCCCTTGGCCGGGCGGCGGCTGATCCGGCGGTTTCATCTCGCCGAACGAACGCGCCTGGCCCTCAGGCGGCGCGCCGACGCGGGCCAGGGTGAAATGGACACCGTCATGCAGGATCTCGGCGCCGTCCGGAATCGCGGCCCCCATCATCGGCGGCGCGCCTACCGGACCGCCCATGGGGCCGTTGCCTTCGGGACGGTTCGCGCCGCGCATATCCCCGCCCTTTTCCCGGATGAAGTAGACCGCACCGTACTTCGACCAGTCCGCGGCGCGGACCGCACGGGCCTGCGCCACGCGCGTGTGCAACGTCCACGCCGTCCACCATTCCAGGCCGTGGCGCGCCACGACCAGCGTGCGGTCGGGCTGGGCCACATATCGGGCGAGCGCGCGCAACTCAGCGAGCGCATCCGCGCTGATGGCCGGATGCCCCCCGCGTTTCACCAGAGGCGCGGAAGTCGCCGCCACAAGCGCGACAAGCGCGGCCGAACAGGCCGGCGCCGTCCAACGTCCCGGCAGGTTCGCCAGGACGTACGCCGCCGCGAACGCGGCGGGGATCATGGCGATCAGCTGCAACCGCATCCTGACGTCGCCCCCCACCCACGGCCCCGTGAGGATCATCAGCGTCACGGCACAGCCGATGGTGACAGCGCGGTCCGCGTCCGGCATCTGGCGGCGACGGCGCAGCGGCAGCACGAGCGCACCCGCCGCCGCGAGGAAGAAGGGCCAAGACGACAGGTCTCCGGGATGCATCCCGCCGCCGGGCGGACCCATGCGGCGCCGGTCCGCGAACCCCGGCATGCCGGGCGGCGGGCGGAGACGGCCGGCCGCGCCGCGGGGAGGCGCGAACGCGCCGGGATCGTGCCCAGGCCCCGCGTTGTGCCCGCCGGTCTGCAGGAACTCCAGCGGGCTGGACAAAGCCCCGGCCAGCCGCTGGATGCGGGCCGGATCAAACTTCCACAGGACGATGCCCGCGACCAGCGCGACCATCGCCGCGCCGGCCACCGTCGCCACACCGATGTCGTGCAGCGTCTTGAGCCCGTCTTTGCCGGGCAGCAGCGCGAGGTCGGCGCCCCACGTCAGCGCCGTCAGCGTCAGCGCCGCGCCGAAGACGCCGATGTGGGTCAACCCGCACAGGCCGAGGAACGCGACGACCGCCGCCGCACGGCCGCGCGAGCGCCGCGCCATCCAGCCGTGCAGCGCCACGACCAGCGCCGCCAGCCAGACCATGCCGAGCGAGTTCTTCTCGAAATCGCCGACCATCGAGAGCGCGGGCATGCCGAGCGCGACCAAGGCGGCCGCGGCCACGGCGGGCCAGACCCCGCGGCCGGCCCGCGCGCACCACGTCCGGCCGAGCAGGAAGACCGGCACCGCGGCCAGCGGCGGCAGCGCCGCGTCGCACAGCCTGACCGACAGGAAAATGCAGTCCTCGGAGCTGCGGACGGTGGCAAGCTGCAGCAATTTCGCGAACGACGCCTGCACGAGAAACGTCAGGGGCAGATCGGGAATGCCGAGCGTGCCGTGCTCCAGCAGGGCGCGCGACTGGATCAGATAATAGCCGCCGTTCATGCCGGGTATCAGAGACGTGCTCCACAGAAGCCACGCCCGCGCCGCAGCCCCTGCGGCGATGACCGCCGCCAACGCCACCCACGCCCACCCGCTTACCGTCCCGTTTCGAAGATTCCCATCGGCATCTGTCATGTTCACATCCTGTAAAAACGC
>Ga0116170_10001783_pt1 | contig 21433 bp, 14 predicted proteins | sample AD_JPNHW1_MetaG_FD_89797 | JGI IMG/M metagenome (GOLD analysis project Ga0116170, IMG submission 89797) | Active sludge microbial communities of municipal wastewater-treating anaerobic digesters from Japan - AD_JPNHW1_MetaG | ecosystem: Engineered > Bioreactor > Anaerobic > Digestate | place...
CAACTCACAAAAATTCATTCGGAGCGAACGAATCTCGGGATCGCCGTAACGGCGGGGCAATTGGACTATGAATGGAACCATCTGCTTGCGAAACTCCGCCAACGCGCTCCGGACCGGTTCCGGGAATTGCGGGAAATCCGCTCTCCCCTCCCCCACCCCTTATTTTTCAAGGTAACCGGAGAGATTGCGAATTGGGAACGCATCTGAAGAGCCGGGGTGTTCTTCTCTGGAAAAGTGTATCACCGGAAAAGGATGATTCAGTTTATCTTTAACAATATCAATTATTTGCGCTCTGAATCGGCGATCATCTTCCGGACCAGGTTTACATACCGTTCTTCCATCGTGGGCCAGGCAATGTCTGCATAGGTTCGCAGCGCGTTTTCCGCCTGTGACTTTTGACGTTCCGGATTCGCGCAGAGGGTCAGGACTTGATTCGCCAGATCGGACGGATTCCCGGCTTCGAAGTAGGTGACACTTTCATCGTCAAAAATCGCGGTGATAGAGGGTAACCGCGATGCAACAACTGGAGCCCCCATCGCAACGTATTCGAACGACTTGGTGGAAAGGGCGATATCCATGAACGAATCGCTGAGGTACGGCACAATCCCCATATCCGAGTTGGCGATCACCTGAGCGATGGTTCCCAGCGGCACATAGTATTCCAGAAAGACGTGTCCCTTTAATCCATGCTCCTCAACGATTCGCTCCAGTTCCCGGGTGTATTCCGTCGGGAATCTCAATCCATAAATATGAAAGGTGCTCTCGGGCAGTTGTTTGTGGATCAGAGCAAATGCCTGAATCGCCACATGAATACCGAAACGATGCGCCACCGTCCCATGATACAAAAGGCGAACCTTGCGGTCGAATTGCTGGAATTCCCGAGGGGTCCTCTGGAAAATATGATGGTCGGCTGAATTGAGGACCAGTGTGATTTTTTCTTTCGGGACACCTCGCTGGAGCAAACAATTCTGAAATCCGACACTGGTCGTAATCAGCCGATTGGCTAACCGCTGTGAAAGTTTCTCGACCAGACGGACAAGCGGCAGCAGGAGGGCCGATGAACGCTTTCCCCATTTGGACGCATAGAGTTCCACCATCAGGTCGTGGAGATCGAGAAGAATAGGCACCCCCCGTATTTTCTGCCATAACCCAGCCCAAACCAGGTAATCGGGCATATTGTGGAACTGGATCAACTGGTACGGGGTGCGCGCAGAGTGGCGCTGAAGCGCCCAGAAACTCTGAACCAGAAAAATCAAAGAAAACCAGAGATAGGGAAGAATGCTCTCCTTCTCACGCAGCCGGGTGATTCGATATGCGGTCACGTTGCCCCGTTGTTCGACCGGCTCTTCTTTCTCGCCGCGGATACAGAAAACATCCACGGCAAAACCGTGTCGCTCGAGCGCTTCAGCTTCGCGGCGGACTCGTGGATCGTGTGGATAATGAGAGAGAACCACCATGGCGACGCGTTGCACGTTAAATCCTCCCCTCATCTTGACATTTCACACTATCGTTCGCGCCTCTCCTAATCAAGCAATTTCATGGGATACGCAACGATTCCTGCGACGATTCTTGTTGAATGGGATCTCGCTTTCTGCGACAAATTGTACATGCGATGTCGAGGATGCTTCCTGCAGAAAAGGCAGGGATATTCGAAATTCGCAAATTGTTGATTCTCTTCGCTCACTAAGCGAACACAAGAAGATCCACGGATCAAGGAGATCCTGTACGATGGTGCGCAAGTATCTGCGGTTTCTTTGGGGTCTCAGAAAGTTTATTCAGGAACGTTCCACCCCGGAAGAAGCAATCGCTCTGGCCAAAGAGAAAGTCAGAGACCGGATTCAGCACAGGGAAGAAAACTTTCTGAATTTTGTCGAGCGCGGGGTGTATGGGAATCCCAACAGTCCGTATCTCCGGCTTCTGCAACCCAGAAAAATCGCACTTCAGGATATCCAGAAACGCGTGGGGACAGATGGACTCGAACCGACTCTCGATTTCCTGCGCCAGGAGGGGGTTTATTATACCGTCGCAGAATACAAGGGGATGCAGGATGTCGTGCGGAACGGATTGAAATTCCGGGCGAAGGAAAGCGAATTCGACAACCCCTTCCTCTCCGCCGCCTACGAAGTCCGCAGTGGGGCCACCCGGAGCGCGGGTACCCGAATCCGCATCGATTTCGATTATCTGATCCAGCGGTCGCTCTATGACGCTCTCCTGCTGAGCACCCACAATGCCCTGACCAGCCCGATCGCCAATTGGTTCCCGATTTTTCCGGGGGCTCCGGGGATCAATTCTTCCCTGCGTTTCTGCCGCATCGGAAATCCCCCGAAAAAATGGTTTTCCCAGGTGGATCGCAACCACCTCAAACTCAACTGGGAAAGGCGGTTCGGGACGAATTACATCATCTATATGACCCGTCTTTTCGGAGCGGCGGTTCAAAAGCCCGAGTATGTCAGTCTGAACGACGCCAGTCTTGTCGCCCAATGGGCCGCCGCCGCCCTGAACGAAAGCGAGCATTGTGTCGTTTACACGTTTGCCAGTTCCGCCGTGCGCGTCTGTATGGCCGCCCGTGAGCATAACCTCAATATCAAGGGCGCCATTTTTCTCGTCACGGGCGAACCGCTGACCGAAACCAAGAGAAGAGAGATTGAATCTACCGGCGCACGTGCCGTGCCTGTCTATGGGATTTCCGAGGCGGGGGTTATCGCGGCCGGATGCGATCAACCGCATTCCATTCCCGATCATTGCCATGTTTACAAGGACAGTATTGCGATCACCAAGCACCAGCGGATTTTCCCCGCCGGGGATGATGCCCAGATTGAAACTCTCCTGTTCACTTCTCTTCTGTATGAATCGCCCAAAATTCTCATCAACATCGAAATGGGGGACACCGGGACACTCACTTCCGGTTCCTGTCCCTGTCAGATGGGAGAACTCGGATTCGACCTGCAGATCCACACCATTGGCAGCTTCGAGAAACTCACGGGAGAAGGCGTCACATTTGTCAACACGGATTTTGTTCATATCATCGAGGAGGTGCTTCCGCGTCAATTCGGCGGGGAAAGTACCGACTACCAGATCGTCGAGGAAGAAGACAGTACCGGCATCACGCATTTGAATCTCCTGGTCAGTCCTCGTGTTCGCGACGTGGACGAACAATCCGTCGTTCAGGTTTTCCTGCGCCACTTGCTGCATTCCGACGAAACGCCCGGTTCCTGGGCACGCTCGGGCAGTCAGATGTGGAGCCATGTCGGAACCGTCCGTGTAAAGCGAGAATACCCGATACCGACCAAGAGAGCCAAAATTCTTCCCTTTCATGTGGTGCGGAATCTCGAAAAGATGAAAGCGTCCAAGGATTCCTGATTGATCCGGGAAACAGATCCGGATCATGTAACAATGCACATTTGTGAAGAAAAAAACGCGACGGATCGGCCAAAACCAGGGAGGGTGGAACAATGGGATTTCCAGTACAGCGGTTGAGAAGATTGCGCCAGACGGACAGTTTGCGCCGCATGGTGACGGAAACAAAAATCAGCACGGACGATTTTATTCTGCCGTTTTTCGTGGTGCATGGGAGCGGGATCAAGGAGGAAATCGAAGTTCTTCCCGGAAACTATCACTTGTCCGTGGATAAACTGGTGGACGAAGTCAAGGAGGCCCGGGATCTGGGCATTCCGGCCATTCTGCTTTTCGGCCTGCCCCAGGAAAAGAACCCGGCGGCGTCCGAGGCCTATTGCAGCAACGGAGTTGTTCAACAGGCCATCCGGGTCCTGAAACGCGAGGTCCCCGATATCACGGTCATTACCGATGTCTGTCTGTGTGAATACACCGAACACGGGCATTGCGGGATTGTCGAGAACGGCTATCTGCTCAATGATGCCTCTCTGGAACTGATTGAGAAGACGACCCTGTCTCATGCCGAAGCGGGAGTTGACATGGTGGCTCCGGCCGCCATGCTTGACGGACAGATTGCGCGAATGCGCACCGCTCTCGACGCGCATGATTTCCAGAACGTCTGCATCATGGGGTATTCCGCCAAGTTTGCCTCCAAACTCTACGATCCCTTTTTCAAAGGCGGAACAAAGTCGGCCGTTTCTTTCGGCGATAAACGGTCGCACCAGATGAATTTTGCCAATTCGGATGAAGCGATGCGTGAAATCGCATTGGATATTGAGGAAGGGGCCGATATCGTCATGGTCAAACCCGGCATTTTCTACCTCGATATTGTTTACCGGGCCAAGCAGACATTTGGAATGCCCCTGGCGGTCTATAACGTCAGCGGGGAATACGCCATGATCAAGTCCGCCGACGCGATGGGTCGGATCAACGGCCCGGCCATCATGATGGAACTGCTCACCTCCTACAAGAGGGCGGGGGCGGATCTGATCATCACCTATTTCGCCAAGGAAGCCGCCCGGTTGCTCAAGAATCAAGAGCGATAACCCGGTCCTGCCAGCGCCCCCTGGAGTGGGGACACTGACTTATATTCACGATCGAACGGATTCCAGGAATGCCTGACGATAAGACGGACATTTTGTTTCTACATGTTCCGAAGTTGCACAGCTATTATCGCCCGCTCGGCGACTATATGTTCATTCTTTACATCCCGGTTGGCTTGCTGGGGGTAGCCGATCAACTCGACAAGAACGGTTTCAAGACCCGGATCGTTCATCTTGGAATCGAACGCGAAAAACGGGGGAAAATCGATCTCGCCCGAATACTTGAAGATTACAAGCCGAAGGTTGTGGCATTGGACCTCCACTGGCATTTCCAGTCGTACGATGCGATTCAGGTGGCGGAGTCTATCAAGAAACTCAATCCCGACATGCCGGTTCTGCTCGGAGGGCTGACGGCCTCCTGCTTTGCGGAAGAAATCATGGAACGCCACGCGTGCATTGATTATATCATTCGCGGGGAAGCCGAAGTGCCGTGCGTGGATTTCATGCGGGAGTTCCAGGGGGAACGGGATTTTTCGAAAGTTCCCAATCTGGTATTCCGGGACGCGGGACAAACGCAGATGAACGACGTTTCGTTTGTCGCGGACGAAAATATCCTCAGCGCCACCGACTACACGAATTTTTCGTTTATCGAAGATTCTCCGAAATACGTCGAGATGTTGTGTTCCTGGATGACCATCGAAGGTCTTTCTCGGAAGTCTCAGGCCTTTCTGCTCCGCGAGGAAAAAGGCTATCCCGTCATTATCGGCCGGGGGTGTGTGAACAACTGTTATTACTGCGGCGGCAGTCAAGCCGCCCAGAAAAAGGTCGTGAACCGGAAAGGGATCAGCTTCCGATCCGTACCGGCTATTCTGGAATCAATTCGCGACATCGAACAGGCCGGGTTCGATTTTGCGATGATCGAGTTTGACCCTCTGCCCACTCAGAACGCGGACCGTTTTTATCGGCAGCTATTCAGTGAGATAAAATCCATGAAGACCCGCCTGAATTTTCTTGTGGAGAGATGGCGGTTGCCTTCCGATGATTTTTTGCAGTCCTTCAAGGATTGTCTGGGAGAGGATTCGCGGATCCATATTGCGCTGAACAGCCAGAACAAGGAAGTGCGCCGCAAAACGGCGATGGACTTCTTTGACAATGAGGAACTCGAGGAATGCCTTGAACGAATCGAGAAGAAAAACGTCAAATGCACCCTTTTCTTTACGTTCGGGATGCCGGAAGAAACACACCGGGACCTCATAGAAATGATCCAGTACCAGAAGGCGCTGAAAAAGCGCTTTAAAAGCCTGAGCATTAAGACCTGGATGATTGAAATTGAACCGGGAAGTTGTCTTTCTCAGTTTCCGGAGAAATTCAATGTCGTCCCGGAACGAATCACTTTCGCGGATTACTACAACTACCACGGGATTCCGGAGCGGAACCATTTCGAGGCATTGGGGTACATCCGGAAAGGCTGCATGAGCGAATCGCAACTGATTCGCTTCCGGTGTTTTTACATGTGTCCGCTTTTCAAACTGAAATATCTGGCCCCTTTCTTTTGTATTTCGCTTGTTTTGGCCAGAAAATTGGGGTTCTATCGAATCCTGAACTGGGTTATGGACAGAGTGCGCCCCGGAAAATAATCGAAGTCGGAATGCGTTCTCCTTTCTCGGAGGAATCAGGACAAAAGAATCTTCGGACAGGAAATGGGACCGGATGAACCTGCGTTCCTTTATCCAGACACTCGATGAACAAGGGGAACTCCAGCGGGTTTCCCAACCGGTGGACTGGAAGTATGAGATCGGTCGCATCACCCGGCAATCTCAGGGAAGGTCTTCCTGTCCCGCGCTGCTTTTTGAGAATATCAACGGCTATGCCGGTTTCAGTCTCTTGAGCAATGGCCTGGGGACTTTTCACCGGATTGCGTTGGCTCTGGGTCTCGATCCGAAGGCCTCTTATTCCGAATTGGTTGAAGTTGTCCGATCCCGCTTTCACACACCGATTCCTCCCCTTCTGGTTCCAGCCGATGATACATCCTACGCGGTGACGACCGGAGAGGATGTGGATCTGGAGACTCTGCCGGTACCGTGGTGGCATCCCCAGGACGGTGGGCGCTATATGGGAACCTGGCATACGAACATCACCCGGGATCCGGTCCGTAACACCCGCAATGTCGGCGTCTATCGGATGCAGTTGCTCAACAAACGGGAAACGGCGGTCAGTGTCTCGCCAGGCGGTCATCTGAAAACGCATTTTCTGGGTGCGGAATCCCGGAATCGCCCCCTGGAAATGGCTGTTGCGATCGGGACGGGAGAGGAAGTGGTCATCGCCGGTGCGGCGGCTGCGTCCGCGGATGTGGATGAGTACGCCCTGGCTGGTGGCCTTTTGCAGAAACCGTTGAAACTGATGAAATGCCGAACGGTTGATCTGGAAGTTCCCGTGGACTCCGAAATCGTCCTGGAAGGGGAATTATTGCCCCATCGCCGGGTCGAGGAAGGCCCTTTCTTCGATTATTGCGGGGTGGCCAGGGGCGATTCCCAAGGTCTGTTGTTTCGGGTTTCCTGTCTGATGGTCCGGGAAAATGCGGTCTTTCGAGGCGCCGCTGTCGGGGCGCCCGGAGCCGAAGACCATCTCCTGATCGCGTTACTGGCCAGCGCGGGCTATCTCGATTTTCATGGATCGCGTCTTCGTCAGCGTGTTCAGAACCTGTTTTTGCGGCACCGGATGTTTCGCGCTGTTCAATTTCTGGGGCGGCATGGGGGTAAACTCAAAAACTGGTTTTCTCTTTGATTCTCCTCCCAGAATTCCCTTATGTCCCCGCATTCCCGTAAAGGGGGAAGGGCTCTCCTTTGAGATGCTTGGAGCGTGAGCATTTGTCTTGACCAAAGTGGGAAAGCGTGTAATTTTCTCCAACGGAAATGAAGCATGGATTTCACTCTTCCCTTCAACCATCTGGAACGGAGTAGCAGGATGATATCGGACCGATTCGAACGACTGACGGATTCTCTGAAACGGCATGGTTTGTCCCAGATCCTGGTGACCTCACCCTCTTCGATTTTTCATTTGACCGGTAAGTTTATCGAGCCGGGCGAACGAATGCTGACGCTGTATGTGAATACCTCAGGCGTCCGCCGCCTGTTCATCAATGCGCTTTTCCCCCTCGAAGGGGATCTGGGAGTTGAACTCTGCATCTTCAACGATCGGGAAGACCCCGTGACGTACCTCGCTCAGACCGTTTGTTCTCAAGAGCCCCTGGGGATCGAAAAGACCTGGCCCTGCCATTTCCTCCTCCGTCTCATGGAACTGTGTCCGGGACTCGAGTGCCGCAATGGATCGCGGGTTATTGACACGGTTCGCATGGTCAAGGATGCCGAGGAAATCGAATTGATGCGTCAGGCCTCGACGATCAACGACGCCGTGATGGGCGATCTGGCAGCGCTCCTGTCCGAAGAGCGGTCCGAGAAAGAATTCTGCCGTCTGATGGGCGATCTCTATGAAAAACGCGGCGCAGCCGGGTGTTCCTTCAGCCCGCTGATCTGTTTCGGTTCCGGCGCCGCCGAACCGCACCACGAATCCGATGGGACCCGGGTAAAGCGGGGGGACAGTATCATTCTGGATATCGGCGGGCTGGTCGGCCACTATTGTTCCGACATGACCCGGAGTTTCTTCTGGCGGGAGGTATCCGATCAGGGGCGTGAGGTGTACCAGACCGTTTTCGACGCCAATCAGGCAGCCATCGCGGCGGTTCGCCCGGGCACGCGGTTCTGCGATATTGACGCCGCCGCCCGCAATCTGATCCGCGAACGCGGCTATGGCGATTTTTTCACCCACCGGACCGGTCACAATATCGGAATTGATGTGCATGAATTTCCCGATGTGGGGGAAACCAACGAAATGCCCGTCGAGCCGGGGATGGTTTTCTCGATCGAACCCGGTATTTATCTGTCTGGAGTGCTCGGGGTTCGGATCGAAGATCTGGTGCTGGTGACGCAAGACGGGTGCGAAGTGTTGAACCGGTACCCGAGGGACTTGCGGGTGCTTTGATCCCGCTCGGGCGTCAGGCGGCGCTCAGCAGGCTTCCCAGCAGGATTTTCAAGCCGATTCCGATCAGGATGACGCCGCCGAGGATTTCCATCCCCTTGCCGAAGCGGGCGCCCACCCGGCTGCCCAGAAGCATCCCGAGGGTGGTCAGAGTCCCGGTGATCAGCCCGATGACAAGCGCCGGCTGGTAGATCGCTTCTCCCAGCATGGCCAGGCTGAGTCCCACTGCCAGAGCGTCAATGCTGGTCGCAACTGAAAGTATGACCAGCGACCAGCCGCGTGTGGGATCGGAGGTTTTTCCCTCGTCTTCGTCGTCCCCCCAGATCGCCTCATAGATTGCCTTTCCGCCTACAAACGCCAGAAGGCCAAAAGCCAGCCAGTGGTCCCAGGCGGCCACAAACTCCACGGCCACCCGCCCCAGATTCCAGCCGATTACCGGCATCAAAGCCTGAAACAAGCCGAAATGGAACCCGAAACGGAAAATCTGGCGCTTCGAAACCCGCTGGAGGGTAATGCTACAGGCCACCGCCACGGCGAACGCGTCCATGGAAAGTCCCACGGCGATGAGAATCAACTCATAAATCGTCAATGTATTTTGCCTTTCAATTCCAGGGAGCGACCTCCAGTCCGTCCGAAATGGTTCGGATTCGGAACCACGAGGCTTATATCAAAAAAACGCCGCAACGGCAATTCATCTTTGTCCTGAAAACCCTTGCAAAAGATTCCGGGAAAGCCGTAGATAAGGGCGGGGAAACAAGGAACCACGCCAAGGTTCAGACGCGATCCCCAAGGATATTTGTCTTCCGGACGTATTCCCTGCGAGCGTGGTGGAATTGGCAGACACGCAAGATTTAGGATCTTGTGCCATATGGCGTGCGGGTTCAAGTCCCGCCGCTCGCACCAGACGTTTGAAAACATGGGAGAGGATAATTCGGGGATTGTAGAGGTTTTGTTCTTTCATGCTACTCCTGCATGCCACATTACGGGATCGTTCATTATTTTTGTGGGGGGAATGCGCTCCGGAAGCCCCAACCGCTTCTTCCGGGAAACGGGGACGCCCCGCAAAAGTCCCGAAGCTTCAACCGTTTCCCTATAACGCCGGTAGTGAGTTTCTGATTCAGACGGTTCGCCAGGTGGCTCCGGGCTTGGGGGGGACTCTGAAAGAAACGCGGGAAATGCCGATCTGGCTGCCGGCCCGAAACGGTTCTCCCATCCCTTCCTCCCCTCTTATTGCCGTGCCTTTCGACAGCGCGCAGGAACCAGAACTCACCCCATTTCTCATAACGGTTCAGGAACTGGATGGCGAAGCCATTGTTCATCTGTTGTGCGCGTGTGCGGGACGGGAATTGCTGGCCCCCGGTATCGTGGCTGGCGCGGACCTGACCTTTTGGACGTACGCCTTGCATCTTGCGGGTGCGTTGGTTCAGCGTCAGCAGTATCTCCCCTCCTTGCGCAAGGATGAAACAGGGTACCATGCCTGCTGGGAGCCGGTCTGTGTGGGAAACGATGCGGAACAGATGCGGGGCCTGGCCCGGCAGATGCCCGCCGTTGCCCGTGCGCTGGCGGGTCCCCTGCCGAAGAAGGGAAACAAGACGGTGACTTCCGTACCCGCGCCGGATGTTTCCTCTCTTTCCATTCTCCAGACGTTTCTACAGGTCGTGGTGGATTATCTGGTTCGTACTTCGGCTGACATTGCGGGGTTGACCGCGCAGGTTTCTGGCCGGACGCGAGGCAAAAAATGGGGCTATGCCTCCGTCCACGATGAGTGGTTGCGGGGCCTCCGGTCGAATGACAGTCTTTTGCTGGGAGACGCCGAGGAACTGGCCCGGTTTTCGGAAGAAGTCCGCGCCTGGAGTCGTCCGGTCCGGCTGACAGTTTCTGCGCCCTTTCGGCTCTGTTTGCGACTCGACGAGCCCGTGCGAGATTCTCGCGAGACCATCGCCGTGGACACGATTTCCGAGGCGGTGGCCTCCGCTCGAGCCGAAAAGCCCGAGGGAGACCCCGAGGAACTCTGGAAGGTCTATTTTTTTCTACAGGGACAGGAAGATCGGAGTCTGCTGCTGCCGGTTCGAGAGGTCTGGCATCCCAAACGGAAACACACCGCCCTGCTGGTGCGGGGAGAATTCAATGCCCGTGAGTATCTGCTTTCGGCCCTGGGTCAGGCGGCGGCTGTTTGTCCCAACATTGCGGCCAGTCTGAACACCGCCGAGCCGGAGGGTTATACTCTGGATGCAAAAGGGGCGCATGAATTTTTAACCCAACGGGCTCCGGTGCTCGAACAGGCCGGGTTTGGGGTGTTGTTGCCCGCCTGGTGGAGCCGCCGGGGCACCAAAATGCGCCTGAAAGCGCGCGGGCGCATCCAAAGCCCAGTCACCCTGGACGGTACCGGTCTGGGAAAACTGTCGCTCGACGCGCTGGTTCGGTTCCAGTGGGACATCGCCCTGGGAGATAAAACCCTGACGGAGAAAGAACTTCGTCTGCTGGCAGACCTGAAGGCCCCGCTTGTGAAAATTCGGGGACAGTGGGTGGAACTCAACGCGGACGAAATCCGCCAGGCCCTCTCCTTCTGGAAAAAAAGGCGGGACGCCCTGACTTTGCGCGAGGCGCTCCATGTGGCCCTGGGCGCGGCTGCGCCCCTCGAAGACAAGGGGATCGAGTTCGAGGGCGTTCAGGCCGAAGGGTGGCTGGACGATCTCCTGCGTCAGCTCGACAGCGCAACACCCCACACACCCGTCCCGATTCCAGAGGGTTTGAACGGCGAATTGCGCCCCTATCAGGAACGGGGATTTTCGTGGCTGGCCTTTCTGCGGAAATGGGGACTGGGCGCCTGCCTGGCGGACGACATGGGGTTGGGAAAAACAATTCAGACCCTGACTTTGTTGCTCCACGACCAGATGGAATCCGGGAAGACGGTTGCCCCGACCCTGGTGATCTGTCCCACGTCGGTGGTTCAAAACTGGCGCCGGGAAGCGCAAACTTTTGCTCCCGGGCTTTCCGTCATGGTCCATCATGGAACCGAACGGAAAAAAGGCGCGGCCTTTCAAAAGCAGGTACGGCAACATCAACTGGTCCTGACCAGCTATGGCCTCTTGCAGCGCGACAGCGAGGCGCTGCAACAGATCGAGTGGGGTGGGGTGATTCTCGACGAGGCACAGAATATCAAGAATCCCGAGACCAAACAGGCGCGCGCGGCGCGCTCCCTGCGTGCCGCTTACCGGATCGCGCTCACCGGTACGCCGGTCGAGAACCACGTTGGGGACTTGTGGTCCATCATGGAGTTTCTGAATCCCGGCCTTCTGGGGACACAGGCGGATTTTCGACGGCACTTTCTGTTGCCCATTCAGGCCTCGCGTGACACCGAAACCGCCGAACGGTTGAAGCGCCTCACCGCGCCCTTCATCCTCCGCCGGCTGAAGAGTGACAAATCCATCATCCAGGACCTGCCCGACAAACAGGAAATGAAGGTCTTCTGCAACCTGACAAAAGAACAGACCTCTCTCTACGCGGCTGTCCTGCAGGATCTGGACGCTGGGCTGGAGAAGGCCGACGCCGAGATACAACGCAAGGGAATCGTACTGGCCACCCTGGCCAAACTCAAACAGGTCTGCAATCACCCGGCTCAATTTCTGGGTGACAACTCGACAATCCAGGATCGCTCGGGTAAACTCGCCCGGCTTTGCGAGATGCTCGAGGAAATTCTGGAAGTGAAGGATCGCGTCCTGATCTTCACCCAGTTTGCCGAAATGGGCGCCCTGCTGCAACGTCACCTTCAAAACACCTTCGGGCGCGAGTGTTTCTTTCTCCACGGCGGTACGCCGAAAGCGAAACGCGACCAGATGGTCGAGCGATTCCAGTCCGACTCCGGGCCTTCCTTCTTTGTGCTTTCGATTCGCGCCGGTGGAACGGGCTTGAACCTCACCCGCGCCAACCATGTCTTCCATTACGACCGGTGGTGGAATCCGGCTGTGGAGAATCAGGCAACCGACCGGGCTTACCGGATCGGCCAGAAACGCAATGTCCAAGTCCACAAATTCATCTGTGCCGGCACACTTGAGGAAAATATTGATGCGCTTATCGAGAGCAAGAAGGCAATTGCCGAGGATGTCGTGGGGACGGGAGAAGGGTGGTTGACGAAGCTCTCGAACCGGGATCTCAAGCGTGTTCTGGCTTTGAGCAAAGATGTGGGGGGAGATTGATCCGATGGCCCGCCGGTACAAGAGTTCCCACAATTATGCCTCCCGATTTTTCGAGCCGTCTCATCCCCTTCCGGCCAAGGGGGGCATCAAAGCTCAGTCCGCACGGGGGGGGTTCGGTGTCACCTGGTGGGGAAAACGTTGGGTGAAGGTAACCGAGGCCTCCGATGTGGGAGCACGGCTCAGTCGGGGACGAACCTATGCGCGGCAGGGACAGATTCTCTCGCTGGAAATCCTGAAGGGGCGTATCGAAGCCCGGGTTCAGGGGTCCCGGGCCAACGCCTACAAGATCACGGTCACCGTCCAGGTCTTCACCGAGTCCGAATGGCAAAAGGTGGCCCGGGCGCTCGGAAGTCAGGCTATTTTCTCGGCCCGCCTGCTGGCCGGAGAACTGCCGGAAGAGACCGAGAGCCTTTTCCTCGAGGCCGGTCTCTCTCTGTTTCCGGAACCGGGTATCAGTCTCGATCATTCCTGCTCCTGTCCGGACTGGTCCAATCCCTGCAAGCATATCGCCGCGATCCTGTATCTGCTGGCCGAGGAACTGGACCGCGATCCCTTTCTCCTGTTCCGGCTGCGTGGGATGGAGCGTGAGGAATTTCTCGATCTTCTGAAACATTCCGCATCGGAAACGACATCCCAGACCGAGACACCCGAAGAGGGGGATTCTGTCCCGGCTCTTGCGGTTCCCGGGACGTCTCCCCTGCCGCCGCCCGCCCCGATAGCGGTCAAACGAAAGAAAACTCCGAAGAAACCAGCAGAGGAGGTCGTCCTCGAATCTGTCCCCGAGTCGGAACCGTTGCCTTCCGATCCGGCTCTTTTCTGGGGAGGGCGTCTGGACCCGGCCCAGTCTCTTGCCTTCGGCGGAGTTACGGCGCCGCCGGTGGATGCGGCATTGCCTCGACGCCTCGGGAAAATCTCGCTCTGGCGCGGGGAAGAACGTTTTCTGGAAGCCATGGAGAAGGTGTACGCCACCGCTTCGCCCGCCGGACTGGATCTGTTGCTTGAACTCAGTGAAGCGGAGCAGTGAGATGTCTCCGGATGCGATCTGTTTTTCCGGCAAAAAAAGTCGCGGGGACGGTTCCTTTCCCGGTATGATGTGTCCAACCTCTTGTGGGAGGAAAGCGGGGAATGCGGCTCAGTCCAGAGGAAAAAATCGTGGCCCAGTGGTTGGCCTTGACCTTCCATGCCGGTCTGACGCATCGGAAGGTCCATGAACTGGTACGCGCCTGGCGCGACACGGCCGGTCAACCGCTGGAGGGGTTGCTGCGTCTGGGACCTTCCGATTGGGATACCTGTCATCTGGATACGGCGCAGTGTGCGGCGCTGGCGCGGGCCAAAGGTTTCCTGACTTCCGCCGGACAAATGATCGAACGCCTGCGCCAGAATGCGATACTCCCGGTCGCCGCCGATCAACCGGCATACCCCTTCCTGCTTGCCTCCACTCAGGAAGATGCCCGTCCCCCCCTTTTGTTCTGTGTGGGAGACGTGAACCTGTTCAATCGGGCGTCCGTCGCGATAATCGGGTCGCGGCAACCGAAATCCGAGGCGCTGGACTTCACTCGGGATGCCGCTCAGCATTTTGCGGCGCGCGGTATTCCGATCGTCAGCGGTTTTGCCGAAGGGGTGGACCGTTGCGCGTCAGCGGCAGCCCTGGCCGCCGGGGGAACAACGGTTCTGGTGATCGCGCAGGGGATACTGACATTCTCGTCCCAAATCAAGGCGCTCCGAGCCGGTATCGAACGGGGACAGATTCTGATTGTCAGCGCCTTCCACCCGGAAGCCAACTGGGAAACCGCCCAGGCGATGGCCCGCAATGCGATCATCGGCGCGCTTTCGCACGATGTGATTGTGTCTCAGGCCGGACTCAAAGGGGGGGCGTGGGAAGCCACGCGCATGGCGCTGAATCAGGGACGCCCCGTCTGGGTACGAAACGACCCGGACCCCAATCTGGGCCATACGGCTCTGGCCGGTTTCGGCGCGCGGCTGGTCGAGTGGCCGTCACCGAAACACGACTGGACTCAGGACACGGTCTGTGTGGCGCTGGTGGAACTGGCGCAGACCCGCTATGACGCGGCCTGGACGGAAGCCTGGCTCATCAAGGCCTTTCGAGAATATTCGATCTCCAAGATTGTAAAACGGTGTGGAATTCCGACGGAGAAAGCGGGACGGATTTGTCAGGTGCGGGGGAAGACGGCGCTTCGGGGCTTTGAGGACCTCATCAGATTCTGTGGGTTTTCAACGGAAGAAATCGGTATTCTGGCGCGTAAACACGGCATTCCGATTCACCATCTGCGCGATCTGCGCGGGCCGGAGAAAACCTGGACGGAAGAAGCCCTCCTGAACCTGTTCCGGAATGGATCGGCCTCGGAAATCCACGAAGCCAGTGGCCTGACGGGACATATTCTGCGCCGGATCATCGAGGGACGCCAGGCTCTGGTTCTGGAATCGCTTCAGGACCTTCGCAAGATCCGGGGAATCGGCCCAGCGGCAATCGAACAGATCCGTTGTATTTTCCGACTGCGCGAAGGCGAGGCGCAATCTTCACGGAAAACACAACCCTTTCAGCTTTCCCTTTTCCCGGAAGCCAGGGAATTTTCCGACTGGGAAAACCGAGTGATCAAACCGCTGGACGAGCCGGCCTTTTCATTACTCGAAAAAACCCCCGACCGTGAAACATCTCCCTTTCCCTCTTCCCTGCCGTCTCCATCGCGACCGCCTCTTTCCCGAAAATCCACCGCGATTTCTCTCCCCTCGGTTCGAAAAACTCGGAACCACAAATTCGAGGAGGAAGAAGAGAAAATCCCCAGCGTGGTCCGGCCCGATGAACTGGGCGCGGACGATTTTGTTCCCGTCCTCCAGGCGGCGTCCCCGTCTCCCCGACCCAGACGTTCCGCTCCATCCGTTTGTCCCCCCTCGAAAGCTGAGCAGCCCTTAAATCTATTACTCCTTCTGGCCTCTCAGATGCGGGCGGATGCCTTGGGATGTTATGGGAATACTGCGGCAAACACCCCCAATCTGGACCGGCTGGCGGCGGAGGGCGCCCTGCTGGAACGTGCCTACACGGTGACGACTTCGGAAACTGCGGCACGCGCGGCGCTGCTCACCTCCCGCCTGCCCGCAACCTCCGGCCTCTGGATGAATGGGCAGGCCCTGCCCGAGGCCTCGCACACTCTGGCGTCCCAACTGACTCCGGCCGGATATGACACCGGCTGGATCGGCAAACTGCACCTGTCTCCCTATCAGGCGCCCGAGGACGTCCACTCCGTCGAAGCATGGGCGTCCTGGAAGGCGGGGCTGATGCGCGAGTGGACAGGACCGGCCTGGGGATTCCAATTCCTGCAATTGCTGCTGGGCCAGGGAATTGAAATGTTCGATCAGGGACATTTCGCCGACCAGATTGCCCTGCGGTATCGCCCGACACTCGATAAATTCCGTCCCGTTTTCCAGAAGGCGCAACGGAACTTTCCGCTGGGTCCGGATTCTCAGGAATGGCCCCAGGTTCTGCAACCCGGCAACTGGATAGCCGGTCATGTCACCCAGTATTTGAAACAACACGGCCAGAATCCGTTCTGTCTGGCCTGTGGCTTTTCCGGGCCTGCCGCTCCTTATGGCCGGGTTCCTTCTTCGCAGTCTCCCCGCTGGCCCGCCTCCGGTTCCGCTCGACGCGATCCGGACGAGTTTCCTCCGCATTATTCCGAGATTGCCAAGACGGGGGAACGGTTCGACAATGCCCATTTTGAACCCTGTTCGGGCGAGCGGGAACGGCTGTTGCGGAATGGTTACCTTGCGTCCGTTTCCGAGGTGGACGAGGCGGTGGGCAAAATCCTGAACAAACTCGACGATCTGGGGTTGAGTGAAAACACCCTTGTCGTCTTCACCTCCGACTGTGGGAGTCTTCTGGGGGAGTTCGGTTTCTGGGGAGCCGGTCCCTTCCACCTTGAGGGATTGCTCCGGGTTCCCCTTCTGATGCGTCTGCCGGGACAAATTCCAGCGGGCTTACGCCTGGACGCGCCCGTCAGTCTTCTGGATCTGGCGCCGACCGTCTGCGCCTTTCTGCGAAACCGGGTTCCCGCCGAATACGAAGGGGTTTCCCTGAAGGAGTCCCTCCTTGGGAAGAGTCTCCCCCCCCGGGAAGCCGTACTGGTTCAATCCGTCTCGCGTCGCAACCCCAGTCTTTCGCCCCACAGCGTCATCACCCGGAACGCCAAGATGACCTGTTACCCCGGTCACCCCTGGGGAGAGTTCTACAACCTGGACGAAGACCCCTTGGAAACTCGGAATTGCTATCGGGATCTGTCGGGCGATGTGCGAGCCAGGTATTACGAGCATCTTTTCACGATGCTGGACCCGACGCGTTTTCTGCCTCTCATTCCGAACTGGGAGTCGTAAAACAGGTTTCTAAAGCAGGTTTCAGGGACAGCGCCCCTGGGAAATGGTTGTTGAATCGAATGGCGTTCTGTGAGAAACTCCGGGTGCGTTTGACTGGCACTCGTGGAAGTCTTACAGCCCTTCAAGTGAAAGGAATCCATCATGCAGATCCTCGAGACCGCCTTAAATGGACTTTTTCTCCTGGCGCCGCGTGTTTTTGGAGACGACCGGGGTTTCTTTTTCGAGAGTTACAACGAGATCCTGGCCGCGAAAATCGGGATCTTTACCCATTGGGCGCAGGACAACCATGCCATGTCCGTTCAGCATGTCCTCCGAGGATTGCATTTTCAGCGGGGCGTGGGGCAGGCCAAGCTGGTCCGGTGTGTGGCGGGGACCATCTGGGATGTGGCCGTGGATATCCGGCCCAGTTCTCCCACATTGGGTCAGTGGTACGGGGTCGAACTCTCGGCGGAAAACAAGAAAATGCTTCTGATTCAGGAAGGGTTCGCCCACGGTTACGTGGTTCTGAGCGAAAAGGCCGAAGTCGTGTACAAATGCAGCCGGGTGTACGATGCACAGAGTGAGGACGAGATTCGTTGGAATGATCCGGATATCGGAGTCGCCTGGCCGGTCGCCGAACCACACATTTCGGAACGCGACACGAAGGCGCAGTCGTTCAAGCACTACCTGGAATCCATGAGAAGAAACGGATAGCCGCTTCGTTCCTACAGCATGCCACAGGGATCTCCCCTTACCGGGTGTATTCTTCCGTCTTGTGACGAACGATTTCGCCCTTGACCATGTAGATGGCATCTTCCGCAATATTGGTCGCCTGGTCGGCGATGCGTTCGAGATGTCGGCTGACGGAGAGCATGTGCAGCAGGCACCCGGCGTCCACGTCCGGTTCCGTCAATTTCTGGCGCGAGAGGTCGTACATCAGGGCGTTCATCTTGTCCACCTCGTCGTCCGCCAGGCACACCTCCAGCGCTTTCTGGACATCCATTTCTACAACGGCATCCATGCTGTCCTTCAGCATTTTCTGAACCTTGGTGGCCATGTATCCGAAGTCAAAGGGTACGTCGGGCATGGTCCGGGTTGCGAGAAAACAGGCGCGTTCGGCGATATTGACGGCCAGATCGCCCACGCGTTCAAGGTCGTTGTTGATCTTCAGGACCGCGACGATGAAACGCAGGTCCACGGCCACCGGTTGGTGTAACGCCAGAATTTTCAGACACTCTTCCTCGATCTCGACTTCGGCCATGTCTATCAGGACGTCGCAGTTGATGATTTCCTGAGCCATGGGGGCATTGCAGGTCTCAAAGGCTTCGGTGGCCTTCTGAACGGCTTCTTCGACGCGGGCGCTGAGATTCAGAATCCGTTTCTTCAGATCGTTCAGGGCGTGTTGCAGATGGGCGCTCATAATCAACCAAACCTTCCCGTGATGTAATCTTCCGTTGCCTTCTTTTCCGGTTTCGTAAACAACTTGCGGGTGGCGCCGAATTCCACCAGTTCCCCTTCGTAGAAAAACGCCGTATGGTCGGAGACTCGGGCCGCCTGCTGCATGTTGTGCGTCACGATCACGATCGTGTAGGCTCCGCGCAACTCGCCGATCAGGTCCTCGATACGCGCCGTGGAACGCGGGTCCAGGGCCGAGGCCGGTTCGTCCATCAGGAGAACTTCCGGGTTCACGGCCAGAGCGCGCGCAATGCAGAGACGCTGCTGCTGTCCACCGGAAAACCCCAGGGCGTTTGCATCCAGCCGATCTTTGACTTCGTCCCACAAGGCCGCCCGGCGCAGGCTCTTTTCCACGATTTCCTGCAGGACACGACGATTGCGAACCCCAAAGAGCCGTGGGCCGTAAGCGATGTTGTCGAAAATGGACTTCGGGAAAGGATTCGGTTTCTGAAACACCATCCCCACCCGCTGGCGCAGCGACACAACATCGAGACGGGGTGCGTAGATGTCCACTCCGTCCAGACTCAAGAGCCCCGCCGTGTGGCACGAGGGAATCAGGTCGTTCATCCGGTTGATCGCGCGCAGGAAAGTACTCTTTCCACACCCGCTCGGCCCGATGATGGCGGTGACCTTCCCCGGCGGAATCTGGATCGTCACCTCCCGAACGGCGGCATGTGTTCCATAGTAGATGAAGAAGTTCTCCGCCGCAATAACGGCTTTTCCGGTGGATTCACTTCGGACCGACGTGGCGCTTGACGCATCAACCCGGTAGGAAACAGGCGCCTGCATGGCAATGGGTTGTTCCAATGTGGCTTGCATGATTATCCCCTCAACTTTCTGGCGATTCGAGCCCGCAGGAGGATCGCCGTAAAATTCAATCCCAGAACCAGCAGGATCAGAACGAACACCATGCCGTACTGCACATGGCGGATCTGGTCCAGCGCCGCATGTTCGGTGCTGAGAACGTAAATGCTCCAGGGCAGGGCGGGAGTCGGCTGTGACAAAGCCTGAAGCGGCGACAAAGGCGTCCCCAGGCTGACAGCCGCGGTGAAAATGATCGGCGCCGTCTCCCCGGCCGCGCGTCCCATGCTGATGATCGTTCCCGTAAGAATCCCCGGCAGCGCGGCGGGGAGGATCACCGTCCAGATGGTTCGCCACTTGCCCGCCCCCAACCCCACCGCCGCTTCGCGGTACGAATGCGGGACCGACCGGATGGCTTCCTCCGAGGCGCGGATGATCGTGGGCAGGATCAGCAGCGCCAGGGTGGCAGAACCGGCCAGGACACTCTTGGTTTCCGAAAGATGAATCGTCTGGATGAGAAAGGCCAGACCGAAGAGACCGAACACAATACTGGGGACTCCGGCCAGGGTACTGACGCAAATGCGCAGCATGGAAACCATGTTGCGTTCGGCCTGAACGGCAATCTTGAACGCCCGGTCCCGAAGAGAGTCCGAAGATTCCGGGGTGGACTTGCCCCTCGGAATCAGACTGAAGAGTTGCGACGAGAGGAAGTTCTCATCGCCATACTCGACAAAATAGACTGCCGCCACAATCCCCAGGGGCGCGGCCAGGAGCATTGCTCCCAGGGTCAGATAGAAGGTCCCAAGGATGGAAGGCCAGATTCCTCCCAGCATGTAGGAATCGAACGGCATATCGAACAGAAACCCGGCGTAGAAGGTCCACCGGGGGCGAAGCATTTCTTCCAGATGCTGGTTCAGATAGTCGAACAGGGGTTCAACGGGAGTTCCCCGGAATTGCTCGACCCGCGGTTTCAGAATTCTGACCCCCATTTTCGTGGGATCGGAATAGTCGTATTCTTCAATGAACAGAATCTGCTGGGCCTTCTTTTCCGCCCGATCCCAGCGTGTCTGGCCATACTGCTCAGTCGTAATTAAGGGGACACTTTCTCCCGGAAGAGGACCGAGCAGTTCCCGCACCAGTTTTTTCAATTCATTGAGCGGTTCCTGATACTGACGGTACTGACGCCGTTCGGCCCGGGGACCGCTGGTGATTTTGTCGTCCAAAGCGGCGATGTCCGCATAAACCGGTTGACGAGCCTCCTGGACCTGTCGCACTTCGTCCGCCAGATTTTCCGGCGATCCGCGTTGGAGTTTATCCAACAGGAATCGGCGATGCTCGACCGTCTGGCGGAAAACCAGCGCGCCGACACCCTTGGAAAAGATCGGCCCCAGAATGAACAACAAGGCCAGGCCCATCAAAAGAATCGAAAACAGGCCTACGCCGGTAAAGGAACGATCGAGAAGTTTTCGCGTAGATAAACGCATGTGTGACTTATCCTGCTTTCTAGGCCGACTTCGCCTTGGAACGGCGGACCGCCCATTCGCTCACCAGATTGCTGAGAAAGGAGAAAGAGAGCAGTAACAATCCCATGGCGAACAGGAGATGGTAGTGGGCTGAGCCGATTTCCGTCTCGCCCATGTCCCCCGCGATGGTGGCGGTCAAAGTTCGGACGGGCTCCAGGAGGTTGTACCAAGGCTGGGGGATATGCGCCGCGTTACCCGCTGCCATCCATACGACCATGGTTTCGCCCACGGCCCGCATCAGACCCAGCAGAACCGCCGCCAGGATTCCACTGCCCGCCGCCGGAACAATTACCTTGAAGAGCGTTTCGACACGCGTGGCCCCCATTGCATAGCTGCCCTCGCGCAGGTCGCGTCCCACAGCGGATAGAGCGTCTTCGGAAACACTGACGATGGTGGGCAAGGCCATGATTCCGAGAATGATGGACGCGTTCAGCGCATTGGTCCCGCTGGAGATCTGAATCTGGCTGATTCGATGAACAAGCACTCCAAGCGCCACAAGCCCCGGGATTCCGATACCAGATGAAAGGATGATTCGCGTCAGGAGCCGAATCCTGTCGCGCTGAATCCACGTGCTCAGGAGATCTCCCAGGACCATAACCAGGAGAAAAAGCAGGGGGAAACA
>Ga0116170_10001789_pt1 | contig 21371 bp, 22 predicted proteins | sample AD_JPNHW1_MetaG_FD_89797 | JGI IMG/M metagenome (GOLD analysis project Ga0116170, IMG submission 89797) | Active sludge microbial communities of municipal wastewater-treating anaerobic digesters from Japan - AD_JPNHW1_MetaG | ecosystem: Engineered > Bioreactor > Anaerobic > Digestate | place...
AGATAAATACACATTCCTCTTTTTGTTAACCGGAGTTGCATGTGAAATAGTTCGTCAGTTCTCATATTCGTTCATCAGCAATGAAACAATAGTTATTATTCTGGGTAGTCTAAACAGATGGATGTGGCTCTTATTTATTCTTGGTTTTGGGCATCATAGTTTAAAAGGGAGCAACAACATACTTAAGTATCTGTCGTCGGCATCTTATCCGTTTTATATATTTCATTTATTATTGAATACAATTGTTGGTTTTTATATTATAAAATTACCATTTGGTGCAGGAATCAAGTATTTAATGATTGTAGTGCTGACAATCTTATCAACATTTCTTGTTTACGAGTTTATAAAGCGTATCCCTGTTGTTCGTTTTCTATTTGGAATAAAAAGTGATAAAAAATAAAAGCAGGCTACAAAGAGAGGGAAAATTGAAAAAATGATTCTTAAACGAATATTAACGTATTCATAGGATAATATGAAATAGATTTATTGGTTAATAGTTTAGAAGAAAACTGAAACATTCAATTATGGACAAGATGAAATTATTATTTAAAGGACTGACAACCAATATAATTTTTACAATCATCCTATTTGTCTGTGCAGGAAGAATTGATTATACACAGGGGTGGATATTTTTATCCGGAAATGTCCTTACAACTTTTATGAACTTCTTCACAATCAGGAATAACAGTGAGTTGATCAACGAACGTTCAAACCTGGGCGAGGGTATCAAATCATGGGATAAATTAATACTTGGATTATCAGCAATGTTTTACCTGATGATTGTGGTAATCTCCGGGTTAGATTCCGGCAGATTCATGTGGACACCAGATTTCAACTGGGTTGTCAGTGTTTCAGGGGTTGTCGTCATGGTTGCTGGTCAGATTTTATTTTTAACTGCCAGGAGTCAGAACGCCTTCTTTTCAAGCGTTGTAAGAATTCAGAAAGAGAGAGGTCATATCGTTTGTGAGACAGGATTATATAGTGCAGTCCGGCATCCGGGATATCTGGGGATGATTCTTTCTCTGATCGGAGTACCATTGATTACAACATCAATATGGAGTAGTATCCCAACGTTGATAGCGATTATCCTCTTATTGATCAGGACATCGCTTGAGGACAAAACTTTACAAAAGGAGTTGGATGGATATGTTGAATATTCTAAAAAGACCCGATATAAATTGATACCATTGGTTTGGTAGGATGATAATAAAAATCGCAGGGCTTAAGGAACAGTAAACGGAATAGGTCAGGCCAGGTTGTCCCGCTCAGCTGGAGGCAAAACATACTGCCGGCGATTGTTCGTATTATGGTAAAGAGATGCTCACAGAAAAGAAGATGAGACTGGAGGATTTAGGATATAATGATAAACTTGAGCAGTTAAGGATTGCCGGTAATCTTAAAGATTTTGAGATTGGACGGGTGATATCCGAACATAAAGAAAGATATATTGTAAGAACTGAAAACGGTGAACTGGAAGCTGAGATTACCGGTAATCTGAGATTTTCATCAAAAGGCCGTGAAGATTTTCCGGCTGTTGGCGATTGGGTCGCATTGACAATATATGATTCGGACTTCTCTGTTATTCATAGTATACTGCCGAGATCATCCGTTATTTCAAGACAGGCTGTTGGCAGGTATGGAGAGATTCAGATAATTGCAACAAATATTGATTATGCCCTCTTAGTGCAAGCGGCAGACAGAGACTTTAATATAAACCGGCTTGAAAGATACCTGACTATATGCAATTCATCAAGGGTTAACCCAATTATTGTACTCACAAAAACTGACCTGATAGATGAACCTCTGACTTTTGATATTCTGGATAAAATAAAAGCACGTGTAAAAAATGTTCCGATAATTGCAATAAGCAACATATCACAGGATGGGTACGCTGAAATTACAGCCACTATCGAAAAAGGCAAAACATATTGCATGCTTGGTTCTTCAGGAGTCGGAAAATCCACCCTCCTGAATAATCTTTCCGGCAGGTCCGTAATGCAAACAGGAACAATCAGCCGTAGCACAAATAAAGGCAGACACGTTACAAGTCACCGTGAATTAATTGTTCTTGAAAACGGAGGCATATTAATTGATAATCCGGGAATGAGAGAAGTTGGTATAGTCGATTCATCAGGTGGATTGGAGATTACTTTTGACCTGATTATACAACTATCCCAAAACTGCAGGTTCAAAGACTGTACTCATACCAGTGAGAAAGGTTGTGCTGTTATTGAAGCCGTTGAGAAAGGTATTATTAACAGGGATTCATACGAGAACTACATGAGAATGGAAAGAGAGAAAGACTATTTTGAATCGTCTGTTGCTGAGAGGCGGAAAAAAGACAAGGATTTCGGCAAAATGCTAAAGAACTACAAAAAGGATGTGAATAAAAATAAGCTATAAGCACAATACGCAAGCATAAAAATTAAATACAATGATAAAAGCGCAGGAGATACTTAACGGGCTTCAAAAAATTGTCAATGACTATGAGATAATTGCCATAACCTGGCATGTTGTGTTTTATGGATTGATTATTGCTTTGCTTGCTAAATGGCAGCCTTCCAACAGATTTCTGGGGACACTGATCTGTTTACCCCTGGTTTCTGTGGCTGTATTGGCATGGATTTCCGGAAATCCATTTAATGGTATGTTATTCTCAATATTATCGGTTTTGATCCTTATATTCGGATTAAAGACTTCAACACAGCCAATAAGCCAATCACAATTGGTTTTCGTTATTGCCGGGATTTTAATGGTTGCCTTTGGACTGATGTATCCTCATTTTGCCGGCGCGTCTGTTATTAAATATTTGTATGCATCTCCGGTTGGATTAATACCATGTCCAACACTATCCATACTAATTGGATTTGTTTTAATATTTAACGGTTTTGGATTACAGGCAATAAACCTGATATTAATTATAGCCGGACTATTTTATGGGATCTTTGGAGTGTTAAAACTTGCAGTATATGTTGATCTGGTTTTGGTTTTCGGGGCTATTACTCTTCTTACCAGATATGTCATGTCCATTTTAAAATAACTTTGGCAACTCACTCAAATTTGTGACAGAAATTTATAAAAAGTACAGTTCTCTTTTCAATATTTGCACTGCTAAAATTGTACTTAACCTGAAATGAAAAACAATAACTATTCGTGCTCACTGATCCTGGTTGCATTTCTTCAACTTTCCACTCTGGCATCAGGACAGTCTGTTCCTTCTTCAGACTCAACCAGATATTTTGATGGTCAGTCTTTTGCAATAATCGGACGTTTTCATAATGAAGGAAATTACCATCGTTTCCCGGCTGAGTATAAAGACAGCGTACGCAAAGATGTATGGGATCTCAGCCTGGATTGTACCGGCATTTCTGTAAGGTTTGCTACCAATTCACCATATATTAAGGTCAGATGGCAGTCTTTGTCTTCTTTTTCAATGGATCATATGGCATCTACGGGTGTCAGAGGCGTTGATCTGTATGCAATGATCGATGGAGAATGGCGTTACGTAAGCACAGGCAGAGTAAAAGGCAAAGAAAATGAATATATGCTGATCCAGACAAACAGGAAAGAGTTCAGGGAGTATCTTCTGAATCTTTCTCTGTACAATGGTATCGACTCGTTGTATATCGGTATAAAATCAGATGCGGATATATCAAAGCCTAAAAAAGACTACCTGACAGCAAAAAAGCCTGTTGTCTATTATGGTACAAGTATTGCTCAGGGGGGGTGTGCCTCAAGGCCTGGCCTGGCTTTCACCAATATATTATCGAGAAAACTTGACAGAGCATTTATAAATTTCGGATTCAGCGGTAATGGCAACTGCGAAATGTCGGTCGGAAATATAATGTGCAGGATCGATGCTGCACTTTATGTGCTGGACTGTAATCCCAATACCAGATCAGATGAGGTATATGACCGGACAGTTAACCTGGTAAGGCTGCTTAAAAAACGTCGCCCTGAAACGCCTGTTTTACTTGTTGAAAGCATCCGGTTCGAAAATATCCTTTCAGGCAGTGTTGCTATGGAACCCGTTAAAAAGAATGCTGAACTGTACAGAGCATATAAATTTCTTAAAGGTTCAGGTATCAGGGGCCTTTATTATAAAAAATCAGACGGTATGATCGGATTTGATCATGAAGGTACCGTTGATGGAATCCATCCTAATGACATTGGCATGTTAAGGATGGCTGAATCGCTTGAACCTGTTATTGAAAAGATAATACGGTAACACATAATTCAACGCCGGAAGATTTCATAGTTTCTTTTAAAGCAACCTTTTACATGATGCAATAAACGACTATTTTTGCAGTAATCGTAAGAAACAAATTTTAATTATGAATCATACCCGGACAATTTTTACTTTAGTGTTATTGCTTGCCTTTTATAAATCCAGCGCTCAACAGGTAAGTGTATGGAATGGTAAACAATGTGCTGTTGTGCTCACCTACGACGATGCATTAAATGTCCACCTCGATAATGTAATACCTTCTCTTGATTCTTTTAACTTAAAGGCCACGTTTTATCTGATTGGCGAATCGCCGGTTGTCGATAAAAGGATGTCGGAATGGAGGAAGGCCTCAGAAAATGGGCATGAGCTCGGGAACCATTCTTTAACTCATCCATGCGATGGAAGTATGGAAGGACGGTCATGGGTGTCGCCTGAAAAGGATCTGAGCAGATATTCACCTGAAAGGGCAATAAAAGAGATAAAGATAACCAGTACTCTTCTGCATGCCATAGATGGCAAAGCTGAAAGAACTTTTGCCTTTCCATGCGGAGATCGCAGGATTGACAACATAAACTTTTACGATTCACTGAAAAATGACTTTGTGGCAGCCAGAGGTGTTCAGAGCGGCCTTCAGCATTTAGATGAAATTGATCTGAATGACATAAGGAGTTTCTATATCGACGGCCATTCGGCTGAATACATGATTGACCTGGTAAATAAGGCCATGGAGTCACATACACTGCTGGTGTTCATGTTCCACGGTGTGGGTGGTGAGCATAACATAAATGTCTCGCTTGAAGCACACAGAAAGTTAATTCATTATCTTAAACAACATGAAAATGATATATGGGTTGCCCCTATGGTTGAAGTTGCCGGATATATCAAAAAGGCCCAAATGGGCAACTGCAATCCTAACCAATAGATAAATACCCATTCCGACAGGCCAGATATTGGAAAGAAGAATAATTAAAAAGTAAACTTCAGATGTCAAATATTTCTGCAAAAAAGAGATTCCGGGTTTTCTCAAACACCGTTGTAGCTTCACTCGCATTGTTTGGAGTAAGTTATTATATTACGCATGTCCTGGTTTATTCATCATTTTCGAAGTTCACTGTGCGGGTCTTTGACATTATGCAATACTTCAGGTATGTTATCGCTGTGGATTTAATAATCCTGGCAGCTGTTGTGTGGCATCTTATGACCGTAAGCCGCCTGAAAGGGAATATTGACAGACAGAAAGGGTTCTTGTATGCTTTTTTTTACATTCTCCTTTTAGCAGTTGGTTTTACCGTATTGCTTATGCTTAAAAAGATTTAACAGGTACTTATCTGCTCTAAAGATGGAACATTCATCAATGCCACTGGTAGGGTTAGGCGTGATAATTTTGAGCTCAGAAGGCAAAATCCTTATTGGCAAAAGAAAGGGATCGCATTCACCATATTACTCTATCCCCGGCGGTAAGCTTGAAGCAGGTGAGACATTTGAAGATGGAGCCATAAGGGAGGTTAAAGAAGAGACCGGCCTCGAAATAAGAGATCCGAAAGTCATTGCCGTGACAAATAATCTGAAGACATATCATGAAGAAGGTCTCCATTTTATTTCAATTGCATTGCTGGTGACTGACTATTCAGGTCAGCCGGAAGTCATGGAGCCGCTGAAATGCGAAGGATGGATCTGGGCAGTGCCCGAACACCTTCCGTCGCCTCACTTTGAGGCAAGCCGTATGGCGGTAGAATGCTATCTCCAAAGAAAATTTTATGCAAAAAAATGAGTTTCAGAAAGAGCACTGAAAACTCATAATAGTATTGACAAATCAATAGAATTATACTTCATCACTGCGTAATCAGGTTTTACTTTGTTGTATTTCTGAAGATAATGAGCCCGGAATGCCCCTGTATTGCATTAGTGAAAAAAAACAATTAGTTTGTAACGGGAATTATTACCAATTATCCTGGTAACAAGTGAGGCATAAGTAACAGACAATTAAATGGACAAAGAAAAGACAAGAGAATCAAACTTTGAGTTGTTGAGAATATTTTCAATGTTATATATAGTTGTTTATCATTTTATTGTCTATGCCATTAAGCCAGGCTCTCCTGAACTGGATTATCTGATGAACCCAATTACCAATGTCCTGCATATTGGTGTAATATGTTTTGTCCTGATTTCAGGTTATTGGGGAATAAAATTTTCCCTGAATGGTTTTGTGAAATTATTCCTGCAATGTTCGTTTTACTCAATTCTTATTTACCTGGTTTTCCTGGCAATAAATCCGGATCAATATAATTCAAAAGAATTTCTGCTATCTATTCTTCCCTTTCAGTGGTGGTTTATTCAGATATACTTATGTTTTTATCTGTTAACCCCGGTGATCAATATTCCACTGAAAAACAGTTCGCAACAAAAGAAGTTGTTATATATTGTCATCCTGGGGATTATTTCATTTGTATTCGGACAATTTATTCCAAGTTTATCGGATGGCAAGAATTGTATAAACTTCATATTCATATATTACATTGGGGATTACTTAAAGACATGTACGAAGCTTAAGCCGAAAAGAATACTCCTGTACTACATCGGCTTTAACCTGGTCCTTTTTTGTTGTTCCATGTTGTTACGAAACAAGCCTGTGGCAGGAGGCATTCTTTATCGTTCCATCTTCCCCTACAACAGTATAGGATTAATTTTTAATGCCACATTACTGTTCATGTTCTTCAGCAGATTAACTGTGAAATCAAAAATAATTAACTGGATTGCTGCTTCTGTTTTGCCGGTATATCTGATACATGAGAATCAATTCTTAAGCAGGTACCTTTACGGAGCAATCTCAAACCTAAAAGGATCCATGCCTGATCCCTGGGTGCTTATTGCCGCATTGATATTGCTGGCCATTATTGTCATCGCAATATGTGTCTTAATTGACAAGATATTGAGTCCTGTATATAAACTGATTCAGAAAGCAATAATTAACTCAAAATATTTTGAGAGAATAAACAGTAAAATCGAGGAGATTTTAACCTGATGACTAACAGACAGATTCAAATTAATTCTATGTTAATCATTGCTTGTCCGGTTTTTATTGTATTGCGTTAGGAAGGGATAAATGATATGAAGAGCCGAATGTTCGCACCTGGTTGTGCACTGATGATCTATAAGCCGGAGCTGGCAGGAAAGATCCATTCACTATTGAACAACAGTCTCGGGAAGATGGATATGCTTACGACCTGTTGTCGCCGCGATCCCGGGTACACTAACCCGACACAGGTCATTAATATCTGTCCGGGATGTGATAAACGGTTTCGTTCAGACTATGTCAACTGCTCAACAATCTCTTTATGGGAGATTCTTGCCGGATCAGATTCCTTTCCTTTTCCTGATTACGGAGGTCAGAAGATGACCATCATTGACGCATGCCCCACCCGTGATCAGGATCACGTTCATAAGGCCATCAGGGAGATAGTTAAGAAAATGAATATTGACCTGGTTGAGCCGGAGAAGACCATGGCAAAAAGCACCTGTTGTGGTGATAGTTTCTATGGAGTACTGCCTGCTGAGGATGTAAAAAAGCAGATGGAGAAAAAGGCATCAGAGATGCCACTTAATGACGTAGTCGTATATTGTGTTTCATGTTCCAAGTCGATATTCATCGGAAAAAAACAACCACGGTATCTTATTGATCTCCTTTTTAATGAAACGACCGTACCAAAAACCTATGAACCTGATGAATGGCATAATGAGCTCAGCCAGTATATTGAAGCTCATTGAATTTATGATGTTTTTTAATGCTCGTAGAGCATAAAATTATTGTAGGAATGGCATTACACAAAATATAAGGGATGGTCGTACACCATCAGATTATTTCTATTCTGGTCAGATAACTTGATATGAACAGGAAAATTTCAATCTGCGGAGATGTGTGTTCCGAATGTCCGCGCTATAAAGCCACAGTGGCAGATGATATCTCAGCTCTGGAAAGAGTTGCAGAGTTATGGCACCGGGCAGGACTACGTGACAGGGTTATAAGTACGGATGAGATTAAATGTACAGGTTGCAGTAAACAAAAACTTTGCGCTCATGGCCTAAACAATTGTAAGCATCTGGGAGAAAAAGAAAACTGCGGCCAGTGTGACTTTTTCCCATGTGAGAAAATTGAGATGGTATTCAAAAAAACTGACGATTTCAACAAAAGCTGCAAGGGAAAATGCACTCCGGAAGAATATGAGGAATTATACTCCTCGTTTCTAATAAAGGAACAGGTACTTAATGAGATAAACAGGAAATTCAACCTCAGGCACAGGGCTGAAAGTTTTAAGTATGCATTTAATGGCATAAAGATTTTAATCAGAAATGAGCATAATGCTTGGATACATCTTCTGGCTGCTGTTTGTGCCATCATTGCCGGCATCCTTCTTAAAATTTCAGTAGCAGAATGGTGCCTGGTAGCTGTAGTGTCAGGTTTTGTATTAGCAGCCGAAGCCTTTAACTCATCAATTGAAAGACTCTCTGATTTTGTACATCCGGAGAAACATGAAAAAATAAAAGAGATCAAAGATCTTTCCGCTGGTGCTGTTCTGATAGGTGCAATCACAGCCTTTGCAGTCGGACTGCTGGTGTTTGTCCCCAAAATAGTCCTGCTGGTTAAGTCTATGTTTTGATCATTTTTTGAAGTTTCGTTGTAGAAAAGAGTTTGCCGGATTCATAAACCGCTGATCATCACTGAAACTGTTTTTACTGGTTTTGTTTTTAGAAAGATGACAGCGCTTTGCAGGATGGTAAAATAGTTATATTAGAACTTTCATATAAAAGAAAATGAAAAGAAGCATTGTAATTTTTTTTGTATTGGTTTCTAACCTTGCATATTCTCAGGATCTTATTGACCGGACAATGGTTGAGGCACAAAAGATCATATACAAACTGGAGGAGGATCCTGATATCAGGAATTATTCCGAAATGATTGCACATGACTCACTTAATCCTGAGAGTTATTTCAAAAGGGCAAGAGGTTATTATACCATCTGGCTAAGTGGTGATAAAAAAGATTCTGTTTCATTTGAACTTTTTAAAAAGGACCTATACAGGGCCAACATGCTTGACTCCACCAACTGCTGCTACAATCAATGGATTGCAAATAAATGCATGCTGCCCGACTCACTTGCAATCAGATATTACAATAAAAGCATTTCAGTCTGTGGAATGACAGAACGGGACTTCCTGGAAAGGTCTTTCTGTTTAATGCGTCTAAAAAGGTATGAAGATGCAATTAAAGATATCAACATGGCAAAGCGCCTCACGCAGGGGACTACAGACGAAGTTGCAAGGGCTTTTAAGACTAATGACTATATTAAATACAGAGGTTTATGTTATGCCAAACTTGGTAAATTTAAAGAGGCTGAAAAGGATCTCAGAAAAGTAATTAAGGAGGATGGCACAAACTGGCAGAATTACATATACCTTGGCATAGTAAAATCGATGCAGGGAAAATATGAAGAGGCACTGAAGATATATGATGACCTCAGAGCCAGGGCTCCGTTTGTTATATCAAATTATATGTACATAGGCAACGTATATCACGCTATGGGGAACGAGTTACTGGCTGAAAAAAACTGGTATTTTGCTGAGAAAAACGGAGTAACTGTTGATGAGAAAAACAAAGCTATAGACACGCAGATTGATTACCTGATGCACAACTTCAGGCTTGGGGCCGATTGAATCAGATATGGTTATGAAGTCATATAGCACTCTCTGCAGGCAAATACAAATCAATCTCTATAAAATAACCGGGTAATAGTGACAACCGCATTTTAACAACAACTTAAACAAAAAGCTATGAGACGCATACTGACCGGATTAGTTGTGGGAGCCTTTGCCGGAGTAATTGACATGATCCCGATGGTTATCAGAAAGCTTCCTTTGGAAGCAGAAATCTCCGCATTCATAATGTGGATTATTGCAGGTTTTTTTGTATCGACTATTGACATTAAGACAAATTCCCTGCTCAAAGGAATAATTGTTGCCGTTCTTTTGCTATTACCATGCGCAATATTAATCGGGTGGAATGATCCGACAGCATTGATCCCGATTTCAATTATGACGGTTGTTCTTGGCGGACTTGTGGGTTTTGCAACAGATGAGCTTGCAAAAAAAAGCAGTGACAGGTAAAATTTATTAATTAAAAATGCCAGGGAAAGTACCGAAAACCAAAATGGGTCGCGTTTAAAGAATACAAAACAAAATGATAACACAAAGACTACTGATCATCGTCATTGCGTTGCTGATGGCGTTTAGGCTGCAGGCTCAGCAAACTATTACTGATGCAAAAGACAGGGTTATAACAATTGATTATAACAAGGTAAAGGGCAACCACAACACAATGTTTAATGAATGTATCGGGGCTGGCAGGGCCAATGAAGGATTGAGAGCCGACTGGCAGCAACAGCTCGCTTACGTAAGAAAGGAATGCGGATTCAGGTATATCAGGATGCATGGTCTGCTGACAGACGATATGGGGGTTTACAGAGAAGATAACAAGGGGAACCCGGAGTACAATTTCCAGTATATTGATTTGCTGTACGATTATATTCACAGCATTGGCATGAAACCATTTGTTGAGCTCGGGTTTATGCCATCAGCACTTGCCAGCGGCAGTAAGACCCTCTTCTGGTGGAGAGGTAATGTGACACCTCCGAAGGACTATGACAAATGGGCTGACATGATACGTAATCTCGTCCTTCATTTTACTGAACGTTATGGAGCCGATGAGGTAAAGACATGGTATTTTGAAGTATGGAACGAGCCCAACCTCGATGGCTTCTGGGCAGGCACAAAGGAGGAGTACTTTAAGCTTTACACTTATACGGTTAAGGCAATAAAAAGCGTCAACAGCAGTTATCGTGTTGGTGGTCCGGCTACTGCAGGAGCAGCATGGGTCCCGGAAATGATAGACTTCTGCAGGAAAAACAGCCTTCCTCTCGATTTTATCAGCACTCACAGCTATGGTGTCAAACAGGGTTACCTCGATGAATTTGGAAACAGCGGGACAATCCTTTCAAAAGATAATATGAGCGTCAGCGGCGACATTCTCAACTCACGCAGACAGATTGAAGCCTCATCAATGCCCGGTCTTGAACTTCATTACACCGAATGGAGCGCCTCCTACACCCCCTCCGACCCTATCCATGACAGTTACCATGAAGCCGCATATATACTTGAAAAGATCAAACAGGTCGGAGATGCAGCAAATTCAATGTCGTATTGGGTATTTACCGACATCTTTGAAGAAGCGGGCCCAAGGTTTACCCCTTTTCATGGAGGATTCGGCCTTATAAACTATCAGTCCATAAACAAACCTGCTTTTTATGCCTTCTCATTTATGAACAAGCTTGGAGAGAAAGAGCTTGTAAATACCGATACCACATCGTGGGCATGCAGGGATTCTAAAGGCGGAGTGCAGGTGGTATTCTGGGATTTTACCAACACTCACCCGGGCGACAGTGTTAACAATCAGGTATATTATATCCGCGACCTGCCATCAAAACAAAAGTGCAAGGCAAAGGTTGAAATATCAGGCATGCCGACAGGCAAATATCGTATTGAAGTTTTTCAGACCGGATACAGGGTCAATGACCCATATACATCATACATCGATATGAAAAGGCCAAAGCAGCTCACACGGGAACAGACCGAAAAAATAAAACAGATTAACAGTGGAGCTCCGGTTCTGACAGAAGAGATAAAAATAAATTCATCAGGCTTATTCAGTAAGGAATTCAATGTCAGGGAAAACGATGTGTTCCTTTTAAATCTTGTCAGGCTGAAGTAATTTTAAATTATCTTAGAGATTGTTAATTATTGCAATATGATAAAGTCCATTCTGGTTATCGGTTTATCTGCACTCTGTTCATTGGCTCTGGAAGCGCAGACTGAAAAAGAGGTTGATTCTGAAATAAAGAATATAACCCTTTATACAACGGGTGCACAGGTTCAAAGTTTTTCAGAAATTCCCCTCCAGCAGGGTCCGATGGTGTTGAAGTTTACCCATCTCTCACCGTATATAAGGTCTGAAAGTATAAGAGTGGAGGGAGACGGGTCATTTACCATTCAGAATGTTCAGCATCAGACCGACTATCTGAGTGAGCTGGATAAGAATAAGGAGATTGCGCTTATTCAAAAGAAGATAGAAAAGCTGCAGGATACCATTGAATATGAGAAGACATGGCTGGGGATACTTGGTGACAAGATTGATTTCCTCAAGACCAACAAAGAAATTACTGGGAAGCAGCAGTCTGTCAGTCCTGAGGCTTTCAGCTCAATGAACGCAATCTATGGCAGCAGCCTTGAATCACTCAATCTGGCTGTTCTTAAGAAAGAGAGAGCCGTTAGAAGCTACGAAAGTGAAATGGGCAGACTCAAAAAGCAGGTTGAAAGCCTGAACAGCCAGGGTTTCTTGCCCTCAGGAACAATAGTCGTAACAATTGATTCAAAACAGAATAAAAAAGCTGAAGTCAAAATCAGTTATCTGGTTGATAATGCGTCGTGGTATCCCTCCTACGATATTCGTTTCGTAAGTGCTGACAAGCCGCTTTTAGTTACATTTAAGGCAAATATTCGCCAGAATACCGGGATAGACTGGAAGAATGTAAATCTTATTCTTTCAACATCAAAGACAAATATCTCAGCCCAGATCCCGGCATTATCTCCCTTCTATCTTCAGTATTTTACCCCCGCACCGGACATATCATCGGCTTTGCAGGGAAGAGTTGCAGGAGTTCAGCTGGCAGAGGATTCAGGTGCTCCTGGTGCTGACACCTCAATCAGGATCAGGGGAATCTCCAGCCCGAGCAATAACAAACCCCTGTATATTGTTGACGGTGAGCCAGTAGATGATGCCTCCAATGTGGCTCCGGAAGACATTGCAGATATGAGCGTACTGAAGGATGCCAGTGCCACCTCTCTGTATGGCGCAAGAGCCGCATCGGGTGTTGTCGTGATAAATACAAGGCGGGGAAAGGGTAAATCATCCATCCCATTGACCGTTGTCACTAAACAGGAGACTTCAAATGAGTATTCTGTTGAAACACCTCAGACAATCGTTTCAAACAACAAAATAAATACCATCACATTTAAAGAGACTGATCTTTCTTCATCATATGAGTATCATTCTGTCCCATTGCTTTCTGAGCATGTGTTTATGATAGGTAAGATTGCCGACTGGCACAAAGCCGATCTGCTCGATGGAGAAGCAAATATCTATCTCGAAAACTCATATGTGGGCAAATCTGAGATAAACACACAGCAGTTTAAAGACACGATCGAGATATCATTCGGAGTAGATAACAATATAAGCATTAAAAGAGAAAAGCTGACTGATTACTCTTCCACCCAGCTTATCGGGTTGAACAAAAAGGTCATTCTTGCTTATAAAATCACCGTGCGAAACAATAAGAGGTATGGGGTAAATACCAGAATCTACGACCAGGTGCCGGTTTCAACAATAAAGGACATTCAGGTTGAGGCAATTGATGTGTCAGGTGGTTCAGTAAACAGCGACACAGGTGAGATTACCTGGGATCTGGCATTGCAACCCAATGAGACAAAAGAGCTTACTATCAGATATTCTGTAAAATATCCCAAGGACAGGCAGGTAATTATTGATTAGAAAGACTGAATTTTATTTTTAAAAGTTATTTTTACCCGTTGGTATAAAGACAAATTGATATCTGATATTTTAAGTAACAATGAATATAAACAAGACTCTACGAAATCTGCTTATTGTGATTTTTCTGGTGGCTGATGTGGGATGTGACCAGATTTCCAAAGGCATTGTGAGACAACGTGTTGATTACCATGAACAGATAACGGTAATAGATAATTTCATAACACTTACAAGGGTTGATAACACAGGTGCATTTCTTAGCCTTGGCAACTCGCTTCCAAGAACTTTGTATAAGGTCCTGATGATTATTTTACCTCTTATTGTGCTGATTTTTATTTTACGCTATCTGTTTAAGCATACAGAATTTCCGTTGTTGTCAGTGTTTGGAATAAGCCTGATTGTTGGCGGCGGAATAGGCAATATTATTGACAGGGTGATTTTCGGGTCGGTTACTGATTTTCTCTATTTTGACTTTGCCCTGTTTCATACGGGTATCGTAAACTGGGCTGACATCTCAGTTACAGCTGGTTTCTTCATCCTTGTATATGAAATGATTGTTAACCGGAAAAAAAACGAGGAGAAGGTTACTAAATAATAACTTTTCTTATGTTGTTTACAAGGGGTAAAAACGACAGGTCAGGTGATGAACTGAAGAAGCAGCAGTTAATGAAGCTGCAGAAGGAAAACACCATGCTTAAAAAATCGTACAGGTCTGAGATATCAGCACACCACGATATAGAGCGTGAATTACAACTCAGTAAACAAAGGTATCATACATTAATACACCTTGCATCCGAAGGAATACTCATAGGGACGCGCCAGGGTATCATAACCGAATCAAATGAGCAGATGAGTGTTATCCTTGGCATGCCGAGAGAGCAGATAATAGGGAAGCATATAACAGAACTGCCATTTAAAAAGGAGGTCCTTGATAAATACCCATGGCGTTTCGATCTTCTTGAGAAAGGTGAAAGTGTTGTCAGCGAACGTGTTTTTATCCGTCCCGATGGGGAGGAGATATTCGTTGAGATACATACGAGAATGATGCCTGACAGGACCATCCAGTCGATATACCTGAACATAAGCGAGCGAAAAAGATCGGAACACCTGCTTAAAGAAAACAGCGAAAGGATTGAGGCTCAGAACAGTGAGTATATAAAAATAAACGAGGAGCTGTTTAAGATCAACCGTGAGCTTAAGATTGCAAAAGAGAAAGCTGAAGAGAGCGACAAACTTAAAACTGCCTTTTTGCAGAATATGTCGCATGAAATACGCACTCCCATGAACGCAATTATGGGGTTCTCTGACCTGCTTAAGTATAATTTCGACGACAAAAACAAGCTTATTTCCTTTGCAGAGATAATAGGACAACGATGCAATGATCTTCTGGACATAATAAATGATATTCTTGACATTTCCAGGATTGAATCCGGACAATTATCACTCAAGATTGACGACTGCAGCTTATCAGAGCTCTTCAACGAGCTTAAGATTTTCTTCGATGAGTATAAGGCGCGTATAGGAAAAAATAATATTGATCTTAGGCTGGAGACGTTGCCGGAGCTGGCCAATGTCAATATCAGAACCGATGGTGTCAAGCTTAAACAGATATTCATTAACCTGCTGAGCAATGCTTTTAAATTTACCACAGCCGGTGATGTAAAGTTTGGCTGCCAGAGGATTGACAATGAGATTGTCTTCTTTGTTTCTGATACCGGCATTGGCATACCTGAAGATAAACACGAGGCTGTCTTTGAGCGCTTTACACAGCTCCGGCAGGAAGGCTCTGTGACCCCCGGGGGCACAGGCCTGGGATTACCCATAGTAAAAGGCCTTCTTAACCTGATGGGCGGGAAAATATGGTTTCAATCCGAACCACAGAAAGGTACAAAGTTTTATTTTACCTTAAAATTCGAGACCTCCACGCTGGAAAAGGAAGATAATATCGAAAACAGAGAACAAATGAACCTGATCTTCTCTGATAAGAAGATACTCATTGTTGAAGATGATGAGTATAATGCCAGATATTTAAGGGAGCTGCTTAAACCAACAGACGTAAAAATCTCCGAGACAAAATTTGGAATTGAAGCAATAGAAATTGCTGGGTCACAACAACCTGATATAATACTGATGGACATACGGCTTCCTGATATTTCAGGCATTGAGGCGACAAGTCAGATTAAACAGTTATATCCTGATATTAAAGTTTTTGCCCAGACAGCATATGCCAGTGGCGAAGACAGACAGAGAGCCTTTGATGCCGGGTGCTCCGAGTGTCTGGTTAAACCAATTAAGAGAGAGCCACTGCTGGAAATGATAGCCAGGCATCTTTCTGCTACATCCTGAAATTCAGTTGTCAGATCATTTCATATAAATTCCGCAGTAAATTTGAACTGCTATTCCCTTAATATGTTTGTATCTTTACATAAAGCAGTACATGCCTGCTTTTGATTGGATGGCAAAATGAGCAAATGCAGAATGACTAAACAAAAGTACATTCCGGTATCTGTAGTTTTCATTTTTATGCTTACCTCGTGTCTTGAGAATCCATATAACGACCTGAAATACTATTATGGCAACTTTAAAGAGATGGATATCGATCAGAGGCTGAAAGACTATAGCTTTTTGCTCAGGGAACCGGTCGAAATAACTGATAAAGATGAGTTCAGCATTTCGGATATCAGCTGCGACACCCTTGGTGAAATTACCGACCACAATGCAAAAGAAAAACTGTTTCAGAATGTCGTTCTCAACGGTTATCACCTCTATAGCTCTTCACTAAAGGTTATCAACGAAGGAAACGCAACGCAGCCAAGAATGCTTAAACCGGAAGAGTATTACAGCCAGATTGACACGAACAGCTTCAGGTACTTCATTAATGGAGAAATGAAAATAGTGCCTGATGTAAGGAGTTTTATTGTTTCTGAAAACGAAAAAGACAGGTTTTGCCAGATATGGCTTATTAACATCTCCACAACAGGAGAAATTATTTCAGCTGCCATTCTCGCAAAATATAAAGAGCATAACGGCAGTTGCTTCTTTACGGAAAAAATTCAATCGCGCATAAAACCCGGAGGGATATTTAATCTCACATATGAGTCATCGGCCTTCGCTACCGATGCTGAATATAAAAAACTTAAGGCTTACAGGAAGAGCTTCAGGCTGAGATTAAGGATTACCGATACCGGTGAATTCGTTGAAAAGTGATGCGATGAAAGCCGATTTAAAAAAGATAAAAAAGTACGCCAGGGAACAGATCAACTCCGGAAGGCCTAAGGAAGACGTATTCAATGAGATCTATTCAGGGTGCAATGACCATAGGCTTTTTGAGAAGATAGCAACTATCGTTCAGTATATTCCCGATCCGGTCAGACTGGAAAAATACGGGATTTACAACACACTCTTTCTTCTTTTTATGATTGCCATTGACATTGCCCTGGTAATTACTTTCAACTTTGAGCCATTGCTGTTAACGCTTTGCCTGACAGTTCTGGTTGCCGGCAGAAAAACAAAATACTATCAATGGATTACATTCCTTGGAGGAATTACCTTCATAACGGTACCATTAATCGGTCTTCTGAGTAGTAATGATGCTAATAAAATTTCTGTCACTTCCGGAGCTGCTGTTATGATCATATCCCTCATCATCATCATGTTAAGCGCCACTCTGCCGGGGTTTCTCACCCCTGACTATAAGGTAGTCGAAGAACTAAAACTGGACGACGACATGAAGGAAATCAAAGTAAAAAGAATATCCTTCAATTAAATACCCGGCTGATTCAAAATATTGCTTATCTTTTTTTCAAAAAAAAAGAAAAGATTAAGGGTAACGCTCGTTTAACGGGTCATAAACAAAACAAGATGTTATTCACTTAATTTAACTATTATGACAAAGAGTATCATTGCCGCATTTGTTATTTTTTGTGTTGCCGTAATATCGGGTGACGGTCTTTATAAGGATGGAAAATATACCGGAATATCAAGAAGCCGTTATATTGATGAGCCCTATTATGGCATCTCACACGTTACCATTGAAAAAGGAAGGATCACCGATGTTCGCTTTTTCATACGCGACTCAGCAAAGCATGAATTGTTTGATGCCGCCTATGAAAAACATTTTTCCGGTAATGATGAATATGTTCAGCAATGCAGGAATGATCTGAAAGGTGTAAATTCGTATCCTGATAGTCTGGTAAAATACCAGAATACTGAAAAGGTTGATGTAATAAGTGGCGCCACATGGTCTTACAATATATTCAGGGCAGCAACGGAGCAGGCACTCTCTTCAGCAAAAAGATAGCTGGAAGCAATGGATAACGCCGGTAGAACACAAATATTATTTATTGGTGGTACTGGAACCATCAGCACAGCAGTATCTGAACTACTGGCAAGTAAAGGCATAAGTCTCTTCCTTCTCAACAGGGGAAACAGGGTTGAAAAGATACCCCGGGGAGTGACCCTGATAAAAGGAGACATCAGGGATACGGAAAATACAGAAAAGATGCTCCGCGATTATCACTTTGACGTGGTGGTTGACTGGATTGCATATACACCGGCCGATGTTAAGAATGATTTAAGGTTATTCAGAAAAAAGATAAAACAGTATATCTTCATAAGCTCAGCCTCAGCTTATGAAAAGCCACCGTCAAACTACATTATCAGGGAGACAACACCACTGGTAAATCCTTTCTGGGATTATTCGCGACAGAAAGCCGAGTGTGAGAAGCTGCTGATGAATGAATATAAAAACAACGGTTTCCCATGCACAATAGTAAGACCTTCATATACTTATTACAAAACCATCCCTTTCATTCTGAACAGTAAAACTCACGCATGGACTCTCATTGACAGGATGCTTAAGGGCAAAAAAGTTATTGTCCCCGGAGATGGCACCTCACTCTGGACTCTTACCCATGCTGCCGATTTTGCCAGAGGATTTGCCGGGCTTCTGGGAAATGAAAAAGCCATTGGAGAGGCATTTCATATAACATCTGATGAAGTACTTACCTGGAATAAGATCACTGAGATTATAGCGGATTCACTTGGAGTCAGAGCCGATATCATCCATATCCCCTCCGATTTCATTTGTTTTCATGCACCTGAACACATAGGTGGTCTGTTGGGTGACAAATCAGTTAGTGTTGTTTTTGACAACAGCAAGATAAAAAGGTTTTCCCCGGAATTTAATGCAGAGATACTATTCAGAGACGGCATAAAAGAAAGCATTGGCTGGTTCAGGTCACATCCGGAACTGTGCGGGGTTGATGAGGATTTTAATAAATTCTGTGATCATCTGACAGAGATGTATGAGCGAGGATTGGTAAAATCCGGGGCTGAGTAACATTTCATCATATTACTTCCGTAAATTTGATCAAAACATAATGCCATGGATCTTACAATAAGTGAAGAATTCCTTCTTCTTGCACATCATCCGGAAAAAGGCAGATTCATTGTACCCGACACTCAGTTAACTTATGGGATTATAGGAGCACTGTTGCTTGATATGTCTTCTGAGAACAGAATTGCAGTTGAAAAGGGAAAGCTGATTTTGAAAAGCACTGAACGAAGTAATAACCAGGCTATTTCAGAAATCACGAAATTGATGTCTGAAACCGCAAAGCCACTAAAAGTAAGGCATTGGTTATCCAGGCTTGAAAGAAAATCTTATCGTTATAAATGGATAATCATTGAAGGACTTGAGTCCAAAAGACTGATGCGTATTGAAGGGAGAAAATTTCTGGGCATTATACCGTACAGAAAGTGTTTCCTCACAGAGAATATGACGAGGAACAAGCTTATCGTTCATATTAAAAACAGGATACTTTTTCAGAATGGATCGGGCGGTGAATCTGTCGGGATACTTGGGCTGATAGAAGCCTGCGAAATGGAAAGGCTAATAACCACCGACAGGGAAGAAATCAAAGCCGTGAGGAAAGCTCTGAAGAAGATAGTTAAGGATAGTCCCATTGCCGACATCACCAATAATGTCATAAGAGAGATTGAGTTTGAGATTTTTGCAGCAATGGCGGCTTCGGCTGCCGCAACAGATGCTGCTGCAGCGGCTGCAGCGGCAAGCAATCAATAAGCATAATTTAAAACCAAATGAATAACGAATAGAGGCAGCTATAAAATAAAACTGTTATGATATCGTTTGAAAGATAGGGTTGATACAGGTCTGGTGAGGAGTTTAGAAATTATTTTACTACATTAGATGATTGAGTGATAAAAGCGGGGATGCTACTATTCCGAAGACAATGGGGTTAGTTAACTGCTTTTTCAAAATAAAAATGGAAAAATCTTAAAAACTACAGCTATGAAAAAACTAGTGATGCTTTTTATCCTTGTTAGCCTGATTGCCTCTTGCTCCACCATGAAAAAGAGCTCTGACAGGACAACCGGTAAAGCCAGTTCCGGGCAGACTGTTGCACAGGACGGGTCATCATATGAAAAGGCTGTTATAATACAGGAAAAAAGCGAGCTGACAGGTGTTGATGCCGAATACTCATGGCTCAAGAAGAATTACCCGGGCTATAAAGTGAAATCGCAGGCAGTTACAAATCACAATAACAAGCCTTACGACATTTTGACGATAATCACCGGCAATGGTGAGCAGAAGGTTGTTTATTTTGATATCTCCAATTTCTACGGACACTTTTAGGCAGTCAAATAGTCGTTGTGTTCCACTTAACGGTATGACAAAGAAATCAGGTTGCCAACATGGCAGCCTTTTTTCTTTATTGAAGGCTAACCGGCATATCGGTAAGTGGTGGCCGGCAAAATGAAATCTCTGCAAAACGATATTCCTTAGTTGACAAAAAAGGTTTAAATTGGCGACTCGCTTTCCGGTTCATTGCTTAAGCTTTTCACAGAGAAAAGAGAGTCATTCCGGTATAGGGAAAAACCAACAGATCAGGTTAATAAATGTCACATCAGAACGCATCTGTAAAATCGATACTCTTTGCATTGCTTGCCAATCTGGGCATTGCCATTACCAAAACAGCAGCTGCAATAATAACAGGGTCAGGAGCAATGCTTGCCGAATCGATCCACTCCTATGCCGACTGCGGAAATCAGGGTCTGTTGTTTTTGGGACTGAGAAAATCAAAAAAGAGACCCGACGCCGAACACCCTTTGGGTTATGGGAAAGAGATATATTTCTGGTCCTTCATTGTTGCTATCATCCTTTTCAGCATGGGCGGAATGTTCTCAGTATACGAGGGCATACACAAGATAGGCGCCCATGAAGGGATCCGTAGCCCCATAATAGCTATAGTTGTGTTAGTGATTAGCCTCATATTGGAGGGATCATCACTTTATGGATGCCTTGCACAGATAAAAAAGGTTAGGCATAATATGCCCCTTTGGAAATGGGTGAAGCAAAGCCGCCAGAGTGAGCTGTTGGTTGTTCTTGGAGAAGACACTGCAGCTCTGCTGGGCCTCTCCTTTGCAATTGCGTCTGTGCTCCTGTCGATGATTACAGGCAATCCTCTG
>Ga0116170_10001792_pt1 | contig 21369 bp, 27 predicted proteins | sample AD_JPNHW1_MetaG_FD_89797 | JGI IMG/M metagenome (GOLD analysis project Ga0116170, IMG submission 89797) | Active sludge microbial communities of municipal wastewater-treating anaerobic digesters from Japan - AD_JPNHW1_MetaG | ecosystem: Engineered > Bioreactor > Anaerobic > Digestate | place...
ATGGTCATGGTTCACCTCCATGTGGAAGCCGTTCTCTGCCAGCTCAGCCATACGCGCCGTGAGTTCGCGCTCTATCTCTGCGAGCCTTACGGCTTCGCGATACTTGGTATCGCTCATTCGTTGCGTCTCGAGCAAACACTTCGGCCGGGATACGCAGAACGATATGTTCACCCGGCCCAGCTTAAGGAAGCGGATGCCGCCTACCTTACGCAAGCTGATGTTGAAGATCGGTTGCGCCATTGTTCACCTCCAGTTGTCGGGCCACACGGCATAGAGAAAGAGGGCAATCGAGATCGCACCGAGGACGGCTATGAGCAGGTCCGTCATCGTGGCGTCCCTGATTGTTCGATATAGTCCAGCCGCGTCAACTGCTGATAGCTAGGCGGGAACGGTTCACCGGTGAACCACTCAATCAACGCCCGGGTGTATTTTCCATCCACACACGAGCCGCCGTCATACCGCACGAAGCGACCGCGGCTTGCCTCAGTCTTGAGGCGAAGCGTGCCCTTATACTGCTTGCGTACCCCGAGCCTGGACAACTGCACGAGGTCGCCTTTCGAGAACATGTGGGCCATGCTACCTCCTAAGGTAAGCGTACCTAATTACCAATCACCGCCACATATGTGGCTCGCATTGGCGAGATCACCACAATGTTGTGAATGTGGCGGAAGGGCACATAAGTTCCTTTATGAACAAATCTCGGATATTCTATAGTTCCATGTATGGAATAAGAACATATGGAACCATTGAAATCGTTGAATGAATTCTAAATCTATATGTTATGCTGGAAAAAACAATACAGCTACAGCTTTGGATGGTTAGATGGTTGGCCACCGGAACCGTTTGATGCGGGCCGCCGACCGCCTCCCTACACGTACCATGTTTTATAACAATACATTATAGAATAAGAAATAGTATAGTAGTTACAAGGACCTGGGGGTCTCTTATTCCACTAAATCCTTGTAACCGTTTGATATCACTCTTCTTTTCGCTGCGGTGTTATCGCCCCGCGAGTTCGCTGCGAAGCGCCGCATGGAACGCCTGATTGCGTGCGTGTTTGTGTTTGATGCTCGCGCGGATGTCGTCGCTCAACCTGCAACCATTGAACCGTCGCTTCTTCGAAATCTTCTTGATCGTGTACGGCGCAATGAACTGCGGATCGTCAGATGGTTTGGTCTCGACCTTGGGACCGACGGCTGCGCTGTGCGGTTGCACTATCCCAAGGCGTCGACGCCGCTCAGCCTTCTCACGTTCGGTCAGACCGTCCATTCGATACTGTCGGTACATTGATACCTCCCAAGGTTAGATGGTGTTAGCGCTCGACGCTCGGTTCATGCTTGGCGCAGTGTTCAGAGGCATCGGAGCGTGAGCGCTAACAGCATCCAACCTTGGCATTGGCAAAGGATGCTGGAAACCACCGGCCGGATGTCCCTCAGTGAAGTTTCCTATTCGTCGCCCCTTTACCAGTGTCGCAATTCCTTACCTGAAGTGACCGTTTCTCAATTGGAGCGCTAGGAGTAAGCGGCCTAGCGAGCGGTGACCTTGCGATGGCTTTTAACAACCCGTCGGATCATAGAGAGGTTTGGTGGTTTCGTTTGTTCCGTCCCAGCGCTCTAGTGCGAGCGTCTATCCGGATTTACCGTTGCCCTTTTGGCCACGTTACCTCGTGAGGTAACAGCGTCCGATGGGTTAAGGTGGGAGGACTAGAACCATGCTTGTCAGGCAGGGTCCGACTAAGAGCGTGCTTGTTTTGGCCGTCGCTCAGGTCCCGTAAGCCATCTTCCGTGAGCCACATGCTCGGAGCGTTCTTACACTCAAGCCGTGGGGACGGGTTACCCCGGGGGGTAGATGGACAGGCCCCCCGCCCACCCCCTCCCCGCTTTTATTGGGGCCCCGACTGTTACAGATGACCCAAAAAATAATTGACCCCCCTACCCAACCGATAAAATCATAAAAAATCCCAACCCAAAAACTTTGCCCCCACATCACACAAAAGTGACAACACGATGCTTGCGTGTGATGGTTAAATGATTTACAGGATTAGGGACTTAGCTCAAATTAGAGCAAGGGCCGGCCTCTGGAGGCCGTCACCCTGATGTCGGCACCGCTAGCTAATCCGACAGTCCCTCCAACCCTCGAGGCCCCATGTCCTACACAGACGCCCAGAAATTCCGCGCCGCTCGTGCCGTCTTGAAGTGGACGCAAACTGAGCTCGGCAAAAAGGGAGGCGTTTGTGCGTCGACCATCGCGCAGTTCGAGAGCGAGAAGCGCGACATGTATCACAACAACAAGGTGGCCTGCTGGAAAGCGTTCGATGACGCGGGCATTACCTTCCGGGGTAACTTGATGATCTTCAACCCGCCCGCGACGAGCCGACTTAACAATCAAGAAGGCGAGCAAGGGCAACCCAAAGAGGAGCTTGCAGCCAATGCTAGATAAAGTCGCATACCCAACCGTAGGTAGAATTGTGCTCTATCACGATCCGGATCACGTCGAGCCGTTCCCCGCCATCGTCACGGTGGTCAAAGCGGACCGCTATACGATCCCAGTTCTTACAGTCTTCCTCCACGACGGCGCGCGCGTGGTGCAGGACACGCGGCACAAGGACGAGCTCGTCAAGGACCTCGCCGGCTGGGCGTACTGGGACTGGATGGACTACCAGAAGGGGCAGGCCGCCAAAACGGAAGCGCTGCAGCTCCAGCTCGAGGAGAGCGTGAAGCAGATGGTCAGCGCCGTGAAGAAGCCCCTCCCAAAAGACGTGCCGGAGATCTACGAGCGCTACAAGAACGAGGCCTCGACGCCGAGCTCAGTGGATGGTAAACGCTGAGCCATAGGAGCCCCTATGCGAGATAACCCCCGCCCCATCGGATACACGGAAGTCCAGCGCTCGTGGGTTGGAGACGGTAACCCCGACATGCCAGTACTTATGCTCAACGAAGTCTACGCGGTGACCGCCCGCGATCAGCCGGAGTTGATGCCGTACGGATCGCGCGTTGAGATGGTGTTCGATGGGGCGGGGGTCCCGCATTTCACGATCTACGTCGGCTTCGTGCCGCGGAGAGCCACCACACCGCCACTCGATCCTCGAAACATGAACGGTGCGCCGTTGCCACGGATTGGCGACGTGTCTCCGGAGATGGCGGTCAACCCCGGGTACAAGGAGCAGAAATTTGGCCGAGGAACTTAGGAAGCTTGGCGGCGAGATCGACACGCAGTTCATCTATCGCCCCGACGAGACCAGCATGGTGCAGGCAGAGGCGGCCGTACGTGCGGATCAGGAGGCGGTCTGCGGGTACAAGCTGATCATGCTGAAACAACGCACCATGGAGCTCGCTGACGAGAAGGGGCGCTATGTGGAGGTGTTTGTCACCTACGGCCCCCATCCGGTCGCGGAGACCCCGTTGAACCCGCCTCCGCCCGCGCCGCAGGTTCAGCCCCAGCCGATGGATGGCACCATCGTCATGCAGCCACTACCGCCCGGGACGAGGGTGGTCACCCAGGAGTAAGCGGTTTGCAATACTCCCGACGCCGTGATAGGGATCGCTCGTAGAGCGATTTGCAGAGGGACTTCGCATGACTGGAGCCACCACTATGCTACGTAAATTCATCTTGGCGGCTTGTATCGTCTCGTTTGCAAGCCCCGCGTTCGCCGCCTCCAAAGCTTTTATCTCTGAGTATGCCATCATCGGGCAGACCAATATGCTCAATCAGCCGGCGCAGATCGCCACTGAGCCGACACTGGTAGACCAGACGCCGGTCGACTTTAGCGGAGGAGCTGCATCTTCGGCAGCGTTTGGCACCACCACCAAGTACATCCGCATCCTATGCGACACGCGCTGCGCCGTGAAATTCAGGCCAGCGTGTGCAGGTGCGGCCGCAACGATTTCCAGCAAGCCGCTACCTGCCGATGCTCCGGAATATTTTGGAGTTAGGCCCGGCGATTGCGTGTCTGTAATCGCGAGCCCGTAGATGAAGCCGATAATCGCCGCGGTTCTCATAGCTTTAGTCACAACGTCTGCTGCATTTGCCTTTGGGCTTGGTGGAGAAGGCGCGAACTTCGGCCGGCTCGGTGCGATCAGCAGCAAAAAAGGGGCTGGGGGCGGTGGCGGCGGTAGCAATTTCCGGGTTACAAACACAGGCGATTTCCGTGTGACCAGCACGGGAGACAGCAGGGTCATATCACCATGAAAAAAATTAGTTTAGCGCTTCTGGCGTGGCTTGCAGTTGCTACGCCGGCGTTTGCTGCGAACATTGACATTCCGGCGCTACCGGCTGCAGCCTCGGTTGGCGGGACGGACCTCAATGAATGTTCGCAGGCCGGCACTAGTAGGAAGTGCACCGCAGCACAGATCGCGGCGTATGTGTACGGGCTCGCATCGGGCGACCTCACGGCGAACGGCACCGGCGGGCACACGCTGGCAACGGTCAACGGTAACGTCGGCAGCTTTGGCAGCACGACGCAGTGCACGTCGATCACGGTAAACGGTAAGGGGCTTATTACGGCTGCGTCGCAAGCGGCTTGTGCACCTCCGTTCTCCGCGGTAACCGGCCGGTCCACGCTCGCGCAAGCTCCTCAGGGCATTGCCAACTCGATCTGGATCAATCCAACCGGCTCGACGGCGGACATGCAGAACTTAGCGGTGCCGGCCTGCGCCAACGACGGCACTCATGCGCTGGTGTACGTCAACGGTTCCGGGCTGGTGTGTGCCACGATTACTGGCACAGGTACTGTGACCAGCATCGCAACGTCGTGCGGTGTAGTCGGTGGCACTATTACGACGACGGGCACCATTCGCGGCGCGACAAGCGACAGCACCATTTCAGGTACCAGCTATTCGATTGTCGACGGTGACTGTGGCCTTATTAAGCGGTCGACGAATGCTGCGCTGACGACCATCACGGTTGGATCACCGGCCGGATTTACGAACCCGTCGAACTGGTTCACCACAATCAAATCTGACGGCGCAGCAGGCGTGTCTATCGCCGTGTCTGGCGTCACTATCGACGGAAGCGCCAGCCCGATCACGGTTGCCACTGGTAGAAGTCTTGACCTGTATTCGGATGGGACGAACTACCACACCCTGCCCGGCAACGGCGGGGGTGGTTCAGGGACCGTTACGACGACAGGAACGCCTGCCAGTGGCAATCTGGCGCGGTTCTCCGGTGCTTCATCGATTACGAACGGCAACATTTCTGGCGACTGCGCGACCAGCAATACGCTGGCGGTGACGTGCCCCGGCCTGACGCCGCCGAATTACAAGGCGACCTATTGGTACCTGGCTTTCCCGCCAGCTCCCATGACGACAGGGCAGACGTTCACCGCCGGCCAGATTTATTGCCGGCTGTTCCAATTTCCTCGGCTAGTGACGTTCACCAACGTCGGTCTGAGCATGACAACCGGCGTTGCCGCAGGCAATATCCAGATTGCTTTCTACACAAACGACGCGTCGACCAATCTTCCCGGCGCGCTCATTCAAAGCACCGCAAGCATCAGCACAGCGACCAACGGAAATAAGTCTGGCGCGCTGGGCGGTGCGGTCCAGTTCGGGCCGGGAGGCTCTTCAGCTGGGCGCGATGTGTGGGGCTGTGTCAACAGCGACAATGCTACGCACATTGCGAATGCCTACAGCAGCAACTTCAGCCTTGTAGGCTCTCTGATGGGTGCGCCGACGCAAGCGGGAATTGTTCAAAGCGGCGGCTCAGGTGGCCTCGACAACATCAGCTGCAACGGCGCTAACTGCAACACGGGAAGCAGCACGTACGGGACCTGGCAATCCAGCCTGGTCGGGTCGACGTGGACCTATAACAACTTACAGTCGCGATTTCCGGCGTTGATGTTCCAAGCTACCTCTTCTCCATAAGGAATATGATGAAAGTTTCTCGTCGCGACTTCATCCACGCCGGTTGTGCGGCTGCACTAATGACGATGCCAATGGCGTCGATTGCGCGACCTCGGGGCGTGACGGCCTCCCCGACTTTCCTAAATCCGTTGTTGTCGCAACGAAACGTCATTAATCTTTGGTACCCAGACGCTGAGTGGAACTATGGGCTGATCGACCATATGATACTCGGAGATAACATCATGACGCCCTATGGGGCCACGTTCAACAATGCGTGGTCAGGAGGGACCAAGACGTTCGGCCAAGTCGTCGACCAAAACGGATGGGTGAACGACGCGAGCGGAAGTGGCCAGACGTGGGGTGGAGGCGTCCGCATGCCGGCATCCGCCGACTTCAATGGCCCCTACGTCATCCGCTGGAACGGGGATGGGAAGGTTCAATTTGCTGCCGGGACATGGACGGAGGAGCCGACCTCTATCGTGCGGGCAGGAAATGCCAACAGCACCACGACGCTGTCCGGATTTACCGATGTCACCGGGCTATGGCCCGGATTTACCGTTTCAGGGGTTGGCGTCTCTGGTGGCACAAAAGTTGTTTCGATTGATTACTCGGCAAAGACAATCGTCGTCAGCGCAGCTGTGACCACGGGGACTGGCGTCAGCTTCACCTTCACCAACGGGAGCTACACGAAGAACGCAAACGGTCAGTGGACGAACACTACGGGTGGCAACGGATATGTCGTTGTCAGGAACTCCGGGATCACGACCCCACCAAATGGCCTGCTTGGCATCCAGATCGCCACGACCGGCCTCGGTGGGGCTATCAGCGTTTCGTCAATGTCGTGGTCAGGTGGTCTTGTCACGGTCACTACTGCCGCTCCACATGGCCGCCCTAACGGCTATACGCTGGCTCTGACTTTTGCCGGCGCGACGCCCTCGTCGCTTAACTCGACGGTAGATTGCACCGTGACGGGCCTAAGTACATACACCTTCCCGCTTGCTGCTAACCCGGGGGCAATCACCGGCACGATCACCTACACCGCTTTCGTGACAAACCTGCGCATCTATCGGTTAGCAGACGAAACTGACTTCATGCCAACGTCGGTCGGAGGCAACGGTTACGTATGGCGTCGTCCGTACAAGCAGCTTTGGGTGAATATGCGGCCGGCGGCCATTCGGTTATTGAACCATGTCAACGGCAACGACAGCATAGTTTATCGCTTTGAAAACCGTTCGCTGCCGACGAAGGCCGGCGCTAGCAGGAACGTGACGGCCGGGCCTGCCTACGGCCCCACGTCTGGTACGAACCAAATTACGCTTTCGGCAGTGTCAACTCCGACCACTGGCAACAAAAACTTGACGCCGGGCGCGATGACGCACGGCGAGGTCTGCTACACGCGGTTGGTGAATGCGACCAGCAGCGGCAGCAACACGATCACCGGGATTACGCAAGCCAACCCGGGTGTGGTCACGACGTCCGCGGCGCACGGTTACGCCAACGGCGACAAGGTGTGGTTCACCATGCCGTATCCTGCCAATGCGCCGGCTTCGATGAAAGAACTTGACCGTGTAGCTTGCATCGTTGCAAACGCTACCGCCACGACTTTCGAACTCACCGACCTTAACGGCGTCAACATCAACACAACCACGTTTACCGCGTTTTCGACTACGCCGGGCACCAACCGGGTGTACAGATACGTAAGCCTAAACATAGGCGGTCGCGGCGAATTTCCGGTAGTGCAGGGCGGTTCCGGTAACGGCAACCCTTCGTTCAACGCCGGCGTCAACGGGCTTACTGGTGACACCTACTACACATTTTACTTCGACAAGAACCAAGCGGGCACTCGTACGGCAGGGGCTGCGCCGGGGTGGACGCAAGGCGCTTGGCTGGTCAGAAGCAACGCCCCGTGGGGCGACGTGCCAATAGAAACCTGCGCTGCACTGGTGGCGGAAGTGAACCTGCTCGCTGTCTCGCAAGGCGTGAGCCAACCTATTCATCTTTGGCTCACCTTCCCCGCCACTGGCTTGCTCGACTGCGACCCCGACTACACCGCGCAGTCGGACTACCCGTTAAACGCGATCAATGCCGCGATGAGCGGTGGCTATGGGTGTATCGGGCTCAGCGCCACGGCTGCTAGTATTGTCGTCGAGTGGTCGAACGAACTTTGGAATTTTGGCACCTTCGTCGCGAACTACACCAACTGGCTTGGCTACCTGCGCGGCACGTTGAACACCGCGAATTTTGAAAGCATCCAAGCGCTGCGGTCTACCCGCATGTCGCGGTCAATCAAGGCTTCGTCTCCGTGGGCGTCGCGCGTCTACACCACTCTAGGCCTGCAGGGCATTCGCGGGTGGGACAGCCAGAACAGGTATACTGCGCTGGGCGACCTTGTCAGTTCCAGCAACATCATTTTTACCGACCCGTGGAACAACTGGGGCAGCGCGACGCCGCTTAGTTTTCACGACGCGGTGAACCCGGCGACGTACCTGCAACCGACACAGACCTACAGCGACACGGTTAGCGGTACTGGCACACTGGCTGATGACAGTGCACTGTTCAACGGCACCGACAACAGCGCCGTGGTCAACGCTACGTTCACCAACGGCGTGAACTCGATTGCCGGGACGAACACTTTTACCGCCGGCAACCGAGTAATTTTCCAGACCACGGTCGGAAATTTTATTGCCGGCACGCCGTATACGGTAAGCAGCACCGGCCTTAGCAGCTCAGCATTCCAACTCACGGCGGTCGGTTCGTCTACCATCATAACGCCAAGCGCGAGCGGTTCGGCGTCAACGGTCGCGGGCGGCAACTATTCGGGCGCGGCCAACCCCACGCAGGCGATCGCAAATTTCATCACCAGCATCAACACAACGGGAACTGGCGGACAGCAAACCATCAACAACTACTGCAGTCAGGCGAGCCCGGGGACCGGCATCCTTGCCGCGATCAATACCGGCGTTGTCGCCAACGGCAACAAGCGTATTATTCAGTACGAAGGCGGCACCGACTGGGCATGCAATACCGGCGGCTTCGTTAACGCCAAAGTGCTTTCGGCAAACGATGCCCTGTTTATGAATGCCATAAACCAAAGCCAGCAGTGGGCGACGGCGCAGGCGCAGTTCTTCGACAACATTAAAACATTGTCGAACCACGGACCGGGGGCGCTATACTTGTATTTGAAGTTGACCAGTGACTTACGATGGGGGTACGCGCAGCCTGATGTGTACAAACTAGGCGTCGAAGGCGACAACCTCACGACGCAACCAATGTGGACCACGATGGCCACGCGTAACGCCGCGCTATCTGTATAGGACCATCAAATGCAGCGCGACGGAAAGCGAAAATGGTTTGTGATGGAGCCGCCGGCGGTCCCTAACGCCGCCAACGATCCAACTGAACAAACGCCGACCTTCGACGTTTACGCTGTACTTCGCGACCATCTGAGATATGTTGCGCTAATTCATACCGAGTTGCGGCGGGCCCGCCACGACAAACAGGAGATGGAAATGAAAGTCTCTGAACTCTCTTCGAAAGTGGACACCCTGATCAGCGTCGCCAATGACGTCAAGCGCCGCGCCGATGCCGCGGGCTCAAACTCGAGCACGGGCGCGCCCGTCATGAGCGCTCCGGCCGAAGACGATCCGGAAGTCGAACGCCTCGCTCACCGCATCGACGACGCTGTGGCGGTTCTCCGCGGCGAGAAGTCGGTTGACGGCTCTTCGAACGCGTCCAGCGATACCGGCACTCAGCCGCCGGCGAACCAGTTCGACCCAAACTCGCAGGTGCCCTCGGCTCCTTCCGCCGAAGCCCTCGCGACGGACATCAATTCGCCGCAGGCTCGCGACCCGAACGCGCCCCTCTAAGCTGATCACAAGTTCGTAATAGTTGCGCCCTTTCCGTTGACACACGGGGAGGGCGCAGTTACGTCTGGGGTACCCCACAAGGAGACCCCCATGACAGAAGACAAGCGCGACGAAGATCACCCCGCCATCAAAGCTGCGCGCGCAATCCGCGAGCTCCACGTCGAGACCATCGCCATGATGGACGGCGGCTTCGTGTTCGAGAAGAACGGCACGAGCGTCAACGACGAGATGCGCTCCGCGTGCAGCGAGCAGATCATGCTCTGCGACGAGATCATCGCCAACGCCGTCGACATCAAGAAAAAGTCGCTGCTGGATGTGCTCACGCCGGTAACGCTCGAAGCGAAAGAGAAATGTGAAAAGGCGCTGGAGGACGCCAAAGACCCTCTCCTCCCGGAGATCGGAAACTATGACAACGACAACCCCCCCAGCTAGTGGATGACACACCTCGATGCGAAGTGTGCTTCGGTACCATGCCGTGTGAAGCGCACGCCAACATCGAGCAGTGGGATGGCGTTACCACCCTTTCAATCGATCCCACCACTATCATTGCCAGCGCTCACAACGCAGATTTAGAGTGCGTCGTCGTGGTGGGGATGAAAAAAGACGGAACAGAATACTTCGCTTCCAGCCACGCCGATGCAGCGGAGAGCATGTTCTATCTGCAGCGGGGCATCTACAAGCTGAACAAGATCATCGATGGAGAAGAAGTTGAGCGCGTCCGAAAAGACCCTGCATAAGTTCACATTCGACCAGCACGTCGAGGTGGTCGAAGACAAGCAGCACGTTTACGGCCCCGTCGTTCAGGTGAAGGCGCTGATCGACGGGCATGTCTGCGCCGAGCACAAGCTGCCCTACTACGGCTGTGTCCGCGGCAATGACCACTACACCCTCTGCGAGGGCAGCCTTCGCGAACTCTCACCCAAAGCCAAAAGGAGAATGAATTGAACAACACGCAACTGACTGCAAAGCAGCTGGAGAACATCGCCAAGCTGCAGCAGATGAAGCTGAACTGTCGTCTGGTGGCGCTGGAGCGCGCGTGCACCATCATGGCGATACCGGGCTTTATCGACCGCTCCATTCCGGAGCACGGCGCAAACTCGGTCACCGTGATCACAGCGATTGCCATCGCCAAGGAGCTCGAAGGCTACATCCTCGACGACATCGAGGAAGAGACCGGCGAAGTGCTGAAGCAGGCACAGGCGAACCTGAGCCGGCCGCAGATCGTGAGACCCTGATGCGTGGCGTGCGCCTCCGACGTAGAGAGATCATCGAGATCATCGACCTCTACCGGTGGGGCGCACCTATGCGCGACATCGTCGACCTATACGGCATCTACAAGACGACGGTGAAAGACTGCCTCAAAAGGCACGGCGTACCGATGCGCCGTAACGGCGCGCCGACCATCGCGAACCCCAAGCCACATCCGGGAGTGAAGTTGGTTAAGTCCAGCCGGCCGCAGATACCTGCCGGCGCACGGGTCGTGGACGAGTGCCAAGGACCCTTCCAATTGCTGCGTTCATCTGCCCGTGCGCAACTAGACAGGCGTACTGCAGAGCGTCAATCGGGTGCGAATATTGGTTCTTGTCGGGTAGCGGCTTCCGCGTCCCGTTCCGCGTCTTCGCATAGCGATAGCCTCCTGCGAGACCGCGGATGATCGTCGGGCAGTAGAGCTTGTCAAACAATATCGCTCCTGCACCCCCTTGCTGCTTCAGCAACCATGCTTCCACCGCACGCAACCGAGGATCGAGATCGTTGGTCGGAGCAGGTAGCGCCTTGAAGCCCATGCGCTTGAGCACGTCGAAGGTGCTCTCCTCGTAGATCGAGCTCTTCGATACGCCGCTGGGATCGCCGATGATAATGATTGGGATGCCCATGTAGCAGGGCTTCATCAGAACGGGTCGAAGGTTCTGCTCAATGTGGCCCTGTAGTCCGATATCTTCTGCAATGACTTCCTCAAGCACAAGCAGTCGACCGCGAGCATCCATCTGAGTGATAACAGAACAAGGGTCTCGTCCGAAGTCCTGTCCGATGATGAGAGGCGCAAATGTATTAGGGATAAGGCCCTCTGCGACGTGGAAGCTCGACTTGAAACTCTCTCTAAATACCGCAGTGCCCGAAGGGTCATTACCAAATTGCGCGTGCACGTATCGTTTGATCCAGTCCGGATTTGCGCTGCGGGCAAGGCGCTCATAGTAGACCCTTCCCTGTGCGAGCCGAACCGGATCGTCGACGTCGAGCTTCATCGTCTCCGCAGTCTGCGTCAGCCATGCTAGGTTCTCTGCATACTCCTCGAGGCCGCCGGGCTGGATATAAATCTCCCAGTCCTTGGGCTGCTCGACGTCCATGAATTTGTGCCAGTCGGAACCTTCCGACGGCATGTTCGTGTCGGCGATTATTCCGAACCACGACGGAGTGCCGCGAGCGCCGCTAGGATAGCGGCCACATCTACCGGCAATACCAGCGACGAGATTAACGTCCATTTCGATGCATTCAGACATCCACGCCCCGGTAAGCTGCATAGACAATAGTCGGCGTTGATCTTCTGCGTCTTCGAGGGGTAGGAGAAGCCACTCGGACACGACATCTGCGAATTCGATGATGACGACATTGTCCTGCACCTTGTAACGGGCGACGCCGCCCAGCCAGCTCATAATATCTTTGAGGACAGTGTCCTTGAGCTGTTTGAGGGTCTGTCGCACAACGGCGAAGCGGGTGTAGCGGTAGCCGTCCGGCGCGCGGTCTTGTTCGAGGGCCTTACGGAAGAGCTCGAAGATGCAGCCGGTGGTCTTGCCGGAGCCGACGGGGCCCGCAATCAAACGTCCGAACGCAGCACTCTTCATGAAGGCCGCGACCGTGGGCGGCGCGTCGAACTTAATTGCTTGGGATAGCATCGATGCTTTCTTCGAAGGTCTGTTCGAGGGGTGGGGCGTTCACGACGGCGGGCTCGTGCTCGATTACCTTGTGGGGTAACTGCTTGTCATAGACCAACTTGTTGTCCGCGCCTAGATTGATGATCACTTGCACGCGGTCGCCGGGCGCGCCGGCGGTAGGAGCCTCAGTCTGGCCAAGCCGGGCCCACTTCGATGCCAGCTCCAACGCCTTCACCTTGCCCGTTAAATTCTCGTCCCTGTCGTTTAGGCGCGCGTAGAGTTCGGGCAAAAACTCTTCGATCAGGGATGCCGACTTGACCCGGACCCGGTCTTCGGCGCTGTCGATGGAGGCCCACGAGCGTACCTCGGCATCGAGGATACGCTTGAAATGGGGTAGCTTGGAAATCTCCTCGAACTCTCGCTGCGTGAGATCGTTGGCGAACAGGATGTCCGGAAGGTCCTTCACACCCATTGCAATTTGGCGGGCGAGCTTTACAAGCTTCACCTCGTCGTACACACTGGCCGGGATCGTCGGGTAGTCGGAAGGCATTGACATGTCGCCCATTGGGTGGGGCCTTTCAGTTGTAAGTTCGCTCTGAATAGCATATAGGCGAAGGATGGTCGACACACTACCGCAAAACGGCGTGCTCCGCGTGGTCCCGGAAGGGGCCCTCCAGCGCTTTGAGGCAAGGCAGGCCGCTGAGAAGCGGAAGGCTGAGGACGAGCTTAAGCTCTCGCAGGTCGCGACCACCAACCTCGCCGGCTACATCCGCAGCCAGTTCGAGATGATGAAGAACCACCGGAACAGCCAGTCCGGATGGTCGGAACGTATGGCGGAGGCGCTGCGCACCTTCAACGGCGTCTACTCTTCCAAGAAGCTTTCGGAGATCGAGAAGTTCGGCGGCTCGCAGATTTACGCGCGGATAACCGCCGCCAAATGCCGCGGCGCGAGCAGCCTCTTGCGAGATGTCTACCTGCAGGCCGACCGGCCGTGGGGCTTGGACCCGGGCCCCGATCCGGCGCTGCCGCCCAACATCATGAATTCGATCCAGCAGCTGCTTCGCGTTGAAGTCGCGACGATGGAGGCCTCCGGGCAGCAGGTTGACCCGACGGCGATGCGGGACCGGATGAACGGCCTGATGACCGCGGCGCGCCAAGCAGCGAAGAAGAAAGCCGCAGCGCAGGCCAAGATCGCGGAGGACAAGATCGATGAATATCTGGTGGAGGGGAACTTCTATAAAGCGCTGGCGGAGTTCATTGCGGACCTGCCCATTTTCCCCTTCGCTTGCATCAAAGGTCCAGTCGTCCGAATCGTTCCTTCTCTTAATTGGGAGAACGGAACTGCGATCAGCACTCCCCGCCCGCGAATGTTCTGGGAGCGGGTATCGCCATTCGACTTGTGGTGGACCCCGGGCGCAGGCGATATCGAGAATGCCTCGATCATCGAAAGAAGCCGTCTTTCTCGTGCCGACCTGAACGATCTGCTCGATCTGCCGGGCTACGACCAGAAGGAAATCCGGGCGGTCCTAGACGAGTATGGCCGCGGCGGTATCAGCGACAACTGGGACGCGACGGACAGCGAGCGCGCGGTCAACGAGAGCCGCGAGAACCCGATGATGAACCAGTCGGGCATGATCACCTGTCTGGAGTTCAACGGCAACGTGCAGGGCCGGATGCTTCTTGAGCAGGGTATGGACGCCAAACTGATCCCCGACGGGCTGCGCGACTACATGGTGCAGGCGTGGCTCATTGGTCAGCATGTGATCAAGGTCCAGCTCTCGCCATCGCCGCGCAAGCGCCATAACTATTTCATCACAAGCTTCGAGAAGATGCCGGGTACCCCCGTGGGTAACGGGTTGACGGACATCATCGCCGACCTCCAAGAGGGCGCAAACAGTACTCTCCGCGCACTCATGAACAACATGGCCATCGCCTCGGGTCCGCAGGTCATGGTGAATGACAGCAAGCTGTCTTCCGGCGAGGACGCCGACGACATGTATCCGTGGAAGCGCTGGCACTTCGAGGACGATCCGGTGAATGGGACCGCGCAGGTGCCGATCAGCTTCTTCCAGCCGAACTCCATCGCGCAGGAGCTGCTGACCGTTTACGACAAGCTGAACGCAATGGCTGACGACATGAGCGCGATCCCGCGCTACCTGCAGGGGCAGAGCGCCGGCGGTGCCGGCCGTACCAGCTCGGGCCTTGCCATGCTCATGGGCAACGCGTCGAAAATACTTCAGGCGGTCGCTGCCAATATTGACCGCGACGTGTTCGATCCGCTACTGACAGCGCTGTACGACATCATCATGATGACGGACAACTCGGGGCTCCTGACCGGCGAAGAGAGCGTGCGGGTCATGGGCGTGACGGTCGCGATCCAGCGCGAGACGCAGCGCAGCCGCCAGCTCGAGTTCCTGCAGATCACGGCGAACCCCATCGACACGGCCATCATGGGCCCCGAAGGGCGCGCACAGGTCCTCAGGACTGTATCGGAAGGCATCGGCATGCCGGGGGCGGAGATCATCCCGTCCGACGACGTGCTCAAGGAACGCCAGCAGCAGGCGTCTCAGGCGGCTCAGGCCGCTGCGCAGGCTCAGGGCAATCAGGCACCGAAAGGTGGAAACGTCACTGGAGACGCGGGCCCACGGGTCAACATCACCGGTGGTCCCCAGTAACAGGAGAGAAGAAACATGGCAGGTAAGTCGAAGGTCATCAGCTCGAGCAAGCCGGCGTTCGCAAAGGGCGGCAGCGGCCATATGTTCGGCAAGCAGAGCGCCGGGCCGAAATCCCCGGGCGTAAGCCACAAGGCCCAGAGCGGCAGCGGTGGCAAGGGGGCCAAGGGCGGCAGCGGCAAGATGTTCGGCAAACAGAGCGCCGGCACCCGCACTCCCGGAAAGTCGGGCAAGTAGCATGGCGAAGAACCCGTTCGGAAGTAAGCAGGCCCCCGCCTTCTCGAAGGGCGGCAAAGGCGGCAAGGGCTCGGAGATGAAGAAGTTTCCGGCGAAGAAGGGCGGCATGTCTGGCGACAAGCCCGGCGTCCGCAAGGCCCTCAAAGGAAAGTGCTGACATGGCAACCCCGAAGTCGAAGTCCAGTCTAATGCTCGGCAGTAAGATGCCGAAGGGTAAGCTCGGGGCTTCGACTTCAGGGGCCAAGTCTCCCTTGCTCAAAGGTGTGAAGCAGCACAAGGGCAAAGGCTCGCAGATCACCGACTTCTCCGGTGCAGTGCCCTCGTTTGGAATGACAGGACTGACCGGTGAAAGTTAGCCACCACAAGGGCAAGGGTGCCCAACGAATTTTTCCGGGGCGTGGCGCGCTTAACGATCTCGTTAAGAAGCGACCCTCCATCAATAGCTACGCGAAGGCCACTCCGAATGTCGTGCGGAACGGCCCCAACGTAGTGGGTAAGAAGCCGTGAGCATCACGCCTCCGAAACCCAAGGACGAGCTCCAAGCTGTTGCCGCCCGCTTGTCGAGGGCCGCGCCGGAAACTTGGCAGGCGTTCATCAAGGCCTTCGACGTGTACAGAGCTGAAGCTTTTGATCAGTGTGTACAAGCGCCGGCCGACAAGGTATTGAAAGCACAGGGACGGGCACAGCAATGCGTTGATCTCTTCTCCCTGTTCAGCACAGCTCATAAACAGCAATAGGAGACTACGACTATGGGTACCAACAGCCCGTACTTCCCCAACAACGTCCTCTCCGACGTGGAAGCCATTGTCTACCTCGGAGCAATGGTCGCGGCGTTGAAGGGCAACACCTACCTCACCAAGGCCGGTGCCGGTCCCTTCACCCTGACGGGTGCGGAAATGATCGGCACCATCGTCGAGTATAGCGGTAGCACCACGGCTGTCGCCGTGACCACCGCAACCGCCGCGCAGATCGTCGCTGCCATGCAGGCGGCCGATGCGAACGCCGGCGTCGGCTCGACCACTGTGTTTGGCATCGTGAACGATAACACGGCGTCCGGCGCGATCACGCTCACCGGCGGTACCGGTGTGACGCTGGTTGGTCCGGGTACGACCGAAGGCAACATCGCGATCACCACCATTCGTCGGTATCAGATCAAAATCCTGACCCTGACCACGGTGAGCTTGACTGTCATCGGCAACTAGTACTAGCTTGGTTGCGTCCATCCACCCCCCTCGGATGCTTGGACGTTTCCTCCCAGACTTACCCCGGGGCGCACACCCCGGGGTTTTTTGTAACCGCTGGCCTAACACCCAGCCACACCGTCCGCACCGCCTAGCCGTGCCGACAAGGAGAGCAAGATGGTCACTAAGGTCTCTGATCTGAAAGGTAACAACCGCCCAGTCGATCCTGACGTCGTAATGCCCGAAGCAGTCCGCCGCGCCGCAGAGCGCTCCGAAGCAGCCCAGCGTGCAGCCTACCCAGATCAGGTGCAGCCGGAGCCGAAGATGGCCCAGCCGGCCACCACCAAAGACGGCATTACCATTGTGGAAAACCCACAACCGGAACCTCAGCCGCAGCCTCAGCCTCAGCCCGAACCCCAGCCTCAGCCTCAGCCAGAACCGCGCCCACAGCCGCAAGCTGTTACCCCTCAGGGTAACGATGCGGAGACGTGGGAGCAGCGCTATCGCTCCGCGGAAGGCCGCCGCGTGAAGCTGGAGCAGCAGCTTGCCAATGCAGTCGACCGCATGGGTGCTATGGAGCAGATGCTGCAGGACCTCAAGAACGCACCGCCGCCGGTGGCTACCCCGGCCACGCCTTCAAGGCTGATCACCTCCGAGGAGGAAGAACAGATCGGTCCCGAGATGCTCGACATCATGGGTCGGCGCGCGCGGGAGATCGTGTCTCCTGAAGTCGCTGAGCTCAAGGCGACCGTGTCGCGATTGGAGAGCATGCTGAACGGCACCGTGAAGCAAACCAAGCAGACTGCTCAGCAGGCCATGCACGCTGAGCTTAGCGCCAAAATCCCGAACTGGCAGGAGATAAACCAGCTCAACGAATTCAAAGCATGGTTGGCCTTGCCAGACCCGTATTCTGGTGCTACTCGTCACAGTATGCTTTTGTCAGCGTACGCGGAGAACGACACTCCCCGTGTTCTGGCTTTCTTCCGAGGCTTCGTTTCTGAATTGGCTGCCACGACCCCCGCTGACGAACCAGCACTTGTTCCGGCCGCTGCCCAACAGCCGCCGAAACCCGGACTGGAAAGCCTAGCGGCACCGGGCAGAGCCAGAACTCCGGCACAGACCAATGTCCCGGCTGAGAAGCAGATCATCACCACGGCCGACGTCAACGCTTTCTATGCCGCCAAGCGGCGTGGAGAGTACGCTGGACGCGAAGCAGAGTTCGCAGCCGCAGAAGCGGAGCTCTTCCTAGCGCAGCGTGAGGGACGCGTCCGGGCTAGCTAACCCCACATCTCAGCAAGAAGGGCGAAACGCACATGCCGTTTCCTGTCGCATCAGGGGTCACCACCCCTCCGATCTACCCCGCGGGTACCGCGGGCAACGGCCTCTCCGGTACCGGCTACATCCCGGAAATCTGGAGTGGCAAGCTCATCGAGAAGTTCTATGCGTCCACCGTTCTGGCCGCTATCTCGAACACGGACTACGAAGGCGAAATCAAGGGCCATGGCGACAAGGTCAATATCCGGACCAAGCCGACCATCACCATCCGCGCCTACCTCGCCGACGCAGCGCTGGAGCTTGAGCGCCCGCAAGGCAACCGCGTTGTCCTGAACATCGATCAGGGCAATTACTTCAACACCATCCTCGATGACGTGATGAAGGTTCAGTCCGACATCTCGCTCATGTCGATGTGGTCGGAGGACGCCGCGGAGCAGATGAAGATCGTGATCGACCGGGCCGTTCTGCTCGGCATCAAAGATCAGGCTGCTGCCGCAAACCGTGGTCTGACTGCCGGCGCGATCACCGGCATGCTGAACCTCGGCGTTACCGGTACCCCGCTGTCCGTCGTCTCGTCCCTCACGGGCGCCTCCGCCGGCGACGTGGAAATCCTGACTGTCATGCTGCGTCTGGGTCAGGCCCTCGACGAGCAGAACATTCCGGAGACCGGCCGCTGGATCATCATGCCGACGTGGTGTGCGACCATGGTCAAGCGTTCGGAGCTCCGTCAGGCTTACCTGTCGGGCGACGGCGTCTCGATGCTGCGCAACGGCCGGCTAGGCATGGTGGATCGTTTCACCCTGTACACCTCGAACCTGCTCCCCTTCGGTACCGCTGCCGGTCTGGCCGCGTCCGAATTCCTGATCTACGCCGGACAGAGCCACGCGCTCACGTTCGCGACGCAGATGACGGAGATGGAGACCCTGCGCTCCGAGCTGACCTTCGGTCAGATCATGCGCGGCCTGCAGGTCTACGGCTACAAGGTGCTTGACGGCACCGCGCTGGCTCAGGCCGTGGTTGTGAAGTCGGTGACCTCGGGTGCACAGACTGTCTAAGTAGTTGGGGCCGGGTAACACCGGCCCCTTCCCTATCTACGAGGACATCATGGCGCTCGAGACGGTCGACAAATATGTCAGCTTCATTCGTGAGCTCCTGCAGGACGAGAAAGACACGCCCTACAGGTACTCCAACGCGAGCATAGTTCGCGCGCTGTCGCTTGCCCTCCCGGAAGCCAAGAAGCTCCGTCCGGATTTGTTTCTCAACGTGACCATCCCGACATTCGTGACCGCCGACGCGACGCTCACGACCACCGTCGTGCCGGTGGACGAGATGTACCGCCTAGCGCTCGCCTACTTCTGTGTAGGCATGATGCAGCTTCGCGACGACGAAGAAGTTCAGGATCAGCGCGCGGCCGCGTTCATGAGCATGGCCACCGCCAAACTCACGCAGGTGGCGTAATGGCAGCAGCCGATATCACGCGCTTGATGAACAACGCCCGCGCTCGCCTCGCCGGCGCGACCGATCAGTTGCTGCAGATCGAGCTGTTCAACGTGATGGACGAGTTCTTTAAGGGCTCGAACGTCTGGAACGAAGACATCGATATCATCATCCCGGGGCAGGACCCGGCGAACACCCAGTACGACGTCACTCCCTCTGGCCCGTCGCTGGTCGACAAGCTGCTGTGGGTGTTCACGGTCGACCCGAACGAGCCCACTGCGCGCGGCTCGCAGATTGGTGCGTTCATGTCGACGCCCGGCGTGCTGACGCTGGCGAACCAACCAAGCAGCGACGCCACCTACCGGGTAACCGTCGCGCTCACCGTGCAGGACCCGACAAAGCGGGACGGTTATGTGACCTTCCCGGCGTGGGTGCTGGCGAAGTATCGCGCGACCATCCTTGACGGCTTGCTGGGAAATATGATGTCTCAGCCCCAGAAGCCGTGGACTAATACACAGCTCAGCGTCTTCCACATGCGTAAGTTCAAAAATGGCGTGGCAGCCGCGCGTGTCGAGTGGACCCGTAACAACACCTACCGCCGGCAGGCTTGGGTATTCCCGGGTGGCTTCTCGCGGGGCTCGCAAAAGGGTCGGAGCAGCTGGGGCGGCCCGGCGTAAGGAGCACATATGTCTAAGAGCGACACGTTCGAAAACGATATCCTTAAGCTTATATTTAACGCGACGGCGATTGCAAACATTGCCGATAATGCGGCCGTGTCGCCGCTGACAAGCCTATTCTGGGCGCTCCATACGGCGGACCCCGGCGACGCCGGTACACAGGCGACTTCGGAAGCTACCTACACGAGCTACGCGCGCGTAGCGGTAGCGAGGACCACCGGCGGCATGACGGCGGCCACCGCGGGCTCTACAAGCCCTGTAGCGAACGTAGACTTCCCTGCTTGTACGGGTGGCTCGAATACGATCACGCACGCGTCGATTGGGGTAGCGTCTTCCGGTGCCACCAAGATACTCTACAGCGGCACGGTGACCCCGAACATCGCAGTCTCGAACGGTATTACGCCGCGCCTCAACACTTCGTCGACCATAACGGAGGATTAGATGGCTGAGCCGAAAATCGTGGAGGGTGTGTTCTCGTCATCGAACGCCAGCGCAATGGGTGGCCGAAAGTCGCCCCTTGCGAAGCTGATCGAGCAGGCCATGGCAGACGCCGTGTTGAAGTCTCATGCAGCTGGCGTCTTTGATCCAGACGAAGTTCGCGACGCTATGCTAGCGGCCCGCGCGCAGGTCAAGAAAGACTACAACGAGCTGATGGCCAAAGCAGCCGAAGCTTACGCCAAAAAGCTTGCAGCAGAGGGGTAACCCCCCAAGGTAACTTTGTAGATGGCTCGGTTTGCTAACTCAGTCTTGTTTTCGCCGGCGTCCGGGGGCGTTACGGACTTCATTGTGAGCGCTGCTGTGCAGGGCTACATGACCCCCGCGCTCGCCGGTGCCGTCACTGGGGTCTACAAGTACCGTGCAGAAAGCGCAGACCTGTCTCAGTGGGAGATCGGGGAAGGCACCTACACTTCCGGTACGACGACGCTCACGCGCACCACGGTGCTCTACAACAGCGCGGGGACTGGTACGGCTACCGGTCAGTCTGGAGCAGGCTCTAAGATCAATTTCAGCACGCCCCCCAAGGTTGGCATCGTGCAAGCGGTGCAGGACATGTTGGAGATTGAGAACGCTGGGTCGTTTACTTCTTCTCAGATTTTGCAGGCGCGCGCGAACATTGGCATTCCCATAGGCCAAATTCCAGGCGAAACGAGCAACACTGCGGCTACAGCGGGGCGTATTGGGGAGGTCATATCTGCGACCGCAACCATTGGTTCTTTGGTAACTGGGACCGGCGTAGCCGTTGTTTCGATTACGCTTACCGCAGGCGACTGGGATATTTCCGGCACTACACTATTCACCACGAGTGGCGGGACC
>Ga0116170_10001796_pt1 | contig 21342 bp, 14 predicted proteins | sample AD_JPNHW1_MetaG_FD_89797 | JGI IMG/M metagenome (GOLD analysis project Ga0116170, IMG submission 89797) | Active sludge microbial communities of municipal wastewater-treating anaerobic digesters from Japan - AD_JPNHW1_MetaG | ecosystem: Engineered > Bioreactor > Anaerobic > Digestate | place...
CTTGATCACGCCCTCCATGTGCATGGTCAGCATGTGGAGGCCGAGGAACACCAGGATCACCGCGCCCGCGATGATGTGCCACGTCCAGAGCTTCTGATCTCGCATCATGGTCGGCCTCCTAGTCGATGATCCACATGCTCACGGTGCCGAGGGCCACAAGCACCAATGCCAGGGCAAGCGCACCCAGGGCGAGTGGTCGCTGCACGTCCACCGAGGTCCGATAGGGATACACCGGCTCGATGGGCTCGCCGACCGCGAACCCCAGCTCCACGAGCGCCAGGCGGATGCCGTTGACGGCATGGAAGGCGAAGGCCACGAACACCAGGTACTCGCCGAGCTTGAACAGCGGCCCGGTGACCATGCCCATGGCGCGGTCCCACGCCTGCGGGGAGAACGCCCGCGAGGACGTGACGATGATGTGCAGCAGGAAGTAGCTCAGGATCCCGAGCCCCGTGACCCGGTGCAGGGCGTAGAGGTAACGCTCCATTCCCCAACGCCCACCTCCCACCCAACCCCAGATCCCCAATCGATTTGGACGGTGCTTGACGTCGTTCATGATCCCCCCTGCCTCAGTACTTCCGCTCGACGGGTTTCCACGTCGTGATGGTGACGGGCTTGTACTCGAGACGCGGCGAGCCGTCGGGCTGGCGCCACGCCAGGGTGTGCTTGAGCCACTTCTCGTCGTCGCGCGTCGGGAAGTCGCGGCGGGCGTGCGCGCCGCGCGACTCCTCGCGGGTAAGAGCTCCCACGATCGTCACCTCGGCGAGCGCGAGCAGGTTCTCCAGCTCCAACGCGTGGAACAGATTTGAGTTGTAGACCGTACCCTTGTCCGCGACGGGGGCGTGGGCGAAACGCTGGCGCAGCTCGCGCACGATCACCAGCCCCTTGGCCAGCAGCTCGCCGGTCCGGAAGACGCCGACGTGGTCGTCCATCATGGTGCGCAGTGCACGGCGCAGCTCGTAGAGGTTCTCCGTCCCCTGTTGGGCGAGGAGGGCGCGCCAGTGGTCCTCGGCCGCCGCGAGCTGGGCCGCCGGCACGGCCGGCGACGCCGCCAGCTTGCCGAGCGCCGCAGCGATCTCGGCGCCGGTGATGGCGCCCCACACGAGGCACTCGCCCGTCGAGTTGGAGCCGAGGCGGTTGGCGCCGTGCAGGCTCACGCAGGCGGCCTCGCCCGCCGCCCAGATCCCGTCGAGGCGGGTCTTGCCGTTGATGTCGGTCTCGATGCCGCCCATCGAGTAGTGGGCGACCGGCCGGATGGGGATCGGCGTGGTGATCGGGTCGAGCCCCAGGAACTTCATGCAGACCTCCCGGATGAGCGGCAGCCGCTTGTTGATGCGGTCGGCGCCCAGATGGGTGAGGTCGAGGTGCAGGTACGGCTTGCCGTCGGACCCGGGAAAGCCGCGGCCGGCCAGGATCTCCTCCTGCTCGGCGCGCGACACCATGTCGCGGGGCGCCAGCTCCATCTTGGAGGCGGCGTACTTCTCCATGAAGCGCTCGCCCAGGTTGTTCTTCAAATACCCGCCCTCACCCCGGCACGCCTCGGTCATGAGGATGCCCGAGGGCACCAGCCCGGTCGGGTGGAACTGCAGGAACTCCATGTCCTCGAGCGGCAGCCCGGCGCGATAGGCCATGGCCATGCCGTCGCCGGTCACGGTCTGGGAGTAGGTGGTGAACCCGTACAGCGTGCCACCGCCGCCGGTCGCGATGAGCAGCGCCTTGCCGCGGAAGACCATGGTCTCGCCGGTCGGAGCGAAGATCCCCACCAGCCCGGCGAAGCGCCCGTCCTCGACCAGGATGTCGGTGGCGAAGAACTCGTCGTAGCGCTTGAAACACCGGTAGCGGAGGAGCGTGTCGTACAACGTCTGCATCTCGAAGAAGCCGGTCTTGTCGGCGGCCAGCGTGGCGCGCGGGTAGGAGTGTCCGCCGAATGGCCTCTGCTCGATGCGGCCGCTGGCGTCACGGGTCCAGGGGATGCCCCAGTGGTCGAGCTGGTTGATCTCCCCGGGCATGGCGTGCACGAAACGATCCACCACGTCCTGGTCGGCCAGGAAGTCGGAGCCCTTCACGGTGTCCCAGGCGTGCAGCTCGAAGGAGTCCCCCTCCTCGGGGCGCAGCACCGCGGCCGTGCCGCCTTCGGCGCACACCGAGTGGGCGCGCATGAGCTGCACCTTGGAGACGATGCCGATGTCGGCCTTGCCTTCGAGCCGGCGGGCGATCTCCACCGCGGCCCGCAGGCCGGCCAGGCCCGCTCCCATGATCACAACGTCGTGGTAGACCTGCTTCGCCATCAATCCCTCCCTTTGCCTCCACCCACCCGCCCGGTTGACAGTTGACGGTTGACAGTTGTCAGCCCTTCCCGGCCCGCGCACGGCAAGGCTTCCGCTCCGTCGCCGAGGACAGTCGCCCTGGGATTAGCGAGTCGGCCGTTGCTGGGTGTGCATGCGGCGCTGGATGCCATTTGAGCCCCGGGGGAAGATACCAGCTTTGGGCCGGGCTTCACAACTGCCTGCGGCCAGCAGCGGCCGTTCACCGATTAGCCGCTGCATCGTCCTGTCTGGTGAGAAGGCTGACGCCCAGCGTCGCGAGGGCAGAAAGCGCAAACGCCGGGATCAGCTCGTAGATGATCGAGTCGGACCAGCCCACCTGCTTCCAGACCACGGTGACCACGAAGCCGGTGAGCACGCCGGCCATGGCGCCCCAGCGGGTGACCAGCTTGGTGCCGAGCCCGAGCAGAAGCGGCGGCCCGAACGCAGCCCCCATTCCCGACCAGGCGAAGAGTACGAACCAGAACACCACCCGCACGTCCTGCAGCGCCACGGCGACCGCCGCCAGCCCAAGCACCAGGACGGTGATCCTGCCGGCCAGCACCGAGGTGCGCCCCGAGCGTGCGACGCCGAAGACCTCCTCCAGCAGGTCGCGGCTGATCGCCGAGGCCGCCACCAACAACTGCGAGGAGACCGTCGACATGATCGCCGACAGGATGGCCGCCAGCATGATCCCGGCCAGCCACGGGTTGAGCATCTGCCGCGACAGGAGCGGGAAGAGCTGCTCGGGGTCGCCCCCCTGCCCGAGCTCGGGCATGAGCAACCGCCCCGCCAGGCCGAGGAGGCCGGCGCCGTAGAACACCAGCACGCCCCACACCATGGCGATGACCTGCGTCTGGCGGATCTTCTCGTCGGAGGCGGCGGCCATGTAGCGCGTCAGGATATGCGGCTGCCCGGAGTAGCCGAGGCCGATCCCGACCAGCCCGACGACGAAGCCCAGGAGCGCGAACCCCGCCCTACCGCCGCTCATCGTCACCAGGTTCGGGTCGACGGCGGCGAGCCGGTGCAGCATCGCGCCGTAGCCGCCGGTCTTGGCGATCACCAGGACGGGCATCACAACGAGCGCGAACACCATCACCATGCCCTGGAAGAAGTCGGTCCAGCTCACCGCCCGAAACCCGCCCATCAGGGTGTAGACGATGATGATCGCGCCGCCGATCCAGATCCCCTGCTGGTACGACAGCCCGACGATCGCCTGCATCGCCTTGCCGGTGGCGGTCATCTGCGCCGCCACGTAGCCCCCGAGCGAGACGAAGATCACTGTCACCGAGAGCAGGCGCAGGACGTGCCGCCAGTCCCCGAACCGGCGCACCAGCAAGTCGGGGAGGGTCAGCGCGCCGGTGCGGGCGCTCTCCCGCCGGAGCAACGGCGCCAGCAGGTAGAGGTTGACCGCATAGCCCATCAGGCACCCGGGCGCCAGCCACAGCGCCGAGACGCCGGACACGTAGACCATTCCGACCGCCCCGAGCACCACCCAGCCGCTCTCCGAGGCGGCCGTCGAGGAGATGGCCGTCACCCACGAGCCAAGGGAGCGGCCCGCCAGGTAGTAGTCCTCGGTGGAGCGGGTGCGGCGCGCCGCCGCCCAACCGATCCCCAGCAGGATCACCATGTAGAGCGCCACGATCACGGCGATGGTGACGTCAGCGCCCATGCTTGCCTCCGGCGAAGTACACGGCCAGAGCGACAACGATCACCAGCACCGGCACCGCGACCAGGAACAGATGGGTCGCGAGAGGGATGGAACCAGCCATGCAGGGCCTCCCGGGAACGTCGGCACATGATACCTGCGTCCAGCGCTCCCGAGACCAGCCACAGCGGGGGTCGTGGCGTCGGAAGTCGCGGCAGGAATGCCGCTCCTACGTCGTATGTGCTGCTGACCGGGTCTTGTTGGAGGGGTATTCCTGCCCCGACTCCTTCTGCAGCCCGGTCCCGGACACCCTACCGCATGCGCTTGGCGAAACGGTCGGCGAGGACCTGGCCGTCGGACAGCAGCAGCCCTGCGTCCTGGAGCCTCTGGCGGCGCTCGGAGGCCGGCGGGTGGGTCTTGGCGAGGGATGCGAGGGCGCCGCCGCTCTCCTTGCCCATGCGGGTCGCCAACCGGTCGAGGAACTCGCCGTAAGGGGCGGTGGCATAGCCTGCCGCGCTGGCGATGCGGCACCCGCGGGCGTCGGCGTCGAGCTCGTCCTTGCGGTCCATGCCGCGGCTGATGAGGACGTCGAATCCTCTCTCGCCGATCCTCTGCATGAGGTCGGCGGTCATCTCGCCGCCGCCAGCCTGGGTGGCGACGATCTTCAGCCCCGCCGAGACGAGGTTGGCACGCTTGATCTCCTTGAGCACGTGCTCGCCGGCCACGTGCCCGCACTCGTGGGCCAGCACGGCGGCCAGCTCGGCCTCGCTCCGGCACGCATCCAGCAGGCCGCGGGTGACCAGCACGTAGCCGCCGGGGCAGGAAAAGGCGTTGACGGTGTCGGTGTCGAGGAGGGCGAAGCGCCAGATGACGCCGGGCCGTCCGACCTGACGCGCCACAGTCTGGCCGACCAGGTTCACGTAGCGGGTCGCGGCCTCGTTCTTCCAGTTGCCGTAGTTGCCGATGACGCGGGCCGCCACGACCCGGCCCAGGGCGCGCTCCTCGTCGGGCGTGAAGTCCTTCCGGGAGCTGGCCACCGCGCCAGCGGCCGTGGCCACGCTGTCGAGCTTGATTCCGTCCAGCCCCATGCCGGCGCATCCGGCCAGCAGCAGGCACGGCGCCACGGCCAGCAGCCGCCTCACTGCCCACCTCCCAGATTGCCGGAGCGGATGAAGTCGTCGACTTCCTTCTCGCTCACCGACATCGCCTCGACCTTCTCCACCGAGGCAAAGTCGTAGGTCGTTCCGAGCTTCTTCTCCTCGGCGGTGACGCCGCGGGCAGCGGCGGTCGAGCCGGCCGAGCCCTTCTGCCCGCCCGTCAGCCCTTCCGTCAGCCTGGCAAGGGTGGCCAGGCCTTTCTCCTTCTTGCCGGTCACCACGAAGGCTTCTGCCGCCAGGGCCGGCAGTGGGCCCACCGCGGTGCGCGTCACATTCACGCCGCCCACCGTCAGGGCCGTCACCCCCCTGGGGTCGCGCTGGGTCTCCAGGCTCGGCAGAGTCACCTTGCCCACCTTCCTCTCGTCCATCCCCGCGAGCACGCCGCCGGCGGTCCGCACGCCTCCTGCCTTGGGGTCGATGCCTCGCAACAACGTCGCCAGCCAGAGCGTGCCAGCCTCCCAGTTCTTCTCGTCCCACCGCGTCGCGCCCACCGCCGACAGCTCCCACACCCCGTCCTTGTCGGTCACGAAAACCCGCGTGCGCTCCCCCACCATCGCCTCGACGCGCGTCGCCGCCTCGGCCTGCAGCACCACGGCACGACCCGCCAGACCGGCGCTGAACACCGCCCGCCCCGGCATTACGAGCAGCCGCGCCGCCTCGCCCACCCCCGCCCCCACCCCCAGCAGCACCGCAATCATCCACGGCAGCCATTTCTTCCACATGAGCCCATTGTAGCCGCGACCACTCCCCAACCAGCGAGTCAGCCAATCAGCGAATCAGCTCATCAGCAGAGACAATCCACTGCTGATCTGCTGACCCGCTGACCCGCTGATCTCCTGACTTGCCGACTTGCTGACTTGCTGAACCGCTGATCAGCCGGGTGGGCGGGCGGGTATAATCCTGGCGTGACCGACACCAGCACACTCCTGGCCCAGATGAGTCAACCTGCCTTCTACCCCGAGCCGACGAGCCGCGTCGAGGTGGTGCAGACGCACATCTCGCTCATCTTCCTGACCGACCAGTTCGCTTACAAGGTCAAGAAGCCGGTCGACTTCGGGTTTCTCGACTACACCACCCTCGACCTCCGCCGAAGGCTGTGCAGCCGGGAGGTGGCACTCAACTCCCGCCTCAGCCCGGACACCTACCTCGGAGTCGTCGAGATCCACGAGCAGGACGGGCGGCTGTCCATTGGCGGCCCCGGCCCGGTCGTCGAGGTCGCCGTGAAGATGCGGCGGCTGCCCGAAGCCCAGATGCTCAACCACGTGCTGGAGCGGGGCGAGGCCACGCCGGAGCTGCTCCGGCAGATCGCCCGCACCCTCGCCACGTTCCACGCAGGCGCCTTCACGAGCCCAGAGCTGCAGGCCATCAAGGGCCTCGACGGCGTGCGCTTCAATTGCATCGAGAACTTCCAGCAGACCGAGAGGTACATCGGCACGCTGCTGGGCGACGGGATGTTCAACTTCATCCGCGCTTCCACCGAGCTGTTCCTCGCCCGCAAGGCGCCGCTGTTCGGCCGCCGCGTGGCCGGCGGAAGGATCGTCGACGGGCACGGCGACGTGCACCTGGGCTCGATCTGCGCCACCGACCCGGTGCGCATCTTCGACTGCATCGAGTTCAACGAGCGCTTCCGTATCCTCGATGTCGCCGAGGAGGTGGCGTTCCTGGCCATGGACCTCGAGTACGCTGGTCATCCCGAGCTGGCCCGGGTCTTCGTCGACGCATACGTGGCGGCCTCCGGCGACTCGGACCTCCTCGACCTGCTCGCCTTCTACAAGACCTACCGCGCCTACGTGCGCGCCAAGATCCACTCCTTCCAGACCGACGACCCGAACATCCCCCAGGCGCGCAAGACCGAGCTCGCGGCCACGGCCAGGCGCTACTACGAGCTTGCGGCCCGCTACGCCACCGAGTTCAACCCCCAAGTGCTGCTCCTCGCCTGCGGCCTCACCGGCACCGGCAAGAGCACGCTGGCGCGCAAGCTCGCGGCGCGCTGCGCCCTCCAGGTAGTGTCCTCCGACGAAACCCGCAAGAGCCTGCTCGGCATCGACCCCCGCGAGCGCCACTACGACGCCTTCGACCACGGGGTGTACGCCCCTGCCATCACCGAGCGCACCTACGCCACCATGGTCGACCGCGCCGAGGCACTGCTCATCGCCGGCCAGTCCGTGATCCTGGACGGGTGCTTCACCAAGCGCTCCCAACGCGCCCGAGCCGTGGCCCTCGCCGCTCGCATGGACGTACCGCTGCTGATGCTCGACTGCCGCTGCCCCGAGAACCTCATCCGCCAGCGCCTGCAGCGCCGGGAATCCCGCACAGCGGGGGTGTCCGACGGGCGCTGGGAGATCTACCAGCAGCAGGTCGCCAGCTTCGAGCCCGCCGACGAAATCCCGGCCGAGCAGAAGATCGAGCTCGACCGCTCCCGCCCGGTCGAGATCCTGGTCGAGGAGCTCCTGGCCCGCGTCCCGTCCCCCTGGTACGACGCCGCCAGCACCAACGGCGGCACGGCGTAGATTGGGGTCTCCGGCACCGCCCAGGACGGCTCTGGTGGGCGGAAGGCCTGGATCCAGGCAGCGAGGCCGTGGACGCTACACCGGCGCCGGGCCTCCAGCGAGCAGGTAGTTGATCAGGTAGAAGACGTCGGAGACGTTCACCGGCTGGCCGTCGCCGTGGCAGTCGCCGACCCCGCGCGGCGGCGGGCCTCCGGCGAACAGGTGGTTGATGAGATAGAAGATGTCGAGCACGGTGAGCGTCCCGTCGCCGTTCTCGTCGCCGTGGACACGCGACATCGACCAGATGGTGCACCCGGTCGACTCCCGGTACGAGGCGTTCATGGGCCGCACCTGGTAGCTGTGGAAGTGGCCGTCCAGCCAGCCAGTGTCCTCGAAGCTCGTGGTGGTCGGGTAGAGCTCGGCCAGGAGACCGCCGTCGCGGTAGAGGAACGTGGAGAGGACCGGCGACTCAGGGTCGGTGGGGAGAGGCCAGCTCAGGTTCACCGCCGTGCCGTCGACCCCGGCGGTGAGCTCCGGGCACGGCGGCGGTGTCTCGTCGTCGAGGCACGCCGTGGTCTGGAAGAGCATGCCGGTGTACAGCATCCCCTCGGTTCGCCCGTCCCAGGCGGCGTACGCTACGGTCGCTCGCTCCTTCGAGACGAGACGCGGTGGGTTGGGGGTAGAACCGTCCGGCATCGCCTCGACCTCCAGCAGGCCGCCAAGGGACGGCGAGTACAGCAGCGCGAAGCGGTCGCCGCGCCACTGCAGGGAGAGCAGCGCCTCGGCGTCAGCGGACGGCAGGATCGGCGTGGGCGCCACGAGGACCTCGGCGTTGCGGCCGAGGCGCGCGAAGCGGAGATCCGTGTAGAGCCCGTCCTCCACGCTTTCGGTCCAGGCGACGGCCACCGAGTCCCCGGCCGGTGCAAGGAGCGGGGTACCCCTGGCCCGTCCGTTGCCGGTGAGAGCCGTGGGAGGCACGGTCAGTGAGCCGTCAGGGGCCACCACCGCAGCGTACAGGTTCGAGCCGGACATCGCTCGCCACGTCACCAGCCACCCGGCACCGGTCCACGCCAGAGCCGGCGTGGGGTAGCCTGAGCCCGCGGAGCCGCCGAAGACGACGACCTGCTGGCCGATGAGCGTGCCGTCAGGCGTGAACGCCTGGAGCCGCACCTGGCTCGCCTGACCCCACACCATTGCGAACACCTCCCCGGAGAAGGCGAGCGCGGGAACCGAGCCGCTGCCAGGCGAGATCTCGTGCTCGCCGCCGTCGTCGTTACCGGCGGCGTCGAACAAGGCGAACACGTTCTTGTTGCTGCCGTCCCTGAACGCAATGGCGAGCGTACTGCCGAGGCCGAGCGCCGAGGGCAGGGTGTTGGTCATCCGGCTGGACAGCGGGGTCTTTTCCGCCACCACGGCGCCGGTTGCGTCGTAGAAGCGGGCGTGGATGCGGTTGGCTCCCGACTCGTTGCTGCGCCACAGAGCGGCCCAGCCGCCGCCCAGCGGCGCCACGGCCGCCGGCACCACGCTTGTGGAGCTGTGGCCTGCGGTCAGGTCGGTGGGCGCGAGAGTGACGACGCCGGCACCATCGACGAGCGCGCCGGTCACCTCAGCCTTGCCGGTGCGCGGGTCGGACCACACCACGGCGCAGGTCGCGCCGTCGCAGGCGACGCGGTGGTCGACGGAGTTGAGGTTATCCTGCGGGCTGATCAGAACCCGGCTTCCGACCCGGTTCAGGGCAGCGTCGGCCTCGAGACGGCCGATCTCCTGTCTCTGGCTCGGCTCGTAGACCCAGCTCCGCACATACACCACGAAGCCGCCATCGGGCTTGCGGTAGAGCTGCGGCATGTCGTCGTAGACCTCCTCGTCCGGCGCGACGGTGTCGGTGAGGCGCGACGGGGTGCCCTGGGGCGTGCCGTCGGCGGCCAGACGCTGGATGAACACAACCGACTCGGTGTCGGAGGTCACCGACCAGGTGGCCACCCAGCCTGCGCCGTCCCACACCACGTCGTTGCCCTCGGGACTGTAGGCGGTGGGCCAGGAACCGAGCTCCACGGGCGTCCCCAGCATGGTGCCGTCGACTTGCATGCGCTGGAACAGGACCCTGGCCGTCGTGGTCGAGTACTGAAGCCAGCTCATGCCATACGCGCTGCCGTTCCAGGCCGGGTGAAAATAGAGGTCCTGCTCGGGTGAGGTCTGCACATGGGTCGGGCCGGCGAGCAGATTCCCGTCGGCGTCGAGGCGCATGTACTGCCAGTCTCCACTGACCCGCGACAGCACCGGATCGACGCTGAACACGCCCCAGCCGGCGCCGTCCCAGACGAGCGGGAAGCGCTCGGTGCCGCCGAGGATGGAGGAGCCCTGCCCGGGGAGGTTGACGCGCACGTCGCCGCGTAGCTTGTTGCCGTTGGCATCGAGCTTGGCGAAGAACAGGCGGCTCGCCCGGCCGCCGTCGGAGAGGCGGCCACCCTCGTTCCACACCACCCCGAAGCTGCTGCCGTTCCAGGCGATGCTGGGCTGGCCGCTGGGCGCATCGGTCTGCGTCAGGCGGATCGCGGGCGCCACCGGGGCGAGGGTGGTGCGATCGAGGAGCCGGAAGTAGATCTCGGGCCGGGCTCCGGTGGCGTTCTCGGACCACACCATCCCCCAGTGGGTGCCGTTGAAGGCAATCGAGGGGCCGCTTACCGAAGAGGGCGGGAAGGGTTGGGCGAGCTGGGTCTGGCAGATCCGCGCCGGCGCGGCCGGCCACGTCACCGCGTGGGCGGCGTTGGATGGCGCCGCCGCGGTCGCACCGTAGAGGGCAACGACCCGGTACAGACCGAGGGTGCCGGGCGGCATGGTCGCGTCGGTGAACTGGCTGACGGACGCGCCTACGGTGCCGAGGGTCGACCAGGTGGAGAGGTCGAAGGAGCGCTCGATCCGGTAGCCCGTCTCCGCGGCCTGGTCGAGCCACTCCAGTCGAATCGTCGAGGACGACTCGGCCGTGGCGACCAGCTCGGCGGCCGGCGGCAGGAACGCCGTCGCGGCGCCGCCGAAGACGCTCAGGGTGCCGGCCCCGACAGTCTCGCCCACCTCGCCGCCCTGGTCGGACAGCGCCGTGACGCCCGTCTCGACCGTCAGGGAAATGACCGTGCCGGACGCGGCACCCGGGGCCAGCGCCAGGTTGAGGGTCAACACCTGGTCGCCAGGGGCCGCGGCGTCGAGGGTAAAGGGCACAGGTGCGGTCGCGGCGTCGAAGAGCGCCGTGTGCGCGATCGTGTTCTCGAATCGAGTCGTCTGGGAGAGCAACGGCTCCAGGGACGCCACAATGCCGGCGAGCGAGAAGGTGGTGGAGGCGGCGACCACCGCAGCGGCCGGGGAGTAGGCCACCTTGACGAGGAAGCCCTGGATGTGGTGGTCGGCGGCCTGGTCCATGCCCAGCACGGTGGTGGACCGGTCGCGGATGTACACAGGCACATGGACGATGGTGCCAGGCGGGCCCTCGGCCGACCCGACCGTGATCTCGTCGGTGATCACCTTGCACTTGCCGGCCGCGCCGGCCGCGACGATGGCCTGGATCTCGCTGGCGGAGAGGGCGCGGCTGTACACCGCCGGCTCGTCGATCATGCCCTTGAAGTAGCGAGTTCCGACGCAGAAGTCGCAGTTGGTGCGGCCGTCCTGGGAGCCGATGGACAGGAAGCTGGCCGGGAGCATCGGGAGGATCGTCCCGGTGACCGCTGTCGGGGTGAGGACCGGTACGCCGTCCAGGTAGAAGAGCTCCTGCGTGCCGTCATAGGTGCCGGCCACATGGTGCCACTCGCCCTTGGGGATGGCGATGCTCGAGGAGTGCCTGAAGCCGCTGCCAGTGTTGACGTAGAAGTAGGCTTGGTCGCCGCAGAACTCGGTGGCGTAGTAGTCCGTGGCGACGAGCCCCTGGCATCCCGTCATCGGGTTCGTCGGGTCGACGAAGACCCAGAACTCGAGGGTCACCTGGCCGCCCGGGTCGAGGATCGGGACGCGCGGCACGTTCACCGAGTCGCCGCTGCCGTCGAAGGTGAACGCCTGACTGACCCTGCCGGCGGCATAGCCGGCGTCGCCCGCCAGGGTCGCGGCGGGACCCTCACCCAGGTTGTCCGGGGTGCCGTCAGCGGGCAGCCACGTGATGACGTTCGCCGGTGGGGTCGTACAACCCTGAGCCTCCACACGGGTAGCAAGACCTACCGCCATCAGGACCATCACGCACAGGAGCAATCGGTTCGTTCGCATGGATGCCTCCACGTTCACAGCGGGGCCGGGTCCCCGACCAGTCGGTGGTCGATCGAGCAGGGAAAGCAACGCGGCGCTTGGTTGCTGGTATGAGGGGCTGCGACGGGCCGGCCAGGAATATCAAGGCCGGAGCTCGTCGTGAACCGCCCGGCCGGCTGGTCGTTCCGGCCACACTCGGCGCACATTGCAGACACACGCCGGCAGAGCGGTGATCCGCGTCGCGAGAGGATGAACCGATGCGGCAATGGCCTCAACCTCCTGAAAGCTCTTTGACGTCACCGAGCATAGCACCGACGGCGAGATCGGAGCGCTCCTGGGTCAGGGCGACGCGTCGTGGAGCCCGCGGAATCGTCATGTCCGGCGGGGTGTTGCGGCGGGTGCCTGGAGGCTCCACTGATTCCAATGGGTACCCCCAACCGCCTCGTTGATGCGCTCAGCCCGTATCTGCGTCAGCACGCCCACAACCCGGTGGACTGGTACCCGTGGGGCGACGCTGCGCTGGAGCGTGCGAGGCAGGAGCAGCGGCCCATCTTCCTGTCGATCGGCTATGCCGCCTGTCACTGGTGCCACGTCATGGAGCGCGAGTCGTTTTCCGATCCCAAGACCGCCGCCTTCCTGAACGCCCACTTCGTGCCCGTCAAGGTCGACCGCGAGGAGCGGCCGGACCTGGACGCCGTCTACATGGCCGCCGTGCAGGCGATCACTGGTGGTGGGGGGTGGCCTCTCAACGTCTTTCTCACCCCCCAGGGCGAGCCGTTCCACGGTGGAACCTACTTTCCGCCCGAGCGCCGCTGGGGACGCCCCTCGTTTCGTGATGTCCTCGAGGCCGTCGCCGCCGCCTGGCGGGAGCGCCGGGGCGAGGTGATCGCCAGCAGCGCCAGCCTCCTCGCCCACCTGCACCGGGCCGAACAGCCCGGCGCACCGTCAGAGCTCGACCTCACTCCCGCCGTCCGCCGCTTCCTGGAACGGCTCGACAAGCAGCTCGACCGTACCGCCGGCGGGTTTGGCGACGCCCCCAAGTTCCCGACGCCCTCGCGCCTCTACCTGCTCCTCGATCTGGCGTCCGCCAGCACCTCGGCCCGGGACATGCTCACCCTCACCCTGGACGGGATGGCCGCTGGCGGGATGCACGACTGGCTGGGCGGGGGCTTCCACCGCTACTCCGTGGACGGCGGATGGCTCGTCCCCCACTTCGAGAAGATGCTCTACGACAATGCCTTGCTGGCCCGATTGTACGGTTGGGCGGCCCTCCGGCTGGGTGAGGCGAGGTGGGCCGAGATTGCCAGGCAGGCAGCCGGCTGGATGCTGGACGAGATGCAGGGACCCGAGGGCGGGTTCTACGCCTCGACCGATGCAGACGACCCGCAGGGCGAGGGGTCTTTCTTCACCTGGACCGCCGCCGAGGTCCACGACGCCCTTCCCGCCGACCAGGCGCGCCTCGTCGTCGCCCTTTGCGACCTCGATGGCGCAGCCAACTTCGAGCGCGGGCGGAGCGTCCTCCGTCCATCCCACTCGCTGGCCGCCGCGGCCGAGGCAGCAGGGATGGCAGCCGGAGAGGCAGAGGAGGCGCTGTCCGCCGCCCGCCGCGGCCTGCTCGCGGCGCGGCGGCGGCGCATTCCGCCCTCCACCGACGACAAACAACTCGCGGGATGGAACGGCATGGCGGTCTGGGCGCTGGCCTGGCTCGGCGTCGCCCTGCCGGAGCCGCGATTTCTGGAGGCCGCCGAGCGGGCAAGCCGGTTCCTGCTTCAGCGAGTCGGACCCGACGGGCGGTTGGAGCGCGCCTGGCGAGACGGCTCGGCCAGCGGGACCGAGACACTGGAGGACGTGGCCTGGGTCGCGACGAGCTGGCTGCAGCTCTTCGAGGTCACCGGGGAAGCGAGCTGGCTGCAGGCGGTGTCGAGCCTGGTGGCGCGACGCCTGGCACACTACGTCGACGCCGGCGCGATCCACGACACCCCCGATGACGGCCCGGCGCTGGTCCTGCGCCCGCGCAACCCGATGGACGGAGCCACTCCCGCGTCTGGCGCCGTGGCGGTCCAGCTCCTGGCACGCCTCGCCGCCGTTACCGGGGAAATCGGGTACCGGGACCTGGCCGAGCGCCTCGTCGGCACCGACGCCCTCGCCGCGACCCGCGCCCCCGAGGCCGCTCCCACCCTGCTCTCGGCCGCCGCCGCCCTCGCGGCGCCACCGCGCAGCGTGGTGGTGGCCGGCAACCCGGCACGGGCCACCACCCGCGAGCTGTACCGAACCGCCCTGGTGCAGTCCCCAGCCGACGTCGTCGTGCTTCTCTCCCCTCCCGGTTCCTACCCCGGAATCGGCCTCTCGCCTGACATGCCGCCGCCTGCTGGAGAACCCGACGCAATGTCCGTGGAGGCGCTCGCCTACCTCTGTGAGGGCGGCGCATGTCACGCGCCTGTGGCGTCCCCGACCGAGCTGTCGGCGGCTCTGGCCCTGCTCGGGCCTATACTTGGCTCGTGAAGGCCAGCGGAGTGAAGCCGGACGCTCCCGTGGTCGCCCGGCCGCGAGCGACAGGCCGGACGCCACGCGAATCGGAAGCGATGCTCCTCGCCCTGGCCGAGCCGTCCCACGACACCATCATGCGCTTCGACCGGCAGCACAGACACCTGTACGTGAACCCGATCGTCGAGGCGCAGACGGGGATTCCCGCCGCGCAGTTCATCGGCCGCACCCACCGGGAGCTCGGCTTTCCGCCTCCTCTTGTCGAGCTATGGGAGGCGGCCATCGACCGGGTCTTGACCACCGCCCAGGCGCATCGCGTCGAGTTCGAGCTGCCGACCGGCATCTGGATCGACTGGCAGCTCGCACCCGAGCTCGACGGCGGCGGCCGCGTCATCGCGGTCATGGCCTCGGGCCGCGACATCACCGCCCGCAAGCGGGTCGAGGAGGCGCTGCAGGCGGAACGGCGCGAGCTGGCGTCGAGAGTCGCCGAGCACAACGAGGCCTTGCGCCAGGTTACCCTCGGGTTGAAGAGCGAGGAGGCCGAGCGCCGAGCGGCCGAGGAGCGGCGCCGCCAGCTCCTCGACCACCTGCCCGTCGGCGTCTACCGCTCGACCCCTGACGGCCAGATCCTCGAGGCGAACCAGGCCCTCGCAAGGATCCTCGGCTTCCCCGACGTCGCCGCCCTGGAGAAAGTGAACATCGCCAGGCTCTACGTGGCGCGCCGGGAGCGCGACCGGCATCTGGAGCGGCTGCGGGCCGCCGAGGTCGCATCGGCCGACTTCCAGCTCCGCCGGGGCGACGGCTCCCTCATCTGGGTGCGCGACTACCCCCGTGCGATTCTCGACGACAAGGAAGCCGTGCAGTACTTCGACGGCGTGCTCGTCGACATCACCGAGCAGAAGCAGGCCGAGGAGGCAGTGAGGCAAAGCGAGGAGCTCTACCACACGCTGGCCAGGAACTTCCCGGACGGCGCCGTGTGCGTCTTCGACCGCGACCTGCGCTTCAGCCTCGTCGAGGGCACCGGCTTGGACGCCAGCGGTCTCGGCAAGGGGACCCTGGAGGGACGCACCCTTGGGGAGGTGATCGGACCGGCGTATGCGGCGCGAATCGAACCGGCGCTCAGAGCGGCGCTCTCCGGCGCCGGCACCCGCCTCGAGCTCCCGTTCGACGATCGCGTCTACAGCCTGCGGGCGCTGCCGTTGCGGGACACGGCCGGAGAGGTTTGGGCCGGCATGGCCGTGGTGCAGGACATCACGACCCAGAAGCAGATCGAGGAGCGTCTCCGCTTCCAGAGCGTGCATGACGCTCTCACGGGACTCTTCAACCGGGCCTTCTTCGAGGAGCACATGGTGGCTCTCTCGAGGGGCGGCCGCCTGCCGGTCTCGATCATCGTCTGCGACGTGGACGGACTCAAGGACGTCAACGACCGTCTGGGTCACAGTGCGGGCGACGAGCTGCTTCGCCACGGCGCCGAGATCCTGCGCGCCTCGTTTCGTCCTGGCGACGTGGCGGCGCGGATTGGCGGCGACGAGTTCGCCGTGCTCCTTCCGGGCGCCACCGAGGAGGCGGGCCAGGCGATCCTGACCCGCCTGCGCGCCAACCAGCGGGCCCACGGCCGCCTGCACTGCGACTGCGGCGTGCGGTTCTCCGTCGGGCTCGCCACCGCCACGACCGAGCTCTCGCTCCCCGAGGCGTTGCGGCTGGCCGACTCCCGGATGTACCGCGACAAGTTCGCCCGCGCCCGCCGCCGGAGCCGTCGCCCCGGGTAGTCCTGAATTGGGAGGCGAATCAGGCCTGCCCCCGCGCGCGCAGTAGCGCCGAGAGGCGTCCACTCCCGTCAGCACGCCATCAGGTCAGGCGGTGGGCGCTCTCGGCGGGCGGAGACACTGACGCGCCGGGCGGCTGGTCCGGCGAGTCGGCGGATGCTTACTTCTTCCGTCCGAGCAGGGAGTCGAGAAGCGGGTACCCGGACGGCAAGCCCGCGCCGGGGTCGGCAAGCCTGGCGTCGAGGTCGGCGACCGGCAGCTCCGCGATGAGCAGACTCGGGTCGATTGGCTTGCCCTCGCCAGCGAGAGGCCAGCGAATCTCCAGGTAGACCTCCGGCACCTTCGCCCACCCGGTCTGCCCTGCCATGCCCACGCGTTGTCCCCGAGTCACGGCCTGACCTCGTCGGACCAGCGCCTGCTGGAGGTGGCCGAGCACCGAGAGCACACCGCCGCCGTGATCCAGGATCACGATGGTCCCCAGGCGCATCCACTCGGCGGCCTGGCGGCCCTGCGGGGTGCCGGCGTACGCCACGGTGGCGTTACCGGGCGCCAGCACCGGCTCCCCTGGTTCACACGCCCACGTGACCCCGCGGTTGGCGATCAGTTTGCCGGTGAACGGCGAGGTCTGCCAGCCAAAAACGCTTACCGGGACGGCCCGGCTGCTCCCGACCGGGCTGTGCATCGGCAGGGACGGCAGCCCGGTTGGCGGCCGGAGGCTGGCGGAGTCCAGCGCCGCGGACATCACATCGAGCCGACTGGCCGCCTGTTGCAACCACCCGACTAACGCGTCATCCCCTGTTGGAACGCCTGGCATACGCGGCGTCCACACCGTCGCGGGCAGGCCGACCGCCCAGGCGACCCGCCGGGACCTTTGCAGCGTCCCTTCGAGCCGCGCACCCAACATCACGAGGCTCTCGTGCAGCTCCTGGGACTGGGTGCGGCGCGCCCGGTTCTCGCGCCGCGCGGCCTCCACCGTGAAGGAGGAGAAGAACCCCCTGATCCCGAACGGCATCAGCCCGATGATGACGAGAACCACCAGCCCGAGCCCGGCAAGCGCGGTGATGACGTGTCGCAACCTGCGTCGCGTCAATACGACGCGACGCACCTCGTGTCCCTTCTCGGAGTGCCACTGTAGCTCCCACAGGGTGTCGTCTAGATCCACCGCAGCACCTCGACGGGTTGCAGCCTGGCGACGCGCCGCACCGGAACCAGGGAGGCAAGGATCACCTCGACGCTGCCCAGGGCCAGCACCAGCATCAGGTCACCGGCCTGCAGCCGCAGGGGGATGTGGTCGACCATGTAGACGCTGGCGATGTCGGGCGGAAAGCTCGGTACGCCGAGGGCGCGGAGCACCCCGACAATCGCCACCCCTAGCGCGGTGCCGCCCAGCACCCCCAGGCAGCCCAGCGCACCCCCGGCCAGCAGCATCGTCCCGGCGACCAGACGGTTCGAGCTGCCGAGGGCCACCAGGAGCGCCACGGTCCTCCGCTTCTCGGTCAACAGGACGACCACGGCCGACGCCACCTCGAAAGCGCCGACCCCCAGGACCAGGGACAGCACCACGGCGAGGGAGATCTTCTGCCAGCGCAGGGCGGCGAAGACGTCCCGGTTGACGGGGACGTCTTCCCAGGTCGTCACCAGGACGTCGCCCCCGAGCGTGCGGTCGAGACTGGAGGCAACCTTGCCCGCGCGGTCCGGGTCGTGGAGCCATAGCTCGACGCTGCCCGCCGGCACCGAGGGCACACGCCGGCGGAGATGCTCGAGCCGGGTCACCACCCAGTGCTCGTCGAGGTCCACGAAACCGGTGCGGAAAACGCTCGATACCCGCACGCTGGCCAGCCTCGGCATGCCCCCCGCGAAGACCTGGAGTGCCAGGACCGTCCCCTCCCGGGCACGCAGCCGACGGGCCACGCCGGCGCCGAGCGCCACGCTCAGGGGTCCCGCCGGGTCGGTCTCCGGGACGACCGCGAAATGAGGCACGAATCCGGCCGCACGCACCGTGACCAGCTCGCCGCTCTCGTCTCCCTGGGCGAGCAGCATCCCGGGCAGCAGCACGACTTCGCCGCTGGCCTCCACGTCCGGGTGGCGAGCCACCGAGTCGAGCACCGCTTGCCTGGCCGGGCTGCCCACTTCAGCACTGGTGAGCACCGTGAGGTGGCCGACGGCACTCAGGATGCCGTCGCGCAACGCCCGGGTGTAGCCGCTCATGATCGCCAGCACGACCACTAGGGACGCAGCCCCCAGGCCCACCGCCAATAACGCCGCGACCCCCGAGGTGCGCAAGAGCGCCGTCCCCTTCTTGCGGAGCAGCCGCGCGGCCAGGAACCAGGCCAGGCTCATCCGCTGGATTGTACCCGCTCGGCCCGGTCGAAACCGGCGGCTCGCAACCGGATGACAAGGCCGACTGCCATCCCGACCACCGTCATCGCCCCGGCCAGCCACTGGGAGGCCGGCCAGAGGCAGACCGAGGCGAGCGACCCGGTCAGCAGACCCGCCACTGCCGCCAGTCCCATCCAGGAGCTGCCTGCCCGGCCCGACGCGGCGGCGGCCACGACGGCGAGCCCCGGGCCCGCCCAGGGTCCTCCGCCACCTATCAGGAGTAACGCACAGGCAATCAGGGCCGCCGACCGGAGCCTGCCCAAGGGAGCCAGCAAGGCCCCAAGGCCGTCCGCGGCCAGCCCGGCGAGCCATCCTGCCACCAATGCGAGGGCCACGAATGTCGGCAGGGCCACCGGCAACGAGGCCAGCTCGGCAATCCACACCACCGGCTCGTGACGTCCGACCGCCAGACCGAGAAGGAACCCCCAGGGCAGCAGCTTCAAGGAGGTTGGGCTCCGCGAGGGCTGGCAGGTCACGGCCGCAAACAGCACGGCACCCAGGAGCATGACGACCCCGGCGGACCAGGCCAGGACGGTGACGGCGGGGCGGACCTCCGGGGCATAGAGCCGGCCGCCCAGGGGAGCCAGGGAGGGGGCGAGCACAGCGAGACCGACGCATCCCACGGCCATGAGACCGATCCAGACGAGGCCGGCCGGCTCCGGTTCCAATCGCCGCGCCAGCGCTCCCACCAGCAGCAACCCGGCGAGCAGCGCGTTTCCAAGGCCCAGAGGCGACGGCTCCGAACGCGGCAGCGGCCCGCCCGCCGGGAGAGCGCCAACCAGGGTCTGCCCTCCGAGCATCCAGTCACGTCGCGCGAGTCGCTCCTCGGGAACCGTCGGACCGGCACCGCCCCAGCTCGCGGCCGCCTTCCCGCTCAGGCGGGCGCCGGGCAGCCAGGATGCGACCTCGATCCGCATCGTCGACGGTCCCCCCGCATCCGCTACCCAAAGGCCCACGAGCCACGCACCGTGATCCGGCTGGAAGCGCAGCAACCAGCCTTCAGCGGCACGCTGCCATCCCCGCAACGGGCCGCGCTCCAGGGAGTCCCCCAGCGACGGCACCGCGCTGACCACTCGAGGGGCCGGACGGGCCACCTCCAGGCGCCGGTCCATCGGACGGACCAGCAGCACGAGGGCCGCCGCCAGTCCGAGCGGCCCCAGTCGGCGCAAGGCGGCTACCGCTTCCGCCACGCGACCAGACACACCGCACCTCCGATCACTCCGAGAATCGCGGCGGCGTCCCACGGCCAGCCGAGAGGATAGGCCGGACGCCGCAAGATGGACTCCAGCACGCCGCGGGCCGCCACCGCCGCGGCCACGCCGCCATGCCGGGCCACCACGACCAGGGCCAGTTGGATCGCTCCCTCCAGCAGCAGCCCGACCGCCAGGGGGACCGTGGGCAGCGGGTGCAACAGCGCGCCGACTGGGACCGACAGCAGCGCCGCACCCCACCAACCCAGCACCGGCCGGGCAATCGCCGGGAGGACACCCCGTAAGATCGGCTCCTCGATCAACGCCGGCATCCAGGCCTGCGGGAGCAGCGCCCAGGCCGACACATGCTCGGGAAGCGCCGGCGTCAGTGGCACGAACGCGCCCGCCCCCAACGCGAGCAGGCGGGCTCCCAGGGCCGTCGCCGCCAGGGCCACGCCAGCCGCGGCACCCGTCGCGCCATCTATCCACCCGCCTCTCAACTCAGCCGGCAGCAGCGCCATCACGGCGCCGATCGCCAGGATGCCGCCGCCCCACCTCGTGGCCACGTCGGGGGACATCGCAGCCAATCCCACCAAAGCCAGCGCCCAGCTCCCGCCCAGCACCCAGGCCACCGGCCGATGCTTGACGACCGCCCCGACACCGGTCACGAGCATTGCGACCACGATCAGACCAACGCCCGCCAGGGCCGGGAGACGGAGGATGGCCAGCTCCTCCAGGCGTCCTTCGACCACGCCGACGTCGATTCCGAGCGGCTGCACATGGCGGGAGAAGGCAATTGTCGTCGAGCCGGCCACCTCGACCTCGGCCTCGCGCCGCCAGCCTCGCGGCAGGCCACCGGCGTCACCCACGAACCAGCCGCGGTACCAGGTGCAGCCCTCCTCCTCCCATGTCTGGACGTCTTCCAGCCGCCACGACTCCGGATCGGGCACCAGCCTCGCCAGGGCCGCGGTGAGGAACGCCCCGGAACGTGGGCGGTAGAGGTCCGGACCGGGAGCGGTGGGCAGCGGCCGGCGAAGCGACCACAGCAGGCCAGCGTCGGAGACGTGGACCTCGCCGCCGCCCTGGAACACCACGCGCCACCGGTACGCGCCCCCTTCGCCGGCGGCGAGCGCCTGGCCCGTTCGACCCGGGCGGGCGCGCTCGAGGGCCCACGCCCTCTCGTTCTCGCCCTCGGCCGTGACCTCCGCCGCGCCGACCGCCCCGTGACCGACGTCGGCAAGCGCCTGTCTCGCCCGGAGCTCCGCCTCCAGCCCCCCGCGGCGACCCTGGCCGACGACAAGCCATGCGGCCGCGCCAAGCGCCGCGACGGACACCAGACTCCTCAGCGCCAAGCTCACGCGAGACACCCCAGGAGTCTACCCGATTGAAGGAGACGAGAGTCCAGCCGCTATGGACCGGGACAGGGACCAGTGCGTGACGTGGACCGGGTGGATCAGGCGGCGCCCGGCGTGCAGTGGCTCAGGCCAGCTGGGCTGCTGCCGCCTTGAGCTCCTCCACCTTGGCGGTTCGCTCCCAGGTGAACGTCGGCTCGCTACGACCGAAGTGGCCGTAGCTGGCCGTGGCCAGGTAGATCGGGCGCAGCAGGTCGAGGTAGCCGATGATGCCGCGCGGCGTCAGCGGGAAGACCTCGCGCACCACCGCCGTGAGACGGTCATCGGCGAGCACGCCGGAGCCGAAGGTGTCC
>Ga0116170_10001797_pt1 | contig 21334 bp, 15 predicted proteins | sample AD_JPNHW1_MetaG_FD_89797 | JGI IMG/M metagenome (GOLD analysis project Ga0116170, IMG submission 89797) | Active sludge microbial communities of municipal wastewater-treating anaerobic digesters from Japan - AD_JPNHW1_MetaG | ecosystem: Engineered > Bioreactor > Anaerobic > Digestate | place...
ATGAACAGGAACCCGATACCTATCATAAAAAAATATATTGCCTGACTTAAAGGATCAAGGGCTTTTTCGCTTTTTCCCATGAAGAATAGAGGCATCATAATGAACATAAATGAAAAAAAGACCGCCTGTATAAAACTTAAGGAAAGAATAAGCAGTCCGATCGGCATGGCATCAACAAAAGATCCAGTCGCTGCTGTCTTGTTCGAAAAAAGATGTTTCAGTTTGTAATAGTGGAAAAAGAAAGGTATGTCGTCTGAAACAGGTTCAATATTGTATTCATAATTTTTTATAAAGGCTTTCTCCGTTCCGTTTTCAACAGCCTTGAAAAACGACCAGAATCCGATATTGAAAAATTCAAGGCCCTCTTTTTTTGAGAAAGGCTGTTTTTCCATGATCGGGTCGTAATAATTATCATCTGTTTTAAGTCCTGGGGCATAAATTATCCTGTTTTTCGAGTTTTCTGTCCTTTCATCGATCTGATTAAGCTCATACCATGAAAAGGGCTGTTTTTTTATGAGGATCGAAGCAAGCGATCCGTCGCCGATTATCACAATATTGTTTTCAGGATTCTTTATTCCCATTTCTCTCATTACGCTGACCGCTTCAGTACAAAGGCGCAGCATTTCTCTCGGAGGCCAGAAAAGCCAGCGGATGATGCTCAGAGTTCCGTCATCTTTGAGGTGTTCAAGATACTCCCTGATCGCATCAGTGGTGTAGATATAGCTTTCGCTCATGACATAGGCACCTGTCGAAAGGGCGGTCCATGTGTCAACTCCCGACATCTGGATTATGTCAAACTTATCGTTACTTCTTCTTATAAAGCTCCGTCCTTCGCTGTGAACAATATTCACTCTCGGATCCTGATACGGATTCCCGATATATTCTGCATACTTATCCTGAGTGACTTCGATCATTGCCTTATTGATCTCAACTCCTGTTATTGAGTTCGAATTATGATGAAGTGCTGTGATTATGTCGGTTCCGCCGCCAAGACCTACAACAAGCACATCCGGTTCATTATGAGTAAAATATGCAGCTGAATAAAGTGATTCGCCTATCGGAGGATAGCTCCACCTGCCGGATGCTGATTCCGGAAAACTGTAAAGCAGTGTGTATGCATCGCCGTCTATTGTAATAACTTTGTTTTTTATTTCCGGGAAATAATTGAAAAAGTGCTGTGACTGAGAGCTTTCAAAAACATCGATCCTTGCGACCCTGTCCCACTTTGTGTAAATGATTTTCTGATCTGCATTATAAAAATAAGTATAGCCCAGTGCCTTCGATGCAGGAGGCTTTGCCGGAAGAACTTTTTCTTTTACCGGAATCAGTGCAACCAGAATAACTGCCGCAATAGCGGTCAGGATCAGCGAAAAACGGTCTTTTTTTTCAATGGCGAAGAAAAGAGCCGAAATAATTCCAAGGAATGTTACAACAAAAACAGCACCTTCAGCACCTGTCATTTCCATAACAGGCAGGATAGCCAGTCCGCCTATTGCAGATCCCAGCAGGTTCGAAAGATAATATATGTTTATTTTATCCTTTACCAGACTGAAGATAAAAGAGATGGTTATTCCTGCAAAAAAGTATGGGAAAACAAGAAGAAAATAATATATGGAAATATATCCCAGCTGAAGCATTTTGTCTTCCATGAAAGTATCAAGCGGGATTCTCAATGCAACAGCAAGTGACAGAATGGCTGAAATTGAAAAGCCGAGAGAGCACAGTGCAAGGAAACGATACGGTTTTTCAGGTTGTTTCTTTCTTATTGCCAGCCATGTTCCGCTTGCACCCATTCCGAGAAGAGCGACGGTAATCACCATATATGCAAGATGATGCCACAGAGTAAACGAAAAAATCCTCGTCTGAAGTATCTGGAGAGCAAGAACGCTGCTCGAAATCAGAAAAATCCCGATAAAACTCATGCTGCCTCCGAAAAATTAATTGCCGGTTTTTGAAGAAACAATGTAGTGTTCTCTATGAAATAAGTTGTTAGACTGGGCTTCGACTGTTATCCGGAGCTCTTTTGTAAGTTCTTTTAATTCATCAGAGTGCTTATGTTCAAGTGCAAAAACCGCATCGGGATGCGCTTCAATGCTTATTATTCTGCTTCCATAAAGCTTAACCTGCCGTTGAATGTCCCTGAAAATCTGAAAAACTATAGTATCTCTGGAGCGTATTATTCCATTACCGTTGCAATAAGGGCATGGTTCAGTCATGGATGAAATGTTGCTTTCGGTAGTTCTTTTGCGGGTTATCTGAATCAGTCCGAGTCTTGTGAAATAAAAAACGGAGCATCTGGCAGGATCTGATTCCAGAAGTTTTTCAAGGTCGGTTATAACTTTTTTTTTGTTGCCCTGATTTCTCATGTCTATAAAATCGACAACAATGATTCCGGCAATATTTCTCAGTCTCAGGTGATATGCAATCTCTTCAACCGCTTCGAGGTTGGTTTTCAGAACAGTGCTTTCGAGATTTCCTTTTCCTATGTATTTTCCGGTATTGACATCAATTACGGTAAGTGCCTCAGTTTGTTCAATAATAAGGAATCCGCCACTTTTCAGCCATATTTTTTTCTTAAGCACATTAGCGATCTCGGATTCGATGCTGTAGTAATCAAAAACGGGGTAGGGCAGATCATAGAATTTGACAAGTTCATCCGGATTTTCATTATAAAAACTAAGATAACTTCTCACATTTTTTTCATCTTCATGATTGTCGACAATGACTTCCTTGAGATCGTTGATGTCGGTATTCTGAACAATATCTATAACAGGATCAGGAGCACTGTGAATTACTGCCGCACCTTTTTCCTTCTTGAAATCATTCTGTATTTCGGTCCATCGCTTTATAAGGGTCACAGCTTCTTTTTCAATCACTTTCGCTTCGCTTTCCGCCGCCAGAGTTCTCAGAATAATGCCATATCCCTTGTTCTGTACTTTTTTCCCCAGCTCTTTCAGCTCATTCCTTTTATCTTTATCGGTTATTTTTCTGCTTATCCCGATATGAGAAATGGTTGGCATGAGAACACAAAATCTGCCGGGAAGACTGATATGTGTCGTAAGTCTTGCACCTTTCTGTCCGATAGGTTCCTTAATAACCTGGACAAGAATTTTCTGACCTTCTTTAATGAACTGTGAAATATCGACTCTTTTTGTTTCTCTTGCCTGTTCACTGTTTGCTGGGTCTTCAGAGTCCTCATCATCGAACGATTTCTGGAATTCCTCATAAGTTATGTCCGCTTTCAGATCATTTACATAAATAAATCCTGTCCTTGAACCTCCGAATTCTACAAATGCAGACTGCATTCCGGGAAGAACCCGCTTCACTATACCTGAATAAATGTTGCCCAGACATGAGCCTGAATCATTTCTCATAATGTGAAGTTCGACCAGCTTGCGGTTTTCAATTATTGCAACCCGCTTTTCTCCGGGAGTCTTGTTAACTATAACCTGTCTATTCATTCTCTGATATTTCCGTAATTAAATTGAAATAGGTTTTTTCTGTTTCATCGTAGTTATGACCATTCTGCTCCTGATGTTTTTAAGATCGGTCATGATTTCGTCTTCCAGATTCGGTTTCAGATGAAATGTGTGTATCTCACATTTTCTTTTAACCTTATTGAGTTCGGTCTGCAGGAATTCAGGAGTAAGGTGCTTGGACGCAATAGCAATCTTTTCAAGCCTGTTAGGAAATGAGGCTTCCCAGCAGACAGTTTTTATCGAATTATCCGAGTTTATCAGATCAACAAATCTGTCGCAAAAGTATGTGTCTCCAGAATAAGCTATTGATTTTTTACCTTTCTTGATAACAAAGCCGATAGATTCGACAAGGTGGTTCATTTCAACAGGAATAAATTCTGTCTGATCGATAGTAAAAGGTTTATCAAAAGAAATGGGAATAAAGTTTATAGTCGGTTTTTTCTTTGTAGGCAGTTTCGTAAAATCAGGCCAGATGAGATCATTAAGAATATGCTGCTGAATCTGTTTCATTATATTTTCGGTTGTAAGCAGATTGAAAGAGTGATGTCCGAGTGACAGCATAAAATCTGAAAAAATAGGGAGGTTCTTTATATGGTCAAAATGGCAGTGAGTGATGATAACATTTCGGATATCAACAAGTTGCGGTGTGTCGAGAGATGAAAGCAGAGCTCCTGTATCAATAACAGTTGACGGAGATATCTGCATGGTTATGCATTTTTTGTTTTCGAGGTCACTTCCATAGCACCCCAAAGGCAGGATTGAAAGCATATTTTCCTCCTTAAAATAAACTGTGAATGCTATATTCTAAAGCGGGTCATGTCAAGAAAAGAGGCATTGTTGTAAATGTCTGATATTAGAGGAGTGTTTTTTTTGCAAAAATTTGATATTTTGAGTTTTTCTGCTAAAGTCGGTTGAATGTTTTGGTTACTTATAATAATCTGTTTAATGTAATGAGGTAACTATGAAGCCTAGAAATTTGATGTTTTTTCTGGTGATTGCCGCGCTGGTATCTGCCGTTTCCTGTAACCCTGAGGATGCATATCTCGATAAACTTTATCCAAAGGAATCAAGAAATTATGCATTGCAGTCACTTAAGAAAATGAAGGATGAAATTGTTAACAAAAAAAAGACCTGCAAAAAGATCCTTACTCTGGATAAGACACCTGAAGCCGGAGCTGCGATTCTTACTGCCGGAGAGATTGGATGTGATATGTCTGTTCCCAGAATAGGAGAGATAGTTGATGAATGTTTTGCATCTATCAATGTAAGAAACCTCAAGACACTTGAAAGCGCTGCTACTGCACTGGGTCTTTTAAATCGTCCTGAAGCTGTTCCGATACTTGCAAAATATTTTACTCTCAATACTCCCGAACAGCTTGCTGCCGGAACCCGTGAAAAAGCGGAATCTGTTGCAAAAAGATCGGCTATTGAAGCACTTTCAAAGATGCCTGCTGAAAGCAAATATCTTGTTCCTGAAATATTGAAAGTATTTGAATCTCCTATTGAAGATTTCGGTACAAAATATACAACAGCCGGAGTTCTTGGTGAATGGCAGGATCCTACAACGGTAAAACCGCTTGTTACTTCTCTTTTTTACGAAGAGCAGGGATTCAGTCTTTTTCCTGAGTCAAGAAAATCACTTATCAGACTTGGAAAGCTTGCAGAAGAAGAACTTATAAAGGCTTACGGCGGTCAGAATCCTGCCGTAAATAAGATTCAGGATGCAAATAAGGAACGAGCTACAAAGCAGTTCTGTCCTGAATATCTTGGTAATGAAGAAGCAAAAAAGAAAGGCGAATGTCCTAAAGATGATGAATATCTGGCTACAATTGCTTCGATTGATACAACTACAAAACTTAAAACATCTATCGTATTGGCAGACATTCGCTCAAAACAGGCTGTTGATATGGTTATAGCAGAACTTGAAGCACAGCTTGCAGCTGAAAAGAAACAGCCCTTCCTTGCAGAACATCTTGCTGTTCAGCTTGCAAAATTCGGAGATTTCAAAGCTACAGATACACTTCTTAAGATGGTAAGTAAGAAGTTTACAAAAGCTGTTGCCAAGAAAGGAAAAGAAAAGCTGTCCAAAGAAGAGATCGCACAGGCTAAGCTTGCAGACAGAGGTCAGGAAATTTCAATTATTATGAAAGGTGCGGAAGCGCTCGGAATTCTTGGCGATCCGAAGGCTATTCCTTATCTTGCTGAAGTTGCAAAGCAGAAGCCTATGGCTGAATACAATGAAATGAATGAGAAAATTCTTTTCTATGAATCAATCGTCTGGGCTGCTGATGCATACACAAGAATGATGACCGATCCCTCAATGGCGGAGGATTTTATCAAGTCTGCAAATACAATGGTTGCTGAAGGTCAAAAGTATGTTGCTGCTGTTGAGAAAAAAGCAACAGACACTGTTATGAAAGAAACGAACGCAAAAGACATGAAAGAAGAAGATCTTAAAAAGAAAGTGAATAGTCAGTCTCTTCTTGATGTCAATTATGAGTCAACAAAGAGAATGGTTGACATGTTCGAAAGATTTATCACTAGAGCAAAAATATCTCAGGAATGCGGAAGCGAAATAGCATGTTATGTCAGGAAACTTACTGACAAGAATCCTGCTGTCGTTGAAAAAGCAGTCTACATGATAGGTTATTCAGGCGACATAAAGCACTATAAAGAACAGCTTAAACCTATTTTCAGACATTCGGAGCCTTATGTCCGTGAAGCGCTTTCTATTGCACTGCTCAAAACTGAAGATAAATCTTTTGTTCCAATTATAGAAGAGATTCTCAAAGAAGAAGGTGACAAGGTTGAATACGCCGGAGCTATGAAAGAATTTAAAGCTATTTCAAGTTATTTGAGTTCAATTCAGTAATTTTTCAAGTCCGGTTCCGGAGTTATTCCGGAGCCGGTTTCTTTTTCGGTTCATTAATCATCGAGGTCTAAGATGAAGGTTGCTGTTGTTAATGTAAACAAGTCAAGAATTAACAGAAATCACGAATACCATCTATTTACGATAAAAGCTTTCATCGATGAGAGATCAGGTGGTCAGATAGAAACGGAAATAGTGAATTTATACATGACTGATGATATGTCTACATCATCAAACAGTTTAAAGAACAAGGATTGTGATGTTGTGCTTTTCAGAATGCTCTTCTGGAACGCATCTTATATTATGAAGTTCATAGAAAGTTATAAGTCCCAGAAAACATTGAAAGGTATATGGGGTCACGACAGTTTCAGTCACCCTGAAGAGTATTTGAAAAAAGATTTTGATTTTATAATTCAGGATGAACCGGAGCTGTCACTGTTTGAAATTGCCGCTTTGAAAAAAGAGAACGGGGATCTTTCCAAGGCAGCTGGAATAATTTTCAAAGACAGAGAGAAAAGGACTTTTTTATTTGGAGAGAACAGGGTTATGCCTGATCTGGACATGATTCCGTCACCATACTTGAACGGTATGATAGATGTCGATGAAAATACGATAGTTTATTGGGAAGTCGGCAGAGGGTGTCTTTTCAGATGTGACTTCTGTGTCGATTTTTCTCATGAGAATAATTTGCGGCACCACAGTTTCAGTTATCTTGAAAAAGAGCTTAAATTGTTTGCCGGTAAACAGATATCTGAGATGATCATAGGCTGTCCTGTATTTAATCTGAGCCATCAGCATTTCAGAAAACTGCTTACGCTGATAAAACAATATCTGCCATATACTCTTGTGGAAATGCAGGTTAGGCCTGATCTTCTTTCAAGAGAGGATATTGAAGAACTGTCAGATATGAATGTTTTTCTGAATTTTGGTCTTCAGACTATAAATCAGAAGGTGCATGAAAACCTGATGACTTCCTTCAATGTTGAGAATGCTGTTAATAATATCAGGCATATGGCTAATTTTCCTTCTCTTTTTTTCGGAATAGATATAATCGGCGGTCTTCCTAAAATGACATTCGATGATTTTCTGAAGGACCTTGAAACGGCATTTAATCTGTGGCCTATAAGTATTAATGTCTTCAGGTTGTCAATGTATCCAGGGACCAGAATGTATAACAGGATGAGAGAGTTCAATTATAACATTGAGCATGGTTATCCTTACAGTGCTTCTGAAAATTCCCAATTTAATAAAAGGGAGTTTGAAAAAGTAAGCGAGATAGCTGAAGGTATTGATGTGCTTTACAATAAAGGTCGAATGGTGTCTGTTATTACGATGCTTGCCAAAGGACTCGAAATGCCCAACTGGGAGATTATCCAGAGGTGGAACAAATGGATCAAAAAACAGCCTGTAGATATGAATTCTATGAATGTTGATGATATAGATTACAATATGCTTTTTGAGTACATAATTGAGTTTTTTAATTATCTTTTTGATAGGTTCCAGAAAAAGAAACTGTGGTCAATAGCTTCAGATTTGCTTAAACACAACCATTTTTATACGACATCTCTTATGACGATCGAAGAAGATATTATAACATATCCTTATCAGATCGAATCCATAAACGGAAAGACTTTTGTAGGAATAAACAGCTCTGTTTTTCTTGATAAGTTCTTTTACAATGTTGAAGACATTCTTGAAACCGGTTACATCGACCTTAAAAAATATTCCAGTGATGTCGAAAAGGAGACCATGTATGGAATGATCTACAGGCTTGACGGGAGTGTTTTTACTAAAGTTATTACAGATGAAGAAGGTTCAATATTCTCATTCATAAGAAAGAAAGGAACTGTGTCAGTTGATGAATTGAAAAAGAAATTCAAGAATCTTGATGTCTTAGAGCTGGTTGCGATATGGTGTGACGAGGGTGTTCTGTATATAAATCAATAGATCAGACTATCTCTTCAGGAAATATTTCAGTGTTTATTGCATCCGGTTTTGTTTCCGGGTAATCTATATTGAAGTGCAGTCCGCGGCTTTCATGTCTTTTCATTGCACTTTTAATTATAAGTTCTGCGACCAGGGTGATATTTCGAAGCTCAAGCAAATCCCTGTTAACTTTGAAATTCCAATAGTATTCATGGATCTCAAATTTTATAAGTTCAAGCCTTTTTAAAGCCCTTTCAAGTCGTTTGTTGCTTCTGACAATTCCTACATAATTCCACATAAACCTTCTTATCTCGTCCCAGTTCTGTTTTAAAACAATGTTTTCATCTTTATCGGTGGCCGACCCTTCATTCCATTCAGGCGGTTCAATATCAGACTGCTTAAAATTGGTAACATAATCGATCATTTCTTTTGCAGCATATCTTGCCATTACAGCAGCTTCGAGAAGAGAATTGGAAGCCAGTCTGTTTGCACCGTGAAGCCCTGTATGGGCAACTTCTCCACTGACGAAAAGTCCCGGGATTATTGTCTTTCCATGCGGATCGCTCTTTAATCCTCCGCACATATAATGAGCAGCAGGAACTACAGGAATCGGTTCTTTTCTCATATCTATGCCGGCATCGAGACATATCTTGAAAATATTAGGGAATCTTTTTCTTAAGAAATTACCGTCGAGATGCCGCATATCAAGAAATACATTGTCATCTCCTGTTCGTTTCATTTCGTGGTCGATGGCTCTGGCGACAATATCTCTGGGTGCAAGTGATCCGGAAGGGTGGTATTTATCCATAAAAGGACAGCCTCTTTTGTCAATGAGAATCCCGCCTTCTCCTCTTAATGCTTCCGAGATCAGCATCGAAGTTACCTTTTCATGGTAAAGAATGGTGGGGTGAAACTGTATCATTTCCATATTAACTGCCGGAACTCCAGCCCTGAAACCGATAGCGACACCGTCACCCGAAGTAACATCCGGATTCGATGTGTAGAGATATACTTTACCGCATCCGCCTGTTGCAATCAGAATGCTTTTTGAGCAAACCGTAATGACCTGTCCATTTAAATTGTTAAGTATGTAAGCTCCGATAGCCATATTGGAGCTGGAAAGCAGGAACTTTGATGTTGTGATAATATCAATGGCTGTGTGGTTTTCAAGGAGTGTTATCTCAGAATGTTTCAATACTGCATTCTTTATGGTTTTTATAAGCTCCATTCCTGTTATATCACCTGCATGGACAACTCTTCGCTCAGTGTGTCCGCCTTCTTTGCCAAGATCAAGACTTCCTTTTTCATTTTCAGTAAAGCGGCACCCGAGAAGTTTGAAATAATTTATAGCATCAGGTCCGTTCTCGACAAAAAACCGGACAACTTCACTGTCGTTCAGTCCGGCTCCAGCTGTCATGGTATCGGAAATGTGCTTTTCGAATGAATCCTGATCGAAGTCCACCACACTGGCAATTCCGCCCTGTGCGTTGGCGCTGTTAGAAATATCGAGGCTTTCCTTTGTTATCAGTAGTACACGAATGCCTTTGTCCGCAAGACTTAGTGCCGTTGAAAGTCCTGAAAGGCCGCTTCCGATAATCAAAGCATCGGTGTAAATGCGGCTCATATCACTCCATTATATACCAGTATTCACAGATCAGATCATCAACTGCTTTGCTTATTACCTGTCTGTCTTTTTCACTCATATCGGTAAACTTTACGCTGATACCGACAAACTGTCCGTCATTAGTGTTCCTTAATACCAGTGCATGACAGTTAACTATATGATCCGTTCCCGGAACCTGAAATTCGAGCTGGATTGTAGTATTGTCAGAATAGGGGTTTGGTGAGAGGATATACATGCCGCTGACACTCAGATTCCCTGTCTGCTGAAAATAATTGGCATTTCCGTCAATATTGCGGACCCACATTTTAACAGGTATCCTTTCTTTTGTTCTTCTCTCTTTTCCTCTTCGATCGGGGTTGTCTCTTGAATCTTTGGGAAGTTTGAACTGAACATCATCTCTGCGGTCCTCTTTTTTTCTTCTATCGTCCATACTCATCTCCTTTGATAGACACAAACTACAGTTAAGAATATTATCCACTGAAAAAAGAAAGTCCAATTAAATAGGCTATTGTACAGGCGGTTCCCACACAATATTGAATGAAAAAGTCATATATTCCCTGTTGTACATAAAATTCCCGTAAATACCGCCAGCACCCGGTTTATAAAATGCAAGACTGAATGTTTTCATGGTCGTGTTCCATGTAAATTCTTTTGAAAAAGAAAGATTGTTAAAGCCAAGTCCGGCTCTAAACCAGCTTATTCTGAACTCAAACCCGGTGTAAAAGTCGAAATCTTTAAGATTGCTTCTTTTGTTTGCAAATTTTTCCTTTTCAGGTTCAAGGTGATACTGCCAGCCGTTATTTACAAAGAACATATCGTTAAAATTAAGCTCGAACTGCCAGTTCAGTTTTCTTGGAATATCAGGTCCATAGAATGTCCAGAAATCAGTTGCTGCAAATCCTACATATAAAAATTTTGTAATCATAGCGGATATGCCGACATCAAAAGAATGTGAACTGATATTTTTTCTTTGTATCGGAGTGAATTTTCCTATGTAATTGTTAACATTTATGCCGCCATAGACCATTTTATAGAACGGGAAGGCAATGTTCGTTTTTATCTGATTGAGTCCGCTATTTCTATTATAAATAATACCGCCGCCGACAACTGAGGTTTTAGAATCGCTAACTGAAACTGATGCTGAGTCAAGATAATTATATAAAAGTGAGAAGGTAAATTGTTTCTGGGTCATGGTCAGAGATGGGTTCATCAGAAACTGGGAATTATGACTTAATATAGCACCGCATCCTTTGCCGCAGTTCTGGGAATCAATAGAGTGAGAAAGTTCTTTGCTTCTATAACCGAATGAAGTATCGGTAACCTGTTCTGTGGGATCTCCTCCTTCAGAATAATCTGCAAAAATATTTCCTGAAACTAAAACAACAGCGACAAGGAAAAAGAATCTTCGTGTATTGAAATATCCCAATCAAAACCTCCTCTTGCAGAAGCCAATGAAACAATATATAACCCCAATCCTGCTCCGGTTCCAGTATTTTTTTTCCTGAAAGGGCATCTCAATTTAGCTTTCGTTCTAATGGTATCAACAGTGCCCTTGAAATTATTAGAGAAAACAAGTTCGCGGTCATGAACAGATATTTTATATCCGCCTGAACCGTGATCTATCCAGTTGGATATTATCTCTTCAATGACATAATTAAAAACATGAGCATCAGGAAGATTGTCAATAAACCAGTCGTTGGTATTTTGCAGTTCAAATGAAATTTTATTCTTCCGGCACAGAGCTTCTATCATCTGGATGATCTCAGTAAAGTCGGAACGGTTGTTTTTCAAAACGCCAGTTTTCTGAAGAAGGTGTCCGATTATATTTATCTGTTTTCCGAATCTGATCCCGTGAGCAGTCCGCTGTTTGATGATATCTTCTTCAATATATTCAAAATGTTCAAAAGGAAAAAAGAGATTTGTTATGTCGTGTCCGATCCTGCTTATAAAGAAATTCCCCGGATTTTCAAGAAGATACGCTTCCTGATCTTCGGGTCTTACTTCTGAATCACAAACAACAGTAAAATGGAACCCTTTGAATTTTGAGAAGAAAAGGAGGGGGTTGTCGGTAAAAAGCAGATCGATCTCTTTTATTTTATCACTGCTGAGATTATTCAGTTCAACAATTTCATCCGCAATATGTTCGAATCCGCTTCCTTTTACAGCTGCTGAATTGAACCATTTTTTATTCATATTCAAAACCTGTCACTGAAATTTCAATATTGTTCATGAACTTTAGAACAGTTAAAGAAATATCTTCTCTCGACTGACTGGTTCCATTTCCTGTCATAAGCAATATTCTGGAAGAATCTGCTTTCTCAATACCGAAAGTTGAATCAACATTTATCCACTTCCCGCCATTGTAGACTATATTCCAGTTATGAAAAAAGAACCTGCCCTCATTATCGAGTACAAGACCGTAAGCCATTTTTACAGGAATTCCTATTGATTTTAAAAGTGCCGATAATAATGTGGAGTGTTCTGTGCAGTCTCCTGATTGTTCCTTCAGCACTTCACTTGCCGAAAGGTTGCCGAATTTGTAATTTTTATCCTTGATGTGTCTGAAAACAAACCTTACCATTCTTTTTATCATTTCATTCCTGTCTGGAGCGCCATTTACAATCTTTTTTGCTGTATCTGCTATCAACTTGTTATTACTGTCCTCATAAAGATTCGGCATTGTATCTTGTTTTTCAGGTTCAGAGCCGTCACAGTACTGAAAAGAAGTATTTGTTACAGAAACAGAATTCCCGTTCTTTTTTACTTTCTGGAAACACATTTCAGGAATTTCAGGTATTCGGCCACCGTTTTCTCCTGTAAATGTGAAAACAACCTTTTTTGTAAATCTCGGCCGTTTAAGGGCAATTCCTTTATTCTCTATCGCAGTGGAAGCAATTATATCATTTTCGTTTTTTGAAGAAGAATTCGCAATTTTATTTTCGAAAGAAGTATCAGATCCGTCAAGAGTATAGGTTATAAGTCCATTCTGAAGCTCCGATCTTATCACGACACTGTTAGATAAAACAAATGTGATTGGAATACCGCCGTAATTTACGGTTGCCTTTATGTTTCCGGAAGTTTCTTTGACGGCGGAGTAAGTTATTTCTTTTACAGAAAGGCTGTCTTCTGAAATTACTGTTGTTTTTCCGCCTTTGAGCAGTTGTTCAGCTGAGAATTTCTTGAATATCAGACTGAAAAATGTTACGCCGCCTTCAAGAGAATATGAAAAATTCTCTCTGTTATTGTTCTTCTCCAGCTCGGCAGTGAAAACCCCGTTTTTAACAACTCCTTTGGCTTTGATATTACTGGAAATCTCACTACTTTCGGATTCAACTGATACAGGTGTGAATTTTTTACAGTCAGCTTTAACAATGGAGTGTGATTTCATTGTTATTACAAAAGAACCACGGTTGATCTCCATATTTGAAGAAGAATCAAGTGTAATAATGCATGTGCCGGATTTGTCTGTGGATTCACTCCACTTGTCGATACTTGAGCCTATCTTATTTCCCATCATATAAATAGAGTATGTTTTCTCATCGGCTGAACATATCAGAAAAAATAACAGGGAAAATATAATAACAGCAATCTTTTTCATTCTACACCGGATAATAAAATTCTTCAGGATGAATATTAAAGTATAAGTAAATAAAAGCAAAAAAAAACCGGGCAGATAACTGCCCGGTAAAAAATAAAATTTAGAAAATTAATCAGTAACAAACACCTATAGATGGTGAACCTTCTACTCCAGGATCAAGTGGTTGGTCAACAAATGCATAGTAATCATCCGGTGACCAGATTGGAACAAGAACAGCCTCGGATGAAGGATATTTGCATATTTTGTATTTTTGAGCATCTGTTGAAATACCTTCATCAGTCATTGCAGTGTCAGATACTATTCCATCACCTGGATATAAAGGATTAGCTTCAGGGGCCGGAAGTGATGGATCCCATTTAACAACTGCTACAACTTTCCATTCATTAGGTTTTAAAATGAAGTTTTTGGAAGTTGTCGCATAATTATCAGCAGTACGGACTTCGGTTCCACTTTGAACTCTTGCAGGTCGTGGAGTATCAACTCCGTCAACAAAAATTTCAACTCTTGTATTAACTTCGTAAGCGGAATCATCACTTTTATAATTTTCAGCACATCTGTCCACTCCATCCAGAAAGCTTGATGTGCATGTGAAATAGTTGACAACAATAAGGTATTGATCATCGATTATTTCTTCATCAGGAATTCCGTTTCCATCTTTATCTTCAATCGGTCCAAGACCTATGGTTTCAGGAGTTTCAAAATTGTTGCCCCCCCATTTGTTATCAATATCAAGTGAGGCTTTCCATTTAATAGTCTGATCACCAGCAGCCCCAAGTCCACTATCGCCGAAATAACAATCATCATGGCGGTAATATTTTTCATCAACGGAAGAATCGAAGTTAGGTCCTTCTCCGTCAGGAAGAGCAAATGTTCCGATAACACCTTCAAGCGGAGTATAACCGTAAATCGGTGCTTCAAGACTTGTTCTCTTGACCATGTGAATATCAAGGTCGACTTGTACTCCGCCGCCCTTATCCCACTCAGAACTTGTCTTGTAGCCCTTATCCCATGTAAGCTGAGCGACTACTCGTGCCTGAGGAATGATCTTCGGAAGAACTGTTATATCAGCGGTATCGCTGACAAGATCCGTCTGTTTATCAACGGTTTCAGCCTGAATATTGATCTTGTAATATTTTGTTTTAAACTTTTCACAATATTTCTGACGGCAGATCAGATAATTTGAAAGGTCAAGGAAATAGAACTCATCACTTGTATTTGAAGGTTCTGTGTTTCCGCAAATATCGTTACAGGACTTTTCATTATAGCTGCTGTTTTCTTCAGCATATTTTCTCGGAGTAATCATAAGTCCTGTGAATTCAGCTCTTTTGGGATTGTTACCATCTGAGGAATCAAGAAGCCACTGTCCTGCAGAACCTTTATCGCTGTCAGGAAGCTTGATTTTTGATTTATCAATAAGAGGCGTGGGCGATTCTGTCATTTCCCATTTGTACTTGATGTAATATCTTTTTTCCCAGTTTGCAAGGCATGTTCTTGAATCTTCAGCTTTGTCAGGATCTGAAACACAAGTGTTTTTAAGGTTCATTGAAACCTTGTCCTTGAGATTTCTATATGACATTTCGCCACCGGTAGTATATTCGAAAAGAACCTTAATTATAGGTTTGGGAGGCTTGTTCGGCTGACGCGTTACCTGAATTTTATAGCTTGTGGCATTGTTTCCGCAGGTTAAAGTTTTCTGCTTCGAAGGATCGTTTGTGCAGATCTCTATTGAAAAATCTCCTGAAATTTTGTAATCTGCAGGAGGATTTTTTGTGAGTTCTGCTGCAGCTTTCTGATTATAGCTGAGAAGTACTTTGAATTGCGGATTGTATTTAGTCTCTTTGAAGCTTTTTTTGCATTTTTTCACATCACCTGTTGCATTCATATCAAGAGGGCAGAGTTCGGCAATATTGCTTCCTTCAGTTGCAGCCATATTGTCGAAAGTAAGAAGTTTTTCATTCCATCCTTCCTGAATTATGCCGCTGGCGGTTTTCTGGATCTGGATCTTAAAAAGATTTTTATAACTTGCGTTGTCGATCACTTCGATCTGATTTCCATCCGGGTCAAGCATATTAATCTTAAATATCTTTAATGTGCCTGTAACACCTCTGTTGTAAATTTCAAATTCCTGAGTTATGCTTTCAGGAAGTTCAGCTTTAAGTGCTAAAACGGCAGCGTCGTCATCTGTTGCTTCTTCATCGGTGACGGTATCATCGGCAACTTCTCCGTCGGTGACGGTATCATCTGTGACGGTATCGTCGGTGACGGTATCATCGTTAACTTCATTATCAACTACTGTTTCATCTGTTACTTCTTCATCGGTAGTTGTTTCATCCGGATTTTGATTGTTATTGCTGTCCCACGGATAGTAGGAAAAAACTTTTTTCGCCGGGTTAGAAGCTACTTCAGGTTTTCCTTCAACATCATAACTGTTACAGGAAATGAAAGCTGAAGCAAACAACAGCAGCAGCGTAACCATAAGTAATCTTTTCATTTCTCAAGCCTCCAATAATTATTTAAAGTATGCACAACATCAAACTTCTACAGGATTATAAAATGAGAGTCGCAAAAGTCAAAAAAAAAGAACGGCCGTTTAAACAGATATCAGATAAATCAATATGTGTAATAAATATGGAAAAAAACTTCTTGAAATTGCCCGGATCAACGAGTAGACTTCCCGCTGAAATATTGCCGGAGAAAAAATGACGGGCTTTGAGAATAGCTGGATCATCTGTTTCGACCCTGATGAAAAAGGACTTCTTCCGGGTACAAAAGTTCATTTTACTGAATGTCTGTCCTGTCCGGTCAAAGACTGCCTTGCTAAAGGACTGCTTTTCCATCAGTGTTTTCCTATGTGGGCAGATCCTGACCAGAGCCCGCTGAACGGAAAGATAATGGAGCTCAACAAAGCTTTATCCCGCCGGAAAAAAGGTTCTTCCCAGCTTTACTGCCCGAAAAAGAAACAGGCTACGACAAGTTGTACGGCAAGAAGTTATTTCTGCAAATATAATCTGATTTGCGGTCGTTATGAAAAGAGAATAGGATCCGACTTTATAAAATCCATCAGATGGAGGAAGGTAATGATTTTCGTAGTCATGTATCTTGACGGAACTTCTGAAGTTGTCAACAGGAATGATTTTCCGAATGTTGACATAGACAGAGTTGACAGAGTTTACCCCGGCAGTTATGAGGTGAAAGTGGTTTCTGAACTTGTTCCACTCGGAGAAGAGAAGGATAAACTTTCTGAAACTATTGCCGCTTTTAATGAAAAATACAACGGCGGAGTTGTCACTTCAGACGGTCTGGTAAGTTTTGAAGAGTGGTTTATGAAAGCATCAAACGGTGACAGTGCAGTTATTCCTGAAAAAGTGCTTGTTCCTCAAAAGACATACAGGATCATGAAGATCAAAGGTGAAACTGAAATTTCCGAGGGAAAAGGTGCTGAAAAGATAGATGAAGCAACTCTTGTCAAAAAACAGCCTGTGAAGCCGGTTCAGCCGGAGCCTGAAAAAGTTGAAACAAAAGAAACGAAGAAAGTTTCTGCCGCAAAGGTGGTCAAAGAGAAGAAAAACCAGAAACTTGAAGATAAACAGGCATCCATTTTTGATACTGCGATAGAAGACACTGTTCCTGAGAAAAAAGCGGCAAAAGTTATAAAACCTAAGAAAAGAAAATAGTTAAAGGAGCTTTGTATGGTTTATTCAATAAATGGTGATTCCTGTATAAGTTGCGGCGCATGTGCTGCGGAATGTCCTGTGGAGGCAATTAATCAGGGAGACAGCTTTTATGCTATAGACGAATCTGTCTGTACCGGTTGTGGAAAATGTTCTGAAGTCTGTCCTGTCGCATGTATTTCTGAGAAAAAATGATCTTAAATAAAGTAATGCTGTCTGAAATCAGCAATGATATCGTTGCGTTGGGGTTCGAGAGTTTTGGTTCTGCAACCAGATCGTTTATAGATGATATTATTTCTGCCGGTGATGAGTCCAAGTATGTTGTCTTTGCTTCTTTTCAGGATAATGAGTTGATGGGATATCTTATAATTTCAACGGTTTGCGATGAAGCTGAAATAATCCAGATAGTAGTAAAAAAGAATTATTCCAGAACTGGCTTTGCTACCGGACTTATCAATGAAGCTTTTGATCATTGTTGTAAAAAAGGTGTCAATTCAGTTTTTCTTGAGGTGCGGGTTTCGAACCTTGCAGCCATTGCTTTTTATGAGAAAACCGGCTTCAGAAAAACGGGTTTTAGGAAAAAATACTATTCCTCTCCTGTTGAAGATGCTTTAGTAATGTATAAGAAATTATGTCAGGGCTGTTTATAACCGAATCTTATTTTCTCTTGACAGAATACCGGCATTTTCTAAAATACAGTCGATTGAGGTGTTTTTAAGGGCAAAATTATTTTTGGAGATTAAGATGAGGAATTTTTTATTTGTTCTCTCGTTTATCTTTGCACTGGTAACAGTTTCATGCGGGGATGGAGGTTCAAATTCTGAAAACGACAGTGACAGCACAAGCAACGGTCCGGAATGCGGAAACGGGATTATTGAAGAAGGTGAGTTCTGTGACGGCAATGTTCCTTGCTGGCAGGCAGGTCATTTCTATCCTGAGCTTGAAGCGAAATGCAACGCAGACTGTACTGCATATGATCTCAGCAAATGTGTTCCCAGAGAAGACGGTGACAATTGCGGTAACGGTCAGCTCGATAGTCATGAAATTTGTGAAATGGGAAACACAAAGCCATGCACAGAGCTTCCCGGCAATTATATCACCGGTGACGCTGCCTGTAATAGATACTGTACTGGATGGGATCCCACAAACTGTTCTGCGGGCGGAACAAAGACTTGTTCTCAGATATTCCAGTGTGTAACGGCTTGTGCTGACGATGCATGCAAAACTGCCTGTGTTGATTCAGGAAGCGAGCAGGGCAAAGGACTGTATGAAACATTTAATACCTGCTATACAGCAAATTGTTCCGGCAGTGATGATATTGCAGTCTGCATGGATACGAATTGTCCTGATGAATATTATGCCTGTTACCCGAATGAAAAATGTGGAAACGGCAAGATTGATGAAGGCGAAATATGTGAAGATAAAGAGACAAAACCATGTCAGGAAATGGGTGACAGCTGGCAGCCGATAAATGAAGCTGTCTGCAATTCAACTTGCACAGACTGGGACACTTATGCCTGTGTTGATAAAGATGCTCTTACATGCTATCAGGTTTATGAATGTGTCGGAAAATGTTCAGATTCAACCTGCGAAGAGGCTTGTATTGCAAAAACATGGCCTGCTGCGAAGGCAAAATATGATACAATGATGGAATGTCTTGACACAAATTGCAAAGACGCTCCTGTAATGGATGACTGTATGAAGGAAAATTGCAAATTCCAGTCAGATGCCTGCAAGACTCATCTTACCTGCGGAAACGGGAATGTCGATGAACCTTATGAAATTTGCGAAAAAGGGACAACTGTTGACTGCGGTGAGATAAAAGATGATGGCGGAGAGGCTGTTTATGAAGCAGGAACCGCAAATGCTTTCTGTAATACGAACTGTACCGAATGGTCAGGACTGATGTGCTATAAATTCTGCAGCTGTGCAGCTGTCAAGGCTTGTGTGGAAAAAGACTGCGGCGGTTACAAGACAGGAACAGATGACTGTATCGAAAACTGTGAAGATCAGGGAAGTTACGAAGGCAAAAATCAGGCAAGTTCATGGAGAAAGTTTATTGAAAGCTGTGAAGACAGTGACGGAAATAAAGGATTTGATTCACAGACTTGTATTGATGAAGCTAATAAACCCGAAAATTCCACATGTGGAAGCACTGCAAACGACAAGTGTCCGTATTAATTCCAGATTGATCCCTTTCAAATGACAATATCTCCCAAAACAAAAGCAATACTCGTTAAAGCACTGATTGTACTATTTATTTTTTCTTCTGTACTGATAACTGCAAATTATATAGCCGGGAAAATTGTTCAGAAAGCCGCAATTGCAGTTTCAAATAAAATATCTGAAAAAACCGATACTGAAACAGCTATCAACGGTCCGGGATATTCAATTATCCCTTTAAAATTCACAGCACAGGGCTTAGTTGTGAAGAAAAACAGCAGAGATCTTGTTATACTTAAGGATTGTTCAGTAAATAATCCGCTCAATCTTTTGACGGGAAAAAGCAGAAACATTCAGGTCAGGTGCGGCACCTTGTCTTTTGAGCAGTCTGAGGTTTTAAAGATCATAAAAGAAAAAGCTGGAGCCACAGAAACAAGAAAAAGCTCAGGCAGGTCAGGTAGCAGCGTTTTTGACGATTTCAGTATTGATATGACCATTGAAAAGACCGCTGTGAAATTTATGGGTTCACAGGAATCTTTCTGGACAAACCTTAAAACGAAGGGGCATGACGGCGTTCTCCGTATTAAAGGCATTGAAGGGATGAATAGTGAAGGTTTTCTGGAAGTTGTGTTCTCGATACCTGAAAAGAAAGCTGATATCCGGTTTGACAATGTTTCTTTGAAAATGTTTGACAAACTGTTTGTGAAAGAACTCAGACCGGTTGATTATTCGGGGATCGTCGATGGTGAAGTGACAGTGAAAAAAGAAGGAACCGAGGTCAGCGTTTCAACTGATCTGACACTTCTTGACATCATGGTTGAGCATCCGCTTATTGACAATATTCCCTATAAACTCCCTTTTCTGAGGCTCGAAAGTAATGCAAAATTTGATATTACCGCCAAAAGTGTGCACATTGACGAGTCAAAATTCTCAATAGGCGGAATAGAAGGTTTTTTTGAAGGCAGTTACGGTCCGGAGGGGAAATCTCTGAAGCTTGACATCAAAAATGCGTCTTTGAATAAGCTTGAAACTCTCGTCAAAGGGGCTGTTTTTAAAGGGTTCAATCTTGCAGGGTATATCGATTTCACGATGGATTACGCTCAATATAAAGACGAAGAACCTGTTTTTTCCGTGACAGGTGATGTCGTTGATGCGAAACAGATCTCTGACAGGCTTGATTATCTGATAAGCACATTTCAATACTCGTTCGTCAATGACAATGGTGAAGTTCATAAGTTTACTATAGGTCCTTCTAATGATGACTATGTTCCGATAGCGTATCTTCCTGAACATGTTTACTGGGCGGTTGTTATTTCTGAGGATGCGGGCTTTTTTATGCACCCCGGTATAGATTTTAATGAGCTTGGACCGGCAGTTCTTGACAATATAAAGAATAAAAGACTCCGGGGCGGTTCTACGATTACACAACAGCTTGCCAAAAACCTTTTCCTCAATAGAAATAAAACCCTGATCCGCAAATTTCAGGAGATGCTCCTTGCTGTCGAGCTTGATGCTACATTCTCAAAAAACCGTCTGCTTGAAATATATATGAACATAATCGAGTGGGCTCCCGGTATTTTCGGAATATCACAGGCGGCATACTATTATTTCGGCAAAACGGCTTATGAACTTACTCCGCTTGAAGCCGCATATCTCGCCTCGGTGATACCCGGACCGTATAAATATCACTACCAGTTCCTCACAGGCAATGTCAACGAGAAATGGATCGGCAACCTGCACAGAATCCTCAATATCATGCAGGAAAATGGACATATCACATTCGAACAGTACATCGACGCTCTAGGCGAAGTCATCACATTCAGGGAGAAGAAGTAACAGTCTTTTTTCAACACATCCATTCTTGAACATAAGGAAACTCCCGGACTTGGAACAAAGCTTGCAGACAGCAAATTCAAGAGCCAGTTTCCGGGTAAAAATCCTGCCACATTTAATCTGAAAGTTAAGAAAGACGGCGGCGATGTTGATGCGATAACTGCCGCTACA
>Ga0116170_10001798_pt1 | contig 21333 bp, 18 predicted proteins | sample AD_JPNHW1_MetaG_FD_89797 | JGI IMG/M metagenome (GOLD analysis project Ga0116170, IMG submission 89797) | Active sludge microbial communities of municipal wastewater-treating anaerobic digesters from Japan - AD_JPNHW1_MetaG | ecosystem: Engineered > Bioreactor > Anaerobic > Digestate | place...
TACATGGTACACTGGTTTTATGAAATCATGAATGCCCTTATACAGCACTTCTCCGGTCACGCTCTCTGGACAGTCCCATCGGGAACATCTTTTCTTTTACTTATCGGTGTGTGTGTAGAAATAAGCCTTATGTTCTCTGTAGCAGGTCTTATCTTCACGAAGATACTCCCCGATGATCCAAAGATGAAAATTCTCGGGATAAATAACCGTTGGTTTATCGCAATAGTAAACGCCGGGTTCTATTCAATATTTGAAATATTTCTGGCAAAAACTCCCACGTTTCACTGGGTTTATCCATGGTGGGGATCTCTCCCGGTTTTCATAACAGTATATATTCCTTTTTTTCTCGCGGCAAATCTCGCGTACGACTGGACTCCGAAAAGACAGAAGACTTTCATCGGTTCACTATTTACAGTGAACGCAATAATGCTTATCGTCTTTGCGGGAATTCTGAAGTGGATATGATGTATTGAATACTTTGCAGCAGTGCTTAAATTATCTTTAACAAAATTTTTAAAAAATGATTCTTCCCATACATGCTGTTTTTTATACGGCATGTATGGCCAACTATAATTTCTCCGTTTATTGTATAAACTAATACTGGAGTTTGAAGATATTGCCGAAGTTTTGGAGGCTGAATAAAGTCTATTCTGTTACATTGACTCCTGCAATTTAAGGTTTAAAAATTCTTCGATTCCGTAATATTTTTTCTGTTGTTTTTCTTTTTTAATCTATATATATTAAATCATTCTGTATTTATTTCTGAATTAATTAAATATTAATAAACGGAAGGATCATGGATTACCAGTGGGGAAAAAGAAACCAGCTTCTGAAAGAATTTATCAGGGTGCTCTTCCCTTCTCTGATTATTTTTACCGTATTCATGATAATGATTTTCGGTTATTTTGTTCCGTCTATAGAAAAAAAACACTTCCGTAATAAAGAAGATCAATGCAGACATCTTGTCGAAATTGTAATTAACTACCTCAACTCCCTTAATGACGAGGTAGAGGATGGGACATTAACTGAAACAACTGCAAAAAAGAGAGCGATTAAAAGAATTAGAGAATTCAGATTCGGTGATGAAACAAAAGATTATTTCTGGATACTCGACAGCAGTGGAATGGTGATTATGCACCCGTTCAGAAGAGATCTTGAGAACATTAATCCCGAAGAAGTAAAAGGCCCTGATGGGCAGATTCTGATGAAGCTTATGACCAGGATGTCTGAGATTGCAAACTCAAATCCAGAGGGCGGCCCCGTCAAATATGTATGGAACAGAAGAGATGAAATTACTAAGTAAGGAAGCAAAATATCTTACGTCAGAAAATTTCCGCCATGGGATTGGGTCATAGGTACAGGTGTGTATCTGGATGAAGCTGAGAATGAAATTAAATCATGGAAAAAAATGTTTATCACAGCAGCAAGTCTCCTTGCACTCTTCTCAGCAATGGTTTCACTGGTGCTATCCTTCAGGACAGGACTCCTTAGAAAAAAAGAGGAGGATGCCAGAACGCTCCTGCTAGAAAGCGAAAATAATCTCAGATTGAGGGAGGAACTTTTCCGCAGTATATTTGAAAAGAGCCCCCATGGGATTGTGATCACTGACATGAACAGCAGCCGGATTATAAATGCCAACCGTGCTTTCGCTGAAATTACAGGATACAGCCTTGAAACTCTCAAAAAAAATTTCACATATAGAGAAATACATTCACTCACCTCAGAAGAGTACGAAAGATTAACTGATGAAATAACAGCAAGCGGAGTAATCGAAAATGTTAACTCATCTCTGGTTGCAGCAAATACGCATAAAAAAGATATTATCTATTCCGCAATTATGATAAATTATATGAATGAAAAATCCATTCTAAGAATGATTGTTGATATTACAGATGCAAAGCTGCTTGAAGAAAAACTGCGCCAGTCACAGAAAATGGATGTGATAGGGAGGCTTGCAGGCGGGATAGCTCATGATTTCAACAATATGCTAGGTGTTATCATTGGCAGTGCTGAACTCCTCTCACATAAAATAAAACCTGATGAAAACGAAAAAAAATATATTACAAGGATCTTGGAAACAGGTGAAAGAGCATCAGGTTTAATAAGAAAACTGATGCTCTTCTCCAGAAAGAGCGGTGCTGTATTCAGAGATTTTGACCTTCACGAAACAGTTTCAAATGTCGCCGACATTCTTGAACATACAATTGATAAAAAGATCAAAATAGAAATAGAACTGAAAGCGGAATATAAAATAATAAACGGAGATCCGGACCTTATTGAGAATGCCCTTCTTAATATGGCATTAAATTCAAGAGATGCCATGCCTGACGGAGGTATAATATCTTTCAGGACTCAGAACACCAGGCTTGATAAATATTTTACCAGGGATAAACCTTTTCTTACTACAATGGGAGATTATATAGAAATAAATATTTCCGATACTGGAAATGGTATCCCCCAGGAAAATTTTGAAAAAATCTTTGAACCTTTTTTTACTACAAAACCTTTAGGGAAAGGAACAGGCCTTGGCCTGGCCGCGGTTTACGGGACAATTAAAGAACACAAAGGAACTATAACTCTTTACAGTGAAGAAGGGAAAGGATCTGTTTTTAAGATATACCTCCCCTGCAGCAGCGAAAACCACGATTTGAAAAAAGATGCTGAATTGCCTGCACTCCATGGGACAGGGAATATTCTAATAATTGATGACGATGTAAATATACTTGCAAACCTTAAAGACATGCTTGAAGAACTCGGGTATACCGTTAGTTCAGCTTCCGGGGGTATGGAGGGTATCAATATTTTAAGTGATAAATCACATTTAATAGATCTTGTGATTGTCGATATGATTATGCCTGAAATCGACGGCATTGAAACAATTATACATTTAAAGGAAATAAAACCTGATATTAAAATTGTAATTTCATCCGGTTTTAATAATGAAGAGACCTCCGGCAGAATCAGCAGAATGGATATTTCAGGTTTTATTCAAAATCCATTTAAAATGTATGAATTAAGCAGACTCCTTAATTCTATTCTCCATTCATGAACTGGGCATAATAATAATTCGATTTTTTATGATAAAATTTTTTCAAAGACTGCTTTCCTTTCAGTAGTCCGTGCAGCGCACATCCTGTAAAGATGTTGACCATTTCTCAGTAAATTACTATTCTGTATAAAATTACATAGGGAGATTAATGATGGCTTTAGTAAATATACCGGAAAGAAAAGAGATAAATGATAATTATAAATGGGACCTCACCTCGCTGATAAAAAATGATGACGAGTGGGAAAAATTCTACAAGAAACTGGAAGCTGAAATCAACGGTTATGAAAACTTTAAAGGGCGGATGGGAGAGTCTCTCGAAACTTTCAAAAGTTCACTCGAATTCGATATGAAAATTTCGAGAGAGATCGAAAAAATTTATACCTATTCCCACCTCAGAAGTGATGAGGATAAAACCAACCAGTTTACTCTTGCCATGTACCAGCGCTCGGTAAACCTTTATACCCGGATTTCCGAAATGTCAAGTTTCATGACACCGGAGATACAGGAAATTGACGAAAGTATTGTCAGGTCATATATGGATCATGATTCAATGAAAGACTTCAGGTTTTTTCTGGAAAAGATTCTGAAGTTCAAACCTCACACACTTTCCAAAGAAATTGAACAGATCATTGCCATGATGGGTGAAGTTGCACACGCGCCTTCACAGATATTCAGCCAGCTCGATAACGCGGACATGACATTCGGTACTATTAATGACAGTGAAGGAAACGAAGTGGAACTGAGCCACGGAAATTTCAGCACGTTTCTGCAGGATCCTGACAGGGAAATCCGCCGGCAGGCCTTCTTCCAGTATTACCAGTCGTATAAAAATCTTAAAAATACTGTTGCTGCGACTCTCGATCACTCAAACAAAAAAGACAGTTTCTACGCGAAAGTACGGAAATTTAACAACAGCAGGGAGGCTTCTCTTTTCTCTGACAACGTTCCTGAAAAAGTATACGACAACCTTGTGAGCACGGTGAGAAACAATACAACACCTCTGTTCAAATATCTCGACTTCAGAAAAGAAGCCCTCAATCTCGACAAACTCCACTTCTACGACACATATGTCCCGATTGTCGGAGACGTAAATTTTAGTATGACTTACGAGGAAGCCGTTGAGACATGTATTAAGTCACTTGCCCCGCTTGGAGATGATTATACAAAAATCATGAGAGAAGGGCTTCTTGGCGGCTGGGTAGACCGCTACGAGAACAAGGGGAAAAGAAGCGGTGCTTACTCATCAGGCTGCTATGACTCACCCCCTTACATTCTACTGAACTATGAAGATAAGAACATTAACAGTCTTTACACACTGATCCACGAAGCCGGTCACTCCATGCATTCATACTATTCCAAGCATGCACAGCCGTATATCCTGAGCGACTATACAATCTTTGTAGCAGAGGTAGCATCAACATTCAACGAAACTTTGCTCAGCAGATATCTCCTTGATCTATATAAAAATGACAGTAAAATGCAGGCATATATCCTCAACAGGGAGATTGACAACATAAGAGCGACTCTCTACAGGCAGACAATGTTTGCCGAGTTCGAAACACGTTCACATAAAATTGTGGAGCAGAATGATCCTTTAACGCTTGAAGTTATTCAGCGCGAATATAAAGAACTGCTGGAAGCTTATTTCGGAGACAAACTATTCATCGACGATGTACTGACACTGGAGTGCCTGAGGATACCTCACTTTTACTCTGCATTTTACGTTTACAAATACGCGACAGGGCTCTCTGCGGCGATTGCTCTTGCGGATAAAGTTCTTTCAGAGGGAGCACCGGCGCGGGATGCATACCTCGGTTTTCTAAAACTCGGCGGAAGCAAATATCCGCTTGATGAGCTCATAGACGCGGGAGTTGACATGAGTTCGCCGGAACCAGTTGTGAAGGCAATAAAACATTTCGGTGAGCTGGTGGACAGATTTATTGAAATTTATAAAAACACAGGTAAATAGAATATAAAAAATTATTATTCAATACTTTAAATCCTCCTCTCTCACTTATTAAAGTAGAAGCCGTGCAGAACGAGACAGGAAATTTAAAAGTTACCTCAGAGATTTTATGCAATAATTCTGAATTACTTCACGGAAAGGAAAATATATGAAAGTTGTACTGAAAGAGAAAAACGCTCTATACCCTCTCCCTGTTGCATTAATAGGAACAGAAATTGACGGAAAGCCTAACTTTATTACAATTGCGCATCTTGGAATAGGCGCTATGGACATGGTTACTCTCGGAATGAATAAAGCACATTATTCCAATCAGGGAATAATTACTAACCGCGAATTCAGTATAAATATTCCATCTTGCGATATGGCAACAGAAACCGATTACATCGGGATGGTGAGCGGATCAGCAATTGACAAAAGCGGTGTTTTTAAAATTTTCAGAGGCTTATTAAAGCATGCCCCGATGATTGAGAACGCTCCTGTAACAATGGAATGCACACTGGTTGATCATTACGATTATAAAACTCATGACCTGTTTGTAGGAAAAGTTGAAAAAATTTATGCCGAAGAAAACATACTTACTAACGGGACGATTGATGTCGCTAAGGTGAGGCCCATGCTCTTCGACATGCATCAGCGTAAATACTGGAAAATTGGAGAGCCCTTTGCCGACGCATGGAGTATCGGGAAAAAATACAGCAGATAATTATGTTGTAACAGATTTAATTTTTTTACTGATTGAAGTTACCGTCTTTAGAATGCTCTGTATGTACAGTGAAGATCTCCACAATACATACAGAGTGCGGGCATTTTGTCATCCGGTTAAATCCCTAATTCATTACTACAGTATATCTCTTCTTTAAATCATCAACATACAATTTATACCTGGATTCCAGCAGTTCACTTATCTTATTCTGTTCGATATCTTTAGCTATGACTTTATCGACTTCATTCTTAATTTTAATATCCTTCACAAACTTATTGCCATACCTCAATCTATATGCCGCGCTGTTAGAGAGAACCTCTTTCCTAATGTCCTGGTTGTTCACCTTTATCTGAGAACCCAGTTGTACTTTTATAAAACTATTGACGAAGAACTCTTTCTCTCTCTTTTTTATAAAACTATTGTAATTACCGTTTTCTGACATTTTTAATTCATTCATCTTATTTTCCATAATTCTTGAAAGGATCATTTCATCAATAACCCTTCTGGAAAACTCTCTGTCTTTTTTCATCTTATCAATATCAATCGGTCCCATAAATATTTTGATATCTTCAAGAAGGTCTGAGTATTTATAATTAATATCTGACTTTATCGTTTTACCAATTATTATATCACTTGATGCATTCTTTAGTTTTTCAGGAAATAATTCGGGTTTATACTCATCTCTAAGGTTTCTGATATTAACAATGTTTGATAAAAAATCTTTAACTTCATCAATATCCGAATATTTATCGTTCTCTATCTCCGAAATTTTGATAAGGTGATAACCGAATTTTGTCTTTACCGGCTCTCGTCTTATGTCAGAGGCCTTCATTTTAAAAACAACCGCCTCGAATTCAGGAAGCATTTCACCCCGTCCCATAAAACCCAGATCTCCTCCGTCTTTCCCTGATGGACAGTCCGAATATCTGGCAGCAAGTTCTTCAAAATTTGATCCGTCATCCTTAAGTTCAGATGTGACTTGTTTAATTTTTTTTAATGCAAATTTCTCATCAAGAAATCCGCTGCCTATCCGGGCAAGAATATGGGAAATTTTAATGCGCCCCTCCTGTTTAAACTGAGCACGGTTTTTCTGATATTCAGTTTTCAGATTATCTTTTGAAACAGGATATTCTTCAGGAAGAAATGTATTCAGAAAATAGTTAGTACTAAATCCTCTTAGATTTTTCATCCATTCCTGTCTGGGTTTATCCTCTTTATCATAGCCCTTTTCTCTGAGATCAAGATATACAAGATTTTCTTCTATAAGACCTTTAAGAACCATTGCCTTCAATTTATCTTCACCCATACTCTTAACCAGATTTTTATCTAAACCTTTCATCCGGTCCGACACATCAGATTCGTTTACAGAGATACCACCGACAGTTGCAAGTTTACTATCAATGCAGGATAGAAAAAATACCTGTAGAAATAACACTGCTGTAAATAGTACTTTTTTCATGATCTATACTCCGTTATTTTTTTTTAATATATCAAGCACCTTATATGGTTCCAGCCCCCTTGGGCAGACTCGCGAACAGAGACCGCACTTCGTACAGAGAAGCAAGTCATTGTTAAACATCTCCGGTTTAGCCGATACTTTCGCCTGTAACATTATATGAACCGGCCCTGGAAAATTGTTCCCCTCTTTCATCAGCAACGGACATACGCCCATACACCTTTCACACTCAAGGCAAAGCATAATCTCTGTGACCCTGTTTTTGATTATCCTTACCACTAAAAAAATCAGAATTAGAACAGGGATCAGAACAGACGCAGTATAAAAAGAGAGTATCATCTAATTTACCTCTCCCACGGTTGTGTTTCTTTCTGTATTACACCGGATGGGCACCAGACAATGCATTTGCCGCATCTCGGGCATCCCCCTTTCCTGAAAACCGGCATTATCTCGCCATTATCCATTACACTCATTATCATGGGGAGTCTCTCTATCGATACAACACTTTTGCAGCCGTCTGTACATCTTGTACAGACGGGATATAGACAATTCTGAACTCCGTAATTCCATTCGTGTTTCCTCGCTTCTATAATGAGGTCATACATATCCACCTTCCGTATATAACGGTCCATTTTTTTCATGAAGGATATTTTGCCGATCTCCCTGCCGTAGATCTGAACCATAAAGTCAGCGTTATCACCTTTCCTTACTTTAATGGAAAGATCCTTAACCGGTTTAAGCATTCCGTAAAAATTTCCATCAGGCCCATAAGCGTATATAATAATATTCCCGTTTTTTGTTGTCCCTGACAGTTTCAAATTTAACTCATTTTCTCCAGCGGTAAATTCCAACTTAGCTGTAGCGACTACCATCGGGTACTCCCCGGGGAAAAACTCAGTATAGGCCTTCCTCCCGAAATGTATTATCAAAGTTATTAGCAGGATTATGAAAAAATAATTTATGTATTTATTCGACATCATTTGCCTGCACCGCTTTCCTTATTTTTTAATCCTTTTACAACATCAAGAATTGGAAGCTTTACCGGACATACCCTTTCACAGGCAGCACACTCTATACAAATATTTGCAGCATGCCTGGCTTTCATTTTATAAGTAATCACTTCCGAATCACGCGTGACCGTACCATCGCGTAAAGCTTTTGAGATTGATAATTTTCTGTCATGAGTCTGGATTATCATATCAGGGTCGAGTTTCTCCGCCTCTCCAGCGTAAATTCTGTAGTTTGTTACATAAACATAAATATCCGGATCGTCAACAATTGACGCTGCCATAAAACCCTGCGGATCAATTCCTATTACACATACTGAATCACATGATTTACAATTATAGCAGATAAGTGAGAATGGATAACCTGATGAGAACGCCCTGAATCCGATAAATCCTAGATAAAACACAATAAAAGCGAAAAGAGCGGCATTAATTTTTTTAATTATATCTTTCATATTCAGAGCACCAGCATTAATAAAGAAACAATCAGTCCGCCGATTAATCCGCCCGGGTGAAATATTTTTTTTACTGTTAGAAAATTTGTAACCAGTCCGGAGATAAGCCCTGTAATAACGGCTTCAATCAGAAAACCTTTAGACAAAGTTTCAGCAGAAAGACCGAGCACACCGACAGAGAAACCGGCTATCGGAACCGCCATAAAAATTGACAGAGAAAGAAACCTGCCGGTTGAGCTTTTCAATCTCAGCCTTCCCTCACCGATGCTCCCTATACCGCCAAGCGGTGACGGACCGCACGAAGCTGCACCGGAAAGAATAAAACAGACGATCATTACCTCCTGTATTCTGATACTCCCCGCCATCTGCGCAACATGTTCTCCGAACATAAGCACCCCGGGGATAAGGCTGACGGCGATTATTCTACCGCAGGGGAGAGGCAGAAAAACCGGCAGATAGACAAGAAGAATTGATACTCCGACATATCCCAGGGGAGTGTGTTCTGATATATAACCGAGAACATAAACAAGCACATCAAATCCGCCGAACATGCTGAGAGTTCCTGCTGCTATAAAACCTGAAATCATTGCAGTTAGAGGATGCAATATAATACCCCTCACGAGATCATCAAAGCCAAGTCCGGCTATAATCATTATAAGGAATGTTGTGATTATCAGTATTGTCTGCACCGGCATGGCGGGCTTAATTATAATCGTTCCTACTATAACAGATATAAACAGAACAAGAGAAAATGCTCCATGTTCAAGTGGTTCCTGTTTCTCTCCGATGCTCTGGAGATCGTACATCCTTTCACTGACTGTTTCGTTATATAAATATTTTGATAGAATCATTGCAAAAGATGTCATGAACATAATAGCAAACTGCATATGATCCGAAAAAGATCCGGAGGGATACCGCCCCATACCTTCACCTATTAATCCGATTCCTCCGATTAATGAAGGGCCGCAGGAAGCGGCAGCGTTTATCACAAGTCCTGAAATAATTATCACAGGCATTCTCTTATCTTCACTCTTTCTTGCGAGTTCAAAGCTGAGGGTGAGTGCAACAGGGATAAGAGGAGATACCCAGACCCTCCCGCACGGCATAGCCAGAAGTGTCGGAATATTTATCAGCACTATAACTGCAAACGGCACACCCAGAAATGAATTCTGAAGCTTCTGAATCCACCCGGAAGCAGCTTCAAAAGCTCCTGCGCTTTTAAGAGCTCCCGCGAGAATAAATCCGGCTATAGTTGCTGTGATCGGATGAAGAAAGGTACCTGTAATTATCTGGGAGGGATTAATTTTCTCTCCGAGAGCAAGGCCAGTAATAATTATAATAGCCGAAGCCAGAAGCAGGGCTACCTGCATAGGGAACAGCTTCTGCGATATCCATCCTTTTAGTGATGCGAAGATCGCAGCAAAAAATATAATAAGCGCGATTAATCCGGAAAGTGTCATTTTAATTTATCCGGAGCGTTAGTGTTGTTCTGTTTCACTGAGCAATTCTGCGATATGCAGCTGCTGCAGTCGCAGGCTCCGTTTTCTGAATTGGTACCATTAAAATTGCGGTATATGAATATAATGAAAAAAACAACACCTGCTATAATTATAACTGTACTTATAATAAAGTCCATTCTAATCCTCCGGATTAAGCCATATTATCAGAATAGTGCTGATTGTCCCGCCGAGTATTCCCTGCAGGTTAAGATAACTGTTATGGCATATATGATTGAAAACAATCCCGCATACCAGACCCGATGCTATAATAAACAGATTCTCAAAATAAGCACCCTGAATAAGTATCTTTTTTTTCTCACCTGACTGCATATGTTCCCTCTTATAGTTGTGAATAATTTTTTAAATGTGAAGAATAACCGAAAAAATCATCAAGCTTTGCTATCAGATAATTTGTTACAATATTCTTTCGTTTAATCATGAAACCGGCAAGTTTATGAACAGCATACTCCTGTTTGTTATATGGGCAGGAACTTATGCACGACATACACTTTATATTTTTAGAAAGGTAAGCCCAGCATTTCTCCGAATCAACCGCCCATTTCTCAACACCATTCTTTATCACTGTTCCTCCATATGGAATCGCCTGAGCGGGGCAGGTACGGGAACATTTGTTGCATACCTTGCAAAATTCTTTCACACCCAGGTCAGCAGGCCGATCCGGGATAAGAGGCAGATCTGTAGTAACCACAGCGAATGTTCCGCGCGGTCCGAATTTCTCATTAATAATCATACCGTTTTTACCCGCCTCTCCAAGCCCTGAAAGAATTGCAAGAGGAACCAGCTGTACCTCCGACCATCTGTTAAAGTGTGCCCTTGCAGGATAGCCCAACGACCTTATATATTCAGCAAGCTGAACAGCTGTGGAACCGCCTTCACTGAAAAACTCCATAGTCTCTTTTACTTCTTTTGCGACATCGGCAGGTATTGTACTCTCTGTGTTTATATTGATACCGGATAATACAGCAGCAAGTTCCTCTGGAATTGATGAATATGAATCCTGAAAGGGAAGAGGTGCAGTAGGCCCGGCAAGACGATGTTTAACTCCTTTCCCTATTACTATCGCATATTTATGATTCAGGACTACAGGTTTGCCTTTGATATCACTTGAATATATATATTCAGGTTTTAATTCAGTTATGCCGACAACATCAACTCCGTATGTCAGTATTTCCTCTTTGAGTTTTTCTGTTAGAACTTTGCTATCAAGAATTTCCGTTTTAACGGGTGTGACCTTCCCGTCTCTTTTAACAGAACTCTTTATCTTCCCCATGCATATATCATATAAGGTATAATCAATATTGTTGCCTTTGCCGGAATCGGCGACTTTGATCAGTGATTTACTACCAGGCTGTTTCCCTGCATCATTTTTCTGAATTACACTCTCTATCCCGTATGTCCCAATTTTCTTAGACTGACTATCTCCATAAGGAGGTGTTGGAATAAAAAGAAAAATACAGAAACATGTATATATTATCATTACCCATTTTATTGTTTTTTTAATTCCGCTTCTTTCCAGTTTTCTTTTTCTTTTCCATATTAAAAAAGTGATCAATAGCAGAAGCATCAGAAGAGAAATAAAAAAAGAAAGAAATGCTGCTCTCATTTCTTTTTCTGAAAAAGATATAGTTGCAAAATAAAACATGAACAGAGCAACCAGTGAAACCCAGGCAGCCCCATATATTTCCCAGAAACTCCACTTAATTTTCATTATATTCTCCTAAAATAAAAATTTATAACTTCTGTCAGGAATTAATCTTCGATACCGCTACAACAAAGAGGCCCGACTGGCAGAGTACAAATCCGGTGAACTCCATAACCGTCGGTTTTATCCCGTTAACAAACCAGAGAATTGATACCGACACCCAGACTGTAGCAAACCAGATTATTGATATTTCATAATAGCTGAGGTTAAAACTGACCTTCCCTATCTGGGTCAGTACACCGCTTGAAACAAATAAAAGAATCGTAACGAAAATTATGGAAGGTCTGTCAATAAAAAGCAGTCTAACATATTCTAACGGGCCGTTTGCCTCTTGCCATAGCATACCTGAAATATAGGTTGAAATACCCATGAATAGACAGGCGATTGAATAAAATATAAATATTTCCATAACTCTACCCGTTTTGATATTTGTTTCCGGTTTGAGGAACCAATTCATTTTACTCATATAATCAGAAGCCTTATACCCTGATAAAAATAGATTACACCGACAATTACAGACGCCCCCTTCCCCGCTTTTGAAAAGAGCTCATTTTTCCCGATATGCCCGGAAAGTCCTGCCGGGAGAAGATAGAGAGTTGTCGCAAGAAAAAATGCGAAAAAGTAAACAACACCAAAAAGTATGTTATCCGACCTTTCAATGGAATATGTGAATGCAAGGAGAAATGGAGGGCAAAGATTTATTCCCGCAAGAATACCGAGAATATACGGGAACTTCCTGTCTTTTACAAAACCTCCTGTGATTCTACATAAACTCATATGACCAAAACTTACACCGAGCCCGTAAAGGATAAGGAGTACTGACATTAATAACCATGAAATAATCCCCGTTGTTCCCAGCCCTGACCCTAAATAGCTTCCAAGAATACCGGCCAGAAGACCAAAAAACATGTACGCAAAAAAACGGCCGACGGTAAACTTCCCGATAAATCCCCATACTGAAGATTTATTGAAATTATCATTTTCACCAAGAGTAAATGAAATCAGAACAGGCAGACACCCCATCATACATATAGGGCCTGTAGTGAATCCGAGTATAAGACCGTTTACAAGTGCCTCTTTTAATTCACCCATTACTGTGCGGCCTCCTCTATTATTCCGAGCTCCTTAAAATTATGAATAATAGAATCCCTTACTTCAGGTTTGACCCTTTCCCACGACCAGAGAGGTTCAAATGTGATTTCAAGATTAACGGTTTTAATCCCTTCCATTGACATGAGGGCAGATTTAACATTCTCTATCAATTGAGCGGCATATGGGCAGCGCTTGAACGTGAGAGTCATTACCATATTCAGATTCCCTTCGTTCAATTTTAAATCATATATCAAACCGAGATCTATTATATTGACATCCAGTTCAGGGTCTTTCACGGATTTCAGCTTTTCTAGAACATCACTACTCGTAAGATTTTGCAGCACCGTTCCGTTGCTGGAGGATTTATTCTTCCACTTATATTCATCTTTAACCCCGCCTGCCGGTATAGAGAGATATATCAGCACAGCAAGAGTACTCAGAAGGATAATGAATATTGCTTTATGTATTCTCTCCATCACCATATCTGTTTCTCCTTTTTTTTAAATGACTTAGAGAGATTAATCGATTTAAGCGGAGTTAACATCTTGAAAAATAAATCAGGAATTATTGATTTAGATTTAAGAAATGGAGAAAGAAGGAAGAGTGTGTATACTTAAAGATTTTACACGCTTTATTGTTTAATCTTAAATATTATAGCGGTTAACGAATAAATTAAATCAAAGCCAGTCACTGAGAGGTATGAAATAACCTTGCAGTCTGCTTTAACAAATAATTGTTCTGTTCAATTGAATACATTTATACAAACAGGGATTGCTTCACTTCGTTCACAATGACATCTGCATTTATGTAAACATATGCAGCTGTCATTGCATGGATAGATAGTGTGTGGTAACCTGTATTGGAATCAAAAAAATTCCGGAACAGATTAACAGTTTATTTTATGCGAGGTTGTGCTGTTTTGAGTTTATTCCGGCTGCTATCATTTTATATCCTGATCCTCTTTGCCGTGAAGCTTTCTGAAACCGGCAGGGGTCATATTCTCAAATTTAATAAACGCCTTATAAAATACAGACAGGGAATTAAATCCGACTTCAAAAGCAATATGAAGAATTGTTTTTTCATTGTTTTCAAGAAAAATTTTCTTGGCTTCTTCAATTCTGTATTTATTTATGAATGAATTAAAATTCATATTACAATAGTTATTAATAACCTCCGACAATTGAGGAGTAGTAACGCCCATTTCTCTTGCAAGTACAGGAAGAGTAAGCTCCTCAGTAAGGAATACTTTTTCCACATTCATCTTATGCATCAGCCTGTCCATTATTACATTGTTCAATGTGTTGCTGTCTTTCTTAACATCGATATTTCTTTTTGCACTATCCTGAATATTATCATATAAAAATGAATTGAAAGCTGCGATAGTATGCATTACCCTTTTTTCATCCTCATTGAAGAGCTCCATTTTTTTTTCAAGATAAAGTACGGAGAAAACTCTTCCTCTCTGTTCAAAAGGAATGACAGCAGCAGAATAACTCCCTGGTGACCCGTCATCTTTCAAATTTGAAATGAGTCTTATATCTCTATTAAAACCTTTTCCACTCTGATCAAATACTTCTTCAATAATCCGAGCCTTAGTGAATACCTGGGGCTCATTGTGAAAACTGAAATACCCGTCTGTCATATCGGATTTAATCATTACTTTATCCCTCAGTGAAATCAAAAAACAGATTCTGTCCGCAATTTTACGGATAAAGATCAGGCTTGAGATTTTTTCAAGAGCAACTGCTATATCACGCTCATGTCTTATCTTTATAAGTTCATCAATAATACCGGCCAATGCTCCTGATTCTGAACCAGCAGATACTGTGATTCTGCTTTCATTTATTTCAGGGATGAGAAAATCGTATTCATGTTCAAGCTGCTTTACCTTAAAATCAGCTCCCCATAATTTGTAATTGTCATATGCGAGTTTAATTGAATTTTTATGTAAATCGTCTGCTCCGGTTTGTTTATAAAACTTCGAAGCGCATTCATAAACAAAAGCTGTGTCATTAACAAAATTATTCATTTTTGCATAATCTATCGCCCGGTTATAATAAAGGAGTGCCTTGTATCTGAATATTGAATGCTTCAGATTCTCCGCCTTAAGCAGCAGATATTTATGCTTAAAATTCTCAGGACAGGCCTTTGCACATTTTTTTATATATCTCATATTTCTTTTCAATCTTATCCGTTCACTGATCCTCCTTATCAGATTTCTCTTCTGGGAGCTATTCAGAATCGAAATGGACTGTATGTACAGATGTTCAAATATTACCGGAGATGCAAAATGCCAGTTTACAACCTGATCAGCAGAATCAATATTTTTAAGAGCCTCATCAAAATTGCTTAAAACCGTATCAGCCTTGGCTCTGAAAAGGTAATACCAGTGCAGCGGCTGTTTAACCTCGCCATGTTTAAGATCCGATATAAAACTTCTTTCTGCAAATGGCGAATCGGACAGATTATCATAATCTACCAGAAGGCCTATATTCTTTTTAATTGAGTCCATTGCTTTTGCTGCAAACAACGGATTATCATTATTCATTTTTATATCTTTCTGATATTCCTCACAGAGAATCTTCATTTCATGCAGATTTTCACCCTTAATAAGCCTGGTTGCAATTAAGAAGATCCTGTTTAAAGCTGTATAGTATATGGTACCGTTCTGTAATCCAAGTTCATTCGATTTGTTGAAAAATGGAATCGATTTATTAAAATGATTAATCCATGATGACTGAAAGCTTGCGAAATAGTAATTTAAGATACACTCCATTTTAACATTTTTTTCAATTTCATTAAGCCTCAGGGCCAGCATCCCGAGTTTGTACCCATATTTAAACTTTGTTTTCCCTGTGCCGTAGATAATTCCGAATGTCATAAAAGCAAATGGAGATATATGGCATAGTCCGTTTTCAAGGGTTATGTTAGCCATTTTCAGCGTAAGAAGCTTCATCAGAGAATGGCTGTAGGCATACGCGGGCATCCACAATTCAAACATCAGTTCCATTGCTGCAAGAAGATCATCATTATCCAGTTTTTTAATTTCAAGAATCGTTTCAGGATTCCTGGTAAACGTATTTTTTTTGTATCTGACGTATTCACTGATGATTGATGCATACCCCGGATTTTTATCGATTCTGATGCCGAGAATTCTTAATCCCTTTATTCCCATCTCAATTGCCATTTCCGGTTTACTGGAATTAAAGAGAAGCATACAATTTATCGTATAGATTTTAACTCTTTCAGCTTTAGTTTTTGCCATGCTGTTCAATTCGACAAACAGATTATACGATCTTTCCATATTATCCATCATGTATTCACAGATGAAACATTCAGTGAAAAGTTTTTGGAGATATGAATGGTTCTCCTCCCCGCAAATTAAACCGCCTTCCTGAATAATTTCAATTGCGCTGTAGTAGTACTTAAGTGCGGATTCATAAACATAGGATCCCTTAGCCTTTTCTCCCGCCTTGACATTCAATGCGGCCAGAGATAACTTTTCATCCTGTGAGAGCAGCGGCTTCGAAAGAGTAAGATGACTTATAATATCAAACAGGTAATTGTCATTTCCGCCTGTGTTTTCCTTTCCCAGAAGCGACTGTCCTATCTTATAGTGTATGCGGCAGATCTCACTTTCAGTCAAAAGAGACGATGCCCCTTCGAGAATTTTATCATGAACAAAAATATAATCATTCCCTTTGATTCTGTAATATCCGTCATGTATCAGCGGTTTAATCTCATCAACAATCAGATCAACAGAGTTACCCATAACCTCGCTGAGAAACTCAACATTAAAAGTACTGCCGATGCAGCTTGAATGCTTGAGAATTTCAACGGCCGCAGCGGAGTGCTCATTCATCCTGTTTATCATCGTCCTTATTATACTATCTGTCTCATAAATCTGAATGATCTGTTTATTATCCCATCCCCAGCCCTTATCGGAACTGAATTTCAGAATCCCTTTCTTGTAAATATTGTTCAGAAACTCCTTTATATATAACGGATTTCCCCCGGTAAATTTAACAGCCAGTTCAGAAAGTTCACGAACTCTCTGATCGCTTGTACGGATTGAATCCGACACTATACTGTTAATACTGGCTATATCAAGAGGCTTAAGCATGACATCCTTTGCGTCGGCAACAGTCCCCCTTATTTCATCCCTGAATATTTTCAGATTATGAAACTCTGTTATTTCGTTATCCCTGTATGAGCAGATGAATAACAGCGACTCAATATCCCCTGTACTGATAAGGAATTTAATCAACGACAGAGATGTTGAGTCAATCCACTGAGCGTCATCAATAAAAATTATAAGTACCTGTTTAGGGGGCGTTAAGACCTTAACCAGCCTTGAAAGAACCATGTTCATTCTGTTTTTATTTTCATCCCCTTCAAGAGAAGGAATCGGGTGAGGCTCACCTATGAGCTCTCTGAATCTCGGGATCATATCCACAATAATTTTTCCGTAATCACCGATAGCCTCTATTATGCTTTCTCTCCATATCTGCTGTATCTCAAAAGGATCGAGCAGAATAAGATCAATGACATGGTTAAACGCATTAATAAGTGCTGAATATGGTATACCTTTTTTTAAAGCTTCACATTTGGCAGAAAGAAAATAGACTGAATCGCCGACAATCGGCTTAACTGTTTTTTCAATAAGAATTGTTTTACCGATACCGGATGCCCCGGAAATAAAAAGGATCTGTTTTGAGCCTTTTCTTGCAGATTCTAATGAATTAATTATAGCACTGTATGCCTCATCCCGTCCGTAAAGCTTTGTGGGCACTCTTAGATTTTCAGGTATATCATACTGACCCAGAATAAAATTTTTATTAACTGAATTCCTGTCGAGGTTTTTAAGGCACACTTTAAGATCATGGATCAGACCGTTTATGGTAAGATACCTGTCATCCCGTGACTTTGCAATCATTTTCATCACTAAATCCGATACATCCTGAGTGAGGTTCTGATTCAGATTAACAGGGTTAACAGGCTGTCTGTACTGATGTGAATAGATAAGTTCATCAGCTTCTTCTGACTGAAATGGAGTAATCCCTGTAAGAATTTCGTAAAAAATTATTCCGAGTGAATATATATTGCTGCTGATATCTGAAGGTTGTTCTCCATAAGTCAGCAGTTCCGGAGCGGTATATCTAAGTTCATTGATAATAAATTCAGATTCAGGAATCTGATTTTTCCCGTATCTTATATCTGATACAATATTCAAAGGTGAAAAAATTAATCCGGTTCCCTTTTCGCCAATAAGAATATTATCAGGCTTAATAATCCGGTTCAATAGACCGGATTCATCTAATAAATAAATTTTTTCAGCTATATCGATTAATGTTGTTATCGCTGCATCTACTTTTATCTTCCCCCCGTTTTTCATGTGATTTTTCAGATTTTTATCACTTTTAAAATAGCTGATATTTATGACATCATGACCGCTCACTTCAAACTCGGGAAATTCCAGCCACTCGTAATTTATTTTAGTATATTTATCCATCTGAGAAAAAAAAGACTGAAGGATCTCCTCTTTAATATACTTCGTCCTCAACTCATACGTCAGTCTCCTGCTGTTACCTTTTCTGTCTGATTCACGATATAGTGCAATCTGCTCGTTACTGAACAATATCTCTTTCATTGCAAACACCCTCTTGGCGGTAATTCAAAAAAATCTCAATTCAGAAATTCTTAAAATATCTTTCGCCATCATTAATATAACGATTAGGGAAATAAATATACTTTTTTCATAAATCAACAATTCCGGATTTATTTTCAGAATAGATCAAAAGAGGAAAATGATGAAAGATTAACTATATTCCGGGCTGAGTAAGGGGCATAAAAATTATTATTTATGCTATGATTATTTTATTTGAGAGAAGTTACATCCTCAAAAAAAAATTTAAGCATATCTGCAAAAGCGTAATGCACTAATTCACTCCGGCAGGCAGCTGATTCCAAAAAAATACGATTATGAAAGGAGATTTCGATTATCAAGGTCTGATCTGCCAAAAAAAGAATAAAAAATTTTTAGGAGGTTTTATGAACCATAAGAAAAAATATATACTTATCGGTCTATGGTCGCTGACAGGCATAAGCGTCATCTGGTTCTTTCTGGCAGGATTGAGTATATATGCATTTTTAACATTTTTTGTACTATTTGCCGCATCATTCATAGCATGGGGTCTTTCTGGAAAGATCACAGACAAAATGAGAGGAAGAGCTATCCATGGCATAAACGCCTTCTGGATAATTATGGCCTTTCTCTTTCTTTTCCCCTTCCCTGTTCCGGAACGCCCGGAATATGTAGTAGGTGAGATTCACAGATTCAGTGAACCTAATCATGGATGGGGCAGAGCCCTCCTTGGCGCCCTGGGCCCTAATCTTTTCAACAATGGTCTTGCATATAACACACCTGAAGAGATTAAAGGTCTTGTTGAAATCGGAGCCATTCCGAGCGTGTTAACATCATTCCCCTTTGCGCGGACTACTTTTGGCGGTACAGCCATGCTTAATGCATACAGAGACAATGTATCACATGGCGGCGAGCCTGCAGTGACAATGCCGTATCCCTGGACAACATGGAAAGGGGCAAAAAGAGAAAATAGAATAGGGTGGAACAAGGGAGATATCCTCCTTGGAGATGTTGCCCATGAAGTAGGTTATGAAAAGGCCAAGTATACACCTAGAGAAAACTCCCTGATGATCAAGGAGATAGGGAAATGGCTCGGTTCAATGACCGTCGGGATATGCAAGGTCGATCCGCGATGGTTTTATTCACATGATTTCATGTCAATGGGTACCCCCCTTGATCTGAAAGATGTAAAAAACTTTAAATATGCGATTCAGCTTTTCACAGACCAGAACTGGAAACGTGTTCACAATGATCCGGGTCACTCATGGTGGAGCATTACAAAAAGCGGCCAGGCTTACAGTACAAGCGCTTGGATGGCTGTAAGAATGGGACAGATGCTGCGCGACATGGGATACCTTGGTAGAGTCGGTTACGGCGGTATTAACTACGATACTATAGAATCACCGTTTTCAGTCTATAACGGTCTGGGAGAATACGGACGCTTAAGCGATGCGGTCGTCCCGAGTGCCGGAGGCTTAAGGTTCAAATCAGCAACTGTTCTTACAGATTTTCCTCTCGAACCGGATAACTCAAATCAGGGCCATGGAATCACAAGGTTCTGTGAACATTGTGACAGATGCGCAAGAGCATGTCCCGTTAACGCTATTCCTCAGGGGGACATGACTGTTGAAAACGGCGTTAAGATGTGGCATGTTGACAAGGATAAATGCGTCAGGTTCAGGGCGGGTAATCTCGACGGCAGCTGCTGTAATGAATGTTTGAGAAATTGTCCATACAACAAACCTGATACACTCTTCCATAAGCTTGGAGTCTACATTACACGCCACTCCTACCTCGCACCATATCTCTTCGGTAATGTGCGTGCTATAGGTCTTGAGGACTGGCTTGATTTTGAAACATCAAACCAGGCGGGTAAATACAACGTAAACAGACCTGCCAGATGGATACAGGAGGAACCGGGCTTCAAAATGAAACTCCCCTATGTAATCGGAAAATATGTTTTCACAGAGGGAGACAGATCAACTTCAGAGGAGTGGTCAACAGGCGTAGGAGCAGAGATGGGTAAAATCGGCCTTAAATACAAGGGTGTTGAATGGGGAAAAATACCTGCCAATCTTCTTGATAAAAACGGCCGCAACAGAAACGCACATTGGGATTATGAAAATGGCGAGCTGCCCAAAAATCTTCAGTGCATGGGTAAATACATGCCTATTGAGGAGGTAACAAAACTCCTCAAGGCTGGAAAACTCTTTACCGGTGACTGGTATACAAAGGATGAAGATGTATATCCTCCGCGATCCGAGAAGTATGAAAAAGGTCTTCTTAAGTATGAAGATGCAGTGAAGATGTGGGAAAAGGAGTAAGCTATGAAAGATATTAAATTAGCATTCAGTTTAAAGTGGTATGAACTTCTGCTGGTTATGATTGAACTGGGGCTTTTAGCCGCAGGTATATGGGCATGTATCGACTCTCTTTCAATAGGGTGCCCTATGGCAGCATGGAGATTTCTCCTTCTGTTTGTAATCTGGGCGCTGCCTGGTGCGGTAATACTGTTCTTCTTTAAACCGGCAGCTGAATAATTCTGTAACATTCTATCAGTTTGACCGGAGTGAGGCTGTGCCTAAAGGCACAGCCTCACAAATCCGGTACAAACTTACTTACTTAAAATGATAACAATAAGAGGTCGTTTATGAATATTAAAAATCTGTCTAAATTCAACCTGATGCTTTTTATACTTTTCGGATTATTAACATCAGCTATTGCCGGAGAAACAGGCCA
>Ga0116170_10001802_pt1 | contig 21307 bp, 16 predicted proteins | sample AD_JPNHW1_MetaG_FD_89797 | JGI IMG/M metagenome (GOLD analysis project Ga0116170, IMG submission 89797) | Active sludge microbial communities of municipal wastewater-treating anaerobic digesters from Japan - AD_JPNHW1_MetaG | ecosystem: Engineered > Bioreactor > Anaerobic > Digestate | place...
CCGGTACCGGCAAGACCTATCTGGCGACTGCCATGGCGGTCAAAGCCCTTAAAGAAAAAAAAGTCAGCCGGGTCATTCTGGCCAGACCTGTAGTTGAAGCCGGTGAAAGCCTTGGCTACCTGCCTGGTGACCTTAAAGAAAAGGTCGATCCGCATTTCAGGCCCCTGTATGATTCGTTACAGGAATTCGTGGGTATCGGCAAATTTGAGCAGTATATCAGGCAGGGTGTCTTCGAAATCACCCCGCTTGCTTATATGCGCGGCCGCACTTTTAATGAATCATTCGTCGTGCTCGATGAGGCTCAAAATACCACTCTGCCACAGATGCGCATGGTGTTGACCCGCCTGGGTTACGGTTCAAAGATGGTGGTAACCGGCGATCACACCCAGATTGACCTGCCGCGCACCTCAGATTCTTCGCTTCTCGTGCTCAACGAAATTCTTGGCGGGGTTGAATCGGTCAAGTTTGTTGATTTAGCCACAGAAGACGTGATAAGACATGAAGTAGTCAGGCGTATTATCAACGCCTTTGATGCATATCTCGACCGGGAACGGAACAAAAAGTGAGCGAAAAGACGAGTCTTTTATTATCAGGCTTTCTTGAATGGCTGAATATTCCGGCCCAGATGCAGCGCCGGTTTTTGCTGCAACTGGCGGCTTTTTTTGCCATTCTTGTGGTCATTCTGGTAATCGACCCCACCGGCTTCACTCCCGAGGTTGTCGAAGGCAAGCCCGCACCCAAAACGATTCGCAGTCCGCGCACCATCAGCTTTGTCGATGAGGGAAAAACCAGCGAGCTGCGTTCTGCCGAGATGGAAAAGGTTCAACCGGTCTACACCCCTATTGAGCAGGCTGAAGAAGAAATGCTCGGCAGATTTGACCTGCAGATTGGCGAGTTGTCAGACTTTTTTGAAGAGTTTCGCCGCCTTTCTGCCAATGAACCGCCGCAAGCTCTTATTGCATCGTATTTTCCGGCCGAAACCCTTCTCGATGAAGAAAAACTCGTGCAACTTCGGCCGTTGCGCATTTCGCAATTCGAGAAACTGAAGACAGTTTCGAGGCGTATTCTCGTCAACCTCAGCCAGAAGGTCATCACCGCACAGAACCTTGATGCAGTTAAGGCCGAAGTGCGAACTCTTGTCGATGCTTACCCCGAAAGCTCTCTGTTCAAGAATATCATGACCGCCATGGTGCGCAATGCCCTCACTATAAACGCTATCGAAGATGAAAAGTTGACCAGACAGCGGCGTGATGCAGCTTCTCGGGCAATACAGCCGGTTAAGCGCACCTTCCAGAAAGGCCAGAAGATCGTCGAAGAGGGTATCATCGTTACCTCAGACGATTACTTCGTCATGCGCAAGATCGCCAGTCAGTTGCAGAAGAATCGCGTGCTGTCGCTGATGGGAAACTTTCTGCTCGCGTTGCTGGCCGTGATTATCTCGCTGGTCTTTCTGAGACTCGAAGACAAAAACGTGCTCTCAGATGGCGAACAATACAAACTGCTCGGGGTTATCTGCCTGGTAACCCTCGCCCTGGCCAAGGCGGCGCATATCGCCGGTGTTTCCTTTGACCGTCAGTATCTGTCGATTCTGCTGACGCCTCTGCCAACCGTTGCGTTGTTGATGACCATGTTGCTTGACTGCACTGTGGCCCTGTTTCACATTTTCCTGATCGGGTTGCTGATGTTTGTCGTGGCCGAATCGAACATCAGGTTCGTGGTAATCAGCTTGTTTGGTGCCATCGCGGGTATCCTTGCCTGGCGCACCTCTACCCGGGGCAGCGATGTTCGAAATGTAATCGGTTCGGCCGGTATCAAGACCGGCCTGGCCAGCGCCGTAGCTGTTCTGGCCTTTCTGCTGCTTGATACCGAAAGCTTCGCCACCATGGATTTTCAGCAGATTGCCCTGTTTGCGGGCTTCGGCCTGCTGAACGGTATCATGTCGGGTATCGTGTCGAACGGGGTTCTGCCTTATATGGAAAGCTTTTTTTCCTTGGCTACCAGTTCGCGACTGCTTGAACTCACTGACCTTTCGCAGCCCCTGCTGCGCAAGCTTGCCGAAGAAGCGCCGGGTACCTACCAGCATAGCCTCGCGGTCGCTACCATGGCTGAAGCTGCCGCCAACGCCGTTAATGCTGACCCGCTCTTGACCAAAATCAGCGCCTATTTTCATGATATTGGCAAAATCCGCCGACCGATGTATTTTGCCGAGAATCAGGCTGACGAAAACCGTCACGACCAGGTTACTCCCTATATGTCGAGTCTGATTCTTATCGGGCATATTCGCGACAGCCTCGATCTTGGCCGTGAATACGGGTTGCCAGAGCGGGTGCTTTCGATTCTGTCGCAGCATCATGGTACAACTCTGATCAGCTACTTTTATGAAGAAGCCAAAAAACTTAAAGACGGCGAAGAAGTGAATCAGGAACGATTCAGATACCCCGGCCCGAAGCCACAGACAAAAGAGGCAGCGATTCTGATGCTTGCCGATTCAGTCGAAGCAGCGGCCAGAACATTGCCACAACACACGCACAGCAAAATCGAGGGTCTGGTGCAGAAAATTATCGAACATAAGCGCAACGACGAAAACCAGCTCGACGAAAGCGATCTTACCTTGAAAGATATCGAAAAAATTATTCAGGTATTTGTCAGAACCCTTACTTCAATGTACCATAGCAGAATTGATTATCCGGGCAAACTTTCAAATCAGCCGAAGGGGGCCACCGATGGAAGTACTGATCAGTAACCGACAGAAACTTCTCGAAGTAGATCTTGAGCAGGTGCGCGAAGTTGCCATCGAGATCATGAAGTTCGAAGCCTCACCAGAAAATGCCGAATTATCAATTGTTTTCTGTGACGACGACTTTATTCAGAAACTTAACAAAGATTATCGCGGCAAAAGCGAACCGACTGACGTGCTCTCTTTTCCGATCGACGAAGAAAATTTTGAACCCGAAATCCGCCTGCTCGGCGATATAGTTATCAGTGTTGAAACTGCACTCAGACAGGCCGACAGCCTGAAGCACCCGCCGATGCTCGAAATCGTATTTCTGCTGATCCACGGGCTTTTGCACCTGCATGGCTACGATCATATTCTAAAAGTGCCGCGCCGTCGCATGCGTGATCGAGAAGTAACCATTTTCAGGCATTTATGCGACAAGAAGTTGCTGGCTTGCCTCGATGACAGCAGCCCTGATCCTATTATCAAGCGGGTTAACGAGAATGACTAGGATGAAGGCGGGTTTAAGCTGATAATATGGATGATTCGATAACAGGCTTTTTATTTGCCGGCTGCATTTTCCTTTCGGCCTTCTTTTCTTCAGCCGAGACGGTGTTGTTTGCCCTGTCGCCCCTGCGCCTGAAAAAGCAGGAAAGCGAAGGCGACCTTAAAGCCGCCGAAATTCTCAAGATTCTTGCCGACCGACAACGCCTTTTGATATCGCTGCTGCTGGGTGATACCCTTGCCAACGTCTCTGCTACAGCGATTGCCGTCGTTTTTTTTATTCAATGGCTTCCTGAATCGGGTCTGGCGGTCTGTGCCGGCAGCGGCCCCTTGTTTTGCGCGGTTATAGCAGTGCTGGCCATGACGACGCTGTTGCTGCTCATCGGCGAAATACTGCCCAAAATCCTGGCGCTGTTTGGCGGTTATGCTTTTGCCCGGCTCATTGCCCGGCCACTGCGCCTGCTGTTGCTGCTTTTTTACCCGTTCGCGACAACCATTGTCTGGTTTATCGGGCGTTTTATGCCTCGCTATGCCAACTGGAACAACCATCTCGGCGGTTCTTCTGCTATTGAAGAACTCGACAGTTACATGAACCTCGGCGAAGAAGCCGGCATTATCGAGCATGACGAAAAAGAAATGATCAGCTCGGTTTTTGAATTCGGCGATACCCTCGTCCGGGAAGTAATGGTCCCCAGGCCAGATATTATCGCCATGCCCATCAACACCAGCTTGCCCGACCTGCTCAAATTTATCCGCGAAGACGGGCATTCGAGATTTCCGGTTTATGATGGCAGTATGGATAAAATTCTTGGCATTCTCTATGTCAAAGATGTGCTGATCAAACTTGACGACATCCAGGCTGCTTACGACCTTTTCAAACTCCTTCGGCCGCCGTTCTTCGTTCCTGAGACCAAAAAGCTCGATGATCTGCTCAGCGAATTTCAAAAACGCAAACAGCATCTTTCGATTGTCATAGACGAATACGGCGGAGTTTCGGGGTTGGTAACCATAGAAGACCTGCTTGAAGAAATCGTCGGCGAGATTGTTGATGAATACGACCTCGAAGAACAGGAACCGCTGACCCGGCTCGAAGAAAATGTTTACAGTGTTGATGCACGCTACAGCATCACCGACCTTGAGGCCGAACTTGATTGTGAATTCGATTATCAGGATTCAGAAACCGTTGGGGGCTTCGTACTCGAGAAACTAGGGCGTATCCCGCAGCGGGGTGAAATTTTTGAGCAACCCCAGGGCGCGTTCATGATCTCAGAGATCAAGGGCAATCGAATTATGCGGATCAGATTCACGATGAAACCTGAAGTTTCAGAAGATATTGAACCGGGTCGCGATTAACTCTAGCAATTAGCAGGGTGCATGACGTAAAATGTCACAATTATGAAGCTTCCTATCGAACACGAACGACTGAACCGCACTCTTGCAGATGCCGGCCAAAAGCTGAATAACCTGCTCTTACAGGCGAGAAAGTTTTTGATTACCGGGGTTCTGGTGCTGGTTCCGTTTGTGGTTACCCTGTATATCATGTATTTCATTTTTCAGGTTACTGATGGTCTGCTTGGCGTCGCGATCAGCAGGGCAATCGGTTACCGAATTCCAGGAATGGGCTTGATTCTTACCGCTATTATCTGCGCTACGGTGGGCCTGATAGCCCAGAATTACGTCGGCCGTCGTATTATCTCGAGTATCGACAGTTCTCTCGAACAGATTCCGGTGGTGCGTTCGGTTTATAATGGCATCAAGCAGGTTTCAGATGTCTTTGTCGGCAAAAACCGCGGTGACTTCAAGCGGGTGGTTCTCATCGAATACCCAAAAGATAACTCGTGGGCCATTGGTTTTGTAACTGGTGACTTTATACCGGCAGAAGGTCTTGTCGGCCTTGAAGAAGACCTGGTTACGGTTTTTGTGCCGACGACCCCGAACCCGACCTCTGGGTTTCTGCTGATTGTCAGCAAAAAGCGTATCATTGATGCCTGCATGGATATCGAAGATGCCATGAAGGTAGTTATTTCAGGCGGTCTGGTTCAGGCCGGAAAGGCTTCTGATAAAGTTGATGGCGAGCCGGTTGAAGATTTTGTTATTCCACACTGACGCTGCGAGGAAAGACTCATGAAAAGGTTTGGCGTTCTGGTCGTTTTATTGGTGTTGCTGGTAGCTGCCCCGGCTTCTTCGGGTGCGCAGGGCAATGTTGCTGAAATCAGGCAGTATTTTGAGCTGCGTGATACCATCAGCCTGATGAACCTTGAGATGAAGCGGGCATTGGCACCTGACTCCCAGTCTTCGCTGCTTAAAGAGGCCGACTCAGAAAACCGGCTGAAAGGCTTCATCAGCTTTATTGAAGCACGCATCAACAGCTTTGCCAACAGTGATACTCCTTTGAAATATCATTATGTAAAAAAGCTGAACAATCTATTTTTGGAAACACGCCAGCTGTCTGCCGCGCTCACGCCAAAATTGCGGGCGGCGGTGCTTGCAGCGCCAGCCAGGCCTGCCCCGGCCGTGACTGTCGTTGCGGCTCCCGATGAACAGAATGTTTCGACGTCAGGCAAAGTTCAGGCAAAGCCATTTTTTGATTCGATTGGCATGCGCACCCTGGCCCCCGCCTCGGCAACCGTTCAGCAACCGGTTAATCCGACTTCCCGCCCCGACACCCTGAAAACGCCCATCGTAATCAAGCCCCTCGACATTGCGAAGCCTGTCGTGGCAAAGGTGCCAGATGTTCCGGCTAAAATCGAAAAGATAATTAAACCCGCCGACAAAGCCTTGGCTGATAAAGCCAAAGCCGATAAAGCCAAAGCAGATAAAGCTCAGGCCGACAAAGCCCAGGCTGATAAAACAAAAGCCGATAAAGCCCAGGCCGACAAAGCAAAAGCTGACAAGGCCAAAGCTGATAAAGACGGCAAAAAAATGGCTGCCCCACCCGAGCCGGTGCAGGTTGCGGCAATCGTAAAACCCGCGGTGCCGGTTCTGCCACAGGTGGCCGTGCCGACCGTAGTTGCCGGCACCGCCCAGACTGTGCCGCCAGAACAGGCTGTTAAACCAGTCGAAGCGCCGGCCCCGGCTGCCCCGGCCAGCCTTACTGCAACTGTCGCAAGTGCCCCGGTAGCTGCCGCGATCACTCCGGCAATTGCCACGCTCACAGCGGCAACCGCAATCGCGACCGCTACCCCGGTCAGTGCCACCAAACCGCCCGAAACTTCTGACAAACCCGCGCCGACTGTTCCAGAGGGAACTGGTGTCATGCGCCCATTGGCTATTATGATCGAGAATCACAATCAGTCAAGGCCGCAGAGCGGTCTCGACCAGGCTGATGTCGTCTACGAAATACCGGTCGAAGGCGGCATAACCAGATTTATGGCGATTTTTACCCGACTTCCCGGCATTATCGGGCCGGTAAGAAGCTGTCGTGAATACTTTGTTGACCGGGCGCTCGAAATCGATGCGCTTTATGTTCACTGTGGCGGCAGCCCGCTTGGTTATGCTTATATTTCAAAGCGCAAGATCAACTCTATCGACGAAATAGCCCATGGAAAACCCTTTTTCCGAGAAAAAACGCGCAAAGCCCCCCACAATTTGTACAGCAAAGGCAAAGATCTTTACGATTATATGGCCGAAAAAATCAGCATGCGGCTCGCAAGTCAGCCGGTAATGCTGCTCTACGGCACCGGTAATGCCCAATTAACATCTGACCCGGTTTTTAGTGCCAAAATCAGGTATCATGGTAATTACAGTCTCGAGATTAAATATGAAGACGGTGCTTACCAGAGATATATGAATGATATTCTACATGTAGACCGTGATACCGGAAAGCCTTTGCGGGCTTCAGCGGTGGTTATTCAGGTTGCCGCCATGAAGACTGTCGATGCGGTCGGCCGCCAGGAAATCAGTTTTATCGGCAGCGGCACGGCCTGGGTTCTCGAAAAGGGCCAGAGAACGAAAGTTACCTGGTATAAAGACACCCCGAAGACCTTGACTACCTACAAAGATGCGGCAGGCAACGATTACATTTTTCCGAGAGACCTGCAAATCTGGATTCAGGTAGTATCGCCGCTTCATAAACTATTTTTTAACGGCCAGGAAGAAAAACCGGCCACCGTGGCCGGCCAGCCCGAGATTGCCTCGCCGCCGGTCAACCCAGGAAAGCAGGGATGATATGAGTAAGTTCGGTGCAGTTGGAGTTTTCGGGCGTGCGAATGCCGGCAAGTCAACGCTGGTGAATGCTCTGGTCGGTGAACGGGTTTCGATCGTCTCGAAGCGGCCGCAGACCACCCGCAAGCGTATTCTGGGCATTTTAACCAAAGATGACTGTCAACTCGTTTTTTGTGATACCCCGGGCCTTCATCTCGTTAAAAACAAGCTCGATGCCTTTATGCACGAAGAAATTCTCGCAACGGTCAGGGGCTTGCAGGCCGGCCTGTATCTCGTTGACCTCGCCGACATCAGGCACGAAGAAGATCAGGCCTATCTCGCCCAGCTTAACCCTGAGAGCGGGTTGCCAATGTTTCTGGTTCTGAACAAAATCGATCTCGTCGATGCTGAACGGGTCGAGTTTGCGGTCAAGCTTTATCATGAGTTTTACCCCTTCGACAAGGTTTTTGCCCTTTCAGCCGATAAAAAGCAAGATCTCGAACCGTTGCTTAAAGCGCTGCGCCGGGCTGTGCCTGAGGGCCCGCATGCCTATGATGCAGATTCTTACACGAACCAGAGTGAACGTGAGATTGTCGAAGAAGTAGTTCGCGAGGTGGTTTTGCAGAACTATTTTCAGGAAGTTCCGCATTCGCTGGCGGTTCAGGTCGAACAGTTCACCGAACGCGAGAACGGCAAAACCTACGTTGAAGCGACCATGTACGTTGAAAAAGACGGCCACAAGAAGATTATCATCGGCAAGGGCGGCGAGGGAATAAAGAATCTGGGTCAGATTGCAAGGCAAAGGTTGAACAGCCTGCTCGGACGTGATATTTTTTTACAGTTGTGGATAAAAGTCAGAGCAAACTGGCGCCGGGATGAGCAATGGGTCGAGCGGCTTGGCTACCGTAAATAGAAGGACTCAAGATGAATTCGATTCTCATGATAGTGATTGTTGTAGTTATTTTTCTTCTCGTTTTTGTGATGTTTTCACTGGATGACCACGAAGAAGAAGGATTTCCTGGTGACGACAACTCAGAACAGAAAACCGCCGGCCAGGCAAGCGCGGTCGAACAGTCTGCTGATTCTTTGACCCAGCCGGGTGAAGTAACCGGGCCACCCGAAACACAGAAACCTCATAAAGAAAAATCAGGCGACCGCCCCCCCGAAAAAGCCCCAGAGAAGGGCTCGGTTCGTCAAATAAGCCGTCTTGAAGCCCATGATCGACTGCAACTTGTCGAGTCGGGCACTGAAGAAGACCTGCGTTTTCGCATCAAACTCGATCAACGCCTGCCGCTACCCGTATCGGCCGAAGATCTTCAGGCGGTTGTCATGTCGGTGCAGCTTCGTTTTCCAGAAGACGTTCTTTCAGATGGTGACACTTTCTTAAAACTGATGCACCGCGCTGAAAGCGTTCTTGAAAAAGAATTTTCTTTTCCGTTTTCGTCTTATTCAGGCTCGCAGCTTGATCGAATCTGGGTTTTCGGCCGCGATGAAGACCGCGATGACCCGTTGTTCGAAGCTCTGGTTGTGGGTTTTGAGGTTATTTCACGGTTCAAGAAGACTCTTGAAACCGACAGTGTCTTGCGCGAGAGCAAGGCAAGAATCGCCGTTGGTCTCTCGATGGGGCGCATGCTTAAAATCAATCGCGGCATTGCCTCGATGCCGAGCTGGGTTGGCAAACCCGCTTACCTGGCCGAAACTCTTGCTGAAGCTGCCATCGATTTTTCTATCTACGTTGATGAACAGATTCATAAAGCCGCTTTGCCTCTCTTCGATTTTCGCGAATGGAAACCGGTCAAGCTGCGCCTGTTGCCCGCAATTCCCTTTTATGAGCTGATCGGCTGGAATGATGCCGAAGAGATTTCGGCATTCACCGCCAGCAAAGACCCGGGCGCACGCCGGGCGGTGGCCGTCGCTTTCCGTTACCTTAATCTCGATGACAAAATTCAGCCCCTGGTTGAACTTCTTTCAGACCCCGACGAAAGAGTGGCCATGGAAGCCCTTGAAACCCTCAAAGTTATCGGCAGTGCCAATTCGCTCGGTCTGTTGAAGCGCATGCTCCCTGAAACCCAGGACCCGACCTTCCGCAGTGCCATTATCGATGCCTTCGCCGCCATCGGCAGCAATGAAGTAGTTCCGGTGGTGCTTGGTTCAACAAAAGAAGCAAACTGGAAAGTGCGCCTCTCAGCCGCCCGGGCACTGCATAAGCTGGCGGGCAACGAGGCCCTGCGCCATCTTGAACCCATGCTCAATGACGTCGATGGCTCAGTCAAGGCCGCAGTTAACGGTGTGTTTTTTCGAGAAACTGCCCAGAAGCAGTATGTCGAAAATCTGACCGAGTTGCTCGGTGATCTGAGCAAAAGAACCCGTAAAGTGGCAGCTGAAGAGCTGCTGGCAATAGAAACCGACAGCACCGTCAAAATAGTTATCAACGCATTTGCTGAACAGGATGCTGATTTGCAGAAACTCATCCTGAGAAAGCTTGAAACCAGTCGCAGCAAGATTCTCTACCAGTGCTTTCTGACCCTGTTTAAAAATTCAGGCGAGAAGATACGGCCGTTTATTGTTGATGCCGTGCGCCGCGCCGGACTGGTGAGTTGATGATGGCAATAGATATACTGGTTGTTGATGATGAGGAAATGATTCGATGGACTCTTAAAGAGGCTCTCGAAAGCGAGGGGTATAACGTCAAGGCCTTTGAGAACGGTCGTGACTTTCTCAGCTATTTCAAACTGCATGGTGGCGACATTGTGTTGCTCGATGTGCGTTTGCCCGACAGCAATGGCCTTGATCTGCTGCTCGAGGCAACCCGGGTTGACCCTGATGCGATTGTGGTCATCATGACCGCTTTTGGCGACGTTGAGACAGCGGTCAGTGCCATGAAGCGCGGTGCTTTTGACTATCTTTCAAAGCCATACAGCCTTGAAGAGGTCAGCCTGCTGATTCGCAAAATCGTGCAGGCAAACCTGGTAAAAAGCCAGTTGCATCATTACCAGGAACGCCTCGAAAACCAGTTTTCGCGCATTCTCGGTGATAACCAGAAGATGAAACAGTTGCGCGAACACATCACCATGGCGGCCCGCACCGATCGAACTACAGTTCTGATCAGGGGCGAATCGGGTACCGGCAAAGAACTCGTGGCCAGGCAGATTCATTTTCAAAGCACCAGGGCTGACAAGCCATTTATCGATGTCAACGCAGCAGCGGTCAGCAGTACCCTTCTTGAGTCAGAGTTGTTCGGCCACGAAAAGGGCGCGTTTACCGACGCCCAGAAGCAGAAAAAAGGCCTTTTTGAACTGGCAAATGGCGGTACTCTGTTCCTCGATGAAATCGGCGACCTTGACCCATCGCTGCAGGTTAAGTTATTACGCGTTCTCCAGGAACGAAAATTCAGGCGGGTTGGCGGCACCAGCGATATTCATGTTGATGTGCGCATTATTTCGGCAACCAATGCCGACCTTGAAAAGAATATTGAAGATGGTCGTCTGCGTCAGGACCTCTTCTATCGCTTGAACGTTTTTACGATCACTCTGCCGCCTCTGCGCGACCGGCGCGACGATATACTGCTGCTCGCCAAAAATTTCTTAGAAGAGTTCCGCAAGGAATTTTCCAAGGATATCGGTGGCTTCAGAGAAGATACGATCAAGATTCTCGACAGTTATAATTTTCCGGGCAACGTGCGAGAACTGCGCAATATCATTGAGCGGGCAACTCTGCTCGAAACCTCAAACCAGATCAGGCCCGCGAGTTTGCCCGAAGAGTTAAAAAAGAATGTCGAAGTTGGCTACGTCGCTTTTGATAATGCCGAGAACAAGCCTTGGCAGAAGACCGGCTTCAGCTTTAAAGATTACATCGACTCAGTAGAAAAGAAAATTGTCGTCGATGTTATGCACGAAGTAGAAGGCAAAAAGAGCCGGGCGGCCGAGATTCTCGGCCTCACCAGATTTGCCCTGCGCCACCAGCTCAAAAAGCATGATCTTGAATCCGAGTGACAGGCCCTTCTTCAACACATTGAACCCTGTGTGCGAATTTCCCAATTAGCCGACTGCGCCACCGGTCAGCTGACTTTGTGCCGTGACAAACGTGCAGATACAGGTGGCACAGAGAATAATGGTTATTTGAGTATTCAAAAAAGTTCCCAGCATGACAACTTTTTCACTAATGATTATTATTGAATCCTGCATAAATAAACTTGAACCTGTATATCGACCTATTCAAATTTTCTGCCGCGGATTAACTCTGATGGACACTGGTGTAATCTAAAAAATCCGCTTTAATTCTGCAGCTGTCAATAAATTGCCAATTAATGTCGAAAAAGTTCACAGTTTAGTTTGCACAAACGGCAAAATGTGTGTCATAATTGCACGTATGTACCGTGGGTGTAAAATTAACACATCTCGAAATAGAGTGTAGAAGTAATTCAGAGCAGTATTGGTATGGATTTAGTTATGGCACGAATTATGCTAGTTAACAGGCAGTAAGCTTATCAGGCGAGGAGAAACAGCAATGATATCAGAATTACTACAAGACAGTTTTATTGATCTGCAGATGGATGTTACCGACAAAGTGACCGCCATCGATAAACTCTCGAACATGTTGTGCGGTTCAGGCAGAGTTAGCGATCATGGTCATTTTGTCAGTGCTGTACTCGAACGCGAGAAGCTCGGTAGCACCGCCATAGGTGCTGGTATTGCCATACCTCACGCTCGTGCCAATACCGTTAATGAGGTTTCCATTGCTTTTGCCAGATCAGGCCGCGGTATTGATTTTAACTCGGTTGATGGTGACCCTGTGCACCTGATTTTTCTGCTGGCCGCCCCGGTTGAATCCGGCAGTCTTTATCTTAAGCTCCTGGCACGCATCTCCCGATTACTCCGCTACCAGGATCTAATTGAAGATCTTAAAAAAGCTACCACCAAAGAAGAAGTCATCAGGATTATTGCTGCTAAAGAATAATTAATTACTTATGCCGCAAGGCAGGGTGAAGCTATGAACAGTGGGCGTAAAGACGATTTGTCTCTACATATGCGTATTCCGGCTGACAGATGTTACCTCGGAAACGCGCTGCTGACGCTCGAGGGTATTTGCGATCATTTTCTGGTCAGCGATGACTCAAGAACAAGAATTCGCAATGCCCTCGAAACCGCTCTCACCGGCTCTATAGATCTCTCTTATCAGAAGGCTTCAGGTTTGTTTGACTTGAAGTTTTCTGTTTTTAAAGATAAGCTGCAGATAACTGTAGAGGATTTCATGTTGAACGAAGAACCTGATGCGCCAAAACTTGCTGAGGTTACACCCAGCCAGGAGCAGGTGCGCCAGAAGCTTGATCCGGTCGCGGTACTCACTGATGGGTTTAAAATAATCAAAGAGGCCGGGCGTAATTCATGTTATTCCATGCAGTTCAATCTTGTACTGGTGGAATAATTAATGACAGAAAACCAGACCGTTAATGGTGAGCACACTTTTTTGCTCCTGAAGCCTGATGCCGTGCAACGTGGCATGGTTGGCAAGATCATTTCCCGCATCGAAGAAAAGGGTCTCAAAATCGTGGCCATGAAAATGGTACACGTTACCCCTGAGCAGGCCGCCCGGCAATATGCCTGTCACTACGGCAAACCCTTTTACCCCTCACTTGTTGAATTTATCTGTTCAGGGCCTTCGGTTGCCATGATAGTTGAAGGTCGTGATGCGATTGCCATCTGCCGGCGACTTATGGGTGCTACTGCGCCCGAGCAGTCTACCCCTGGCACAATCCGTGGTGACTACTCTCTTGACGTGAAGCATAATCTGATTCATGGGTCTGATTCATCGGCCAGTTTCGCGCAAGAATCGGCCGTTTATTTTTCAGACGCAGATATTATAAAATACAGCCTTGAACTTGAGCGTTGGATATACTACTCTTAACCGCTGTCAGAATTCCGTAAAAAACCCCGGAAATGGCATTTTCGGGGTTTTTTGCAGTTTGCTGAACCTGATTTGAAGAGGTTTTCAGTGGCTGAGACCAGACCCCGGCTTTCCAGAAGAGTGCTGCGCACTGTAATTCTATTGCTTGCTATTGCAGCGGCAGTGCTGGCAGTTGCTATTTATTCAGACGCATTTGCCGACAAACTGGTGCAGACCGCCATTCAAATTGCCGGCAACGATGGCCGTCTGAAGATAAGTATTGACGGATTGTCGGGTTGCCTGGCTTCTGGTCTGCGTGCCGGCAAAATCACTTTGACCAGGCGTGGCCCGCCTCTTGAAGTAAGCATCGACAGCCCGCACATGCAGATAAATTTTGACCGGCTTCTTACTGCCGGAGTACTCTCGTTATCCGGAAACACTGGACATATCGAGGTCGCCGGCCTGGACGGCATCTGGCTGCCGATGCGCAATGTTCCTGCTTTTACCGGTGCAGCCTGTTTTGCCGGCTTGCCACCCGGTTGTGAAATTAATGAATTTTCAATCGATTCGCTCAGTATCAGGCCGATTGCCTCAATGCCAGGGCAGATCAAAGTTAGCAGTTTCACCGTCACCCCGACCCAAAATGCTGCTGAACAGCAGCTGGCACTACAACTGGCCGGTTTCTGGCGACAGCACCAGCTGGCTTCGGGCACAGTTGACGGGCTGTTGCGCCAGAAGCAGGGGCGTTTCGAGGGCAAAGTGACCCTCTGTCTGGCTGGTCAGCAAATCAGTTCTGAACTTTGCCTGCAGCAGAAACGTCGCAAAAACGAGATCAGCGGTTATATTGCTTCGTCAAGCGTTGATATTGCCGCGATTTCGCACTGGCTGGGGCCGCTCTGGCAGAATGCCGTTCCGGTTGGCTTCGATGGCCGTCTCGACTGCACCGGCTCATGGGTCTACAATAGCGAGCTTGGCTTTCTCGGCAATCTTTCTGGCGCCTGTCGTAACCTGCGGGTCGTGGCTCTGGGTTTTTATTTTGCTCTCGCCGAGCTGAACGGCCACTGGAAACTGTTCGATGGCAATCTTGATTTTTCTGACACTGGCAGCCTGTTTGCGGGGTTTCCTGCCTCTTTTTCAGGTCAGGTTGAGACGATTCTAACCCCCAACCGAAACTGGCGCCTGAACTTTAACTGCCCGGTCATTGACTTTGCCAGTCTGACCAGCCGCCTGCCCTGGGGTCTAAACTACAGTCTTGCCCTGCCCGCCCTTTCAGGAACAGCAACCCTTGCTCTGACCATTGCCGGCAGAGCACCAGAGCTGGCTTGCCGGGTTAGCACTACCGGGCTTGCGATCAAAGATCAGGGTGGTGAGCGTCTGGTGACCGGTCAGGCCTGTTATCTGCAATCTGGCACCGGCAGCGGCGCTCTTGATCTGGGCTTTTCGGTTCTCAGTGAACGCACGCTGCCGCCGATATTTAAACGCCTGCAGGGCACCCATGGTTCCTTGGCGCAGCGATTACCTGCCGGGGGGCCATACGTCTTTGACTGGGCGCTTGTTGGTTCATCACTGGCGCATCAGCGATTCTCGGGGCGTCTGTCGGCAGCAACGCAGCAACTTGCTGATATCAATGGTTCCTGGAAGGCTGGCCTTGGTCATTTGACCGCTGAGTCAGTGATCGCCGCAGATGATTCCGGGCGATTTTTGCTCAACGGCGTAATGTTTCTCGACCTGTTGCTGGCGAGATAAAACCGCCGCTCCGGCAATCCGGAGCGGCGGTTCTCTATATCGAGTGTTTCTCACCGATTCGACCGCGCGGCCTATCAGCCGGGGGTCTGTGATGATTATCAGGGTCAGCGGTTGAGCTTCTGCACCCTTGCTTCGACCTGTTGCAGGTTAACGCCCTGCTGTTGCAGGAAACCTTCAAACCAGGTCGTATTGACACCGTATGATTTGAGTTCGCCCCTGAATTCTACCACCAGCTGCTGTAGCTGCACCATGTCGTTGACTTTGAGACGGGGTTTGCTCGACATGTACTGCATAGATTTGAGATTGTTGAGAGCGCTGTTGATGGCGCTGGCAAACTCATACCTGGTGACGCTGTCGGTGTAGGCAAAGGGGAAAGTGTTAAGAATGCCACGGCTAGTGATGTGGCGCATGGTTTTGAACGCCCAGTGCTTGGCCGGCACAAAGTTAAAGGAAGCACCGGCCTGGGAGCCGCGGGTTCCGGCGCCGGCCTGGGTTGCACCCATCTTGCTATCGACGAGGGGTATGTAGAAAGACGAGTCGGCTTCTACGGATTTCTGGGTGCCCATATACTGCCGGCTGGCGGCTGCGGTGGTTGAGAACTGCCATGTGAAGCGCTGAGTGAGCTGTTCGCCCATTTTGCTTCTAATCTTGTCACTGACAATTACCTTGTAATCGGTCTTAGCTTCGAGTTGCGTGGCGGGTTCAAAGACGGCACGGTTCTGCTGGCGGTCGTAGGTCACTTTGCCTTCAACCCTGACCTGGTTGCCGAATACCGAGATATTGATGTTGTTAACGGTTCTCGGGTCGGCGATTTCAGAAAAGTGCACGGCAATTTTGGCTTTGCGGGCCACGTTGTTTGAATCGGCGCCCGGAAAAATCGAAGTTACCCGGAAAGCGCTGAGACTGGGCTGCTTTTTGGCGGAACTGGTTCTAACGGTGCGGTCAGCCGGTGCCTGGCCCTGCGCTGACAGCGATGACATGGCGATATCACGCGGGCTGCGGCTGGGTTTGAGGCTTGCTGATGATGCGCGTGAACTCTGGGTTCCCCGTTCGGATTCCATGCCGGCCATCGGGTCAGCGTAGCTGGTTTCAAAGCCTTCGAGTTCGGCTGCTTCGCCTCTCGGGTTGGCTGAGGGTTGCGCGGCAAACTGCGGGGTCGCCGGCGCCATGGTTGGCGAAACCGTAGTGAACATTGTATTTATACCACTGCGGATCGGGCGGCCATAAGTGTCGGTGATGCCCTGGGTTACGATGACACGGTAGGTCTTGTTGCTGTCGAGAAGGCCGACCGGGGTGAGGGTTGCCTGCTTGTTGCCCTTGAAATAGTGAATTCTGGCAGGAACAGGCCCGAAATCATCTTCAAGCCTGAAGGTGAATTCGTTCAGGGTATCAGGCATTATTTCTTCGTTAAAGGCGATGGTGACCGGCTGAGTCAGGTTGGTGATTCTGGTGCCGTTCTGGGGTGCCAGCCCGACCACCTGGGCGGCTTCGGCCTGGGTCCGTGCCATAACCTGCGGGGCGGCAGCCCGGGGGGCGGCCGAAGACTTGAGAGGTCTTGCCTGGGCCGCTGGTCTGCTCGGCTGCTGATAAAATGGATTGTCGATTTCTTCGTTATTGACCTGTCTGGCAGGGGCTCGGTTAACCGGGGCAGCCGGTGCCGGCATTTCTTCGATCTCACTGAGACTGACCGAAGGTTCAGCTTCGTTGCCAGAACTGAGGGTGAACGGAATCAGGGTTTTTTTGCGCAAACGGCTGCCGTTCGTTGAAGCCAGGGTTTTTTCGACCGCGATCGCGTAGGCAGAACCCGGTTTGAGGGCGCTGCGCGGGCTGACGGTCAGGGTCTTCATGTCGCGTGACAGGCGATAATCGACACCAACCGGCCGGTTGTCTTCAAACAACTGTATCGGAACGCTTTTCAGGGTTACGATATCGATCGGTTCAGAAAATGAGATTTCCATGGGCATATCGCTTCGAATAGAACCGGAACCCATATTGGCGTTGGTTAGAACCAGAGCATTACCCGTTGCCTGTTCTTCGGCTTGAGGAGCAGCGGCTGATGACAGGCCTGGAGTCTGACTGTTGCCTGCGCCGGCGGTCTGAAAGCTCCAGACTTTTTCGGAGGTGCGGCCGAGACCATCATAATAGCTGATCTGGGCGGTGTAGGTCTGCCCGGCATTCAATGGCTGTTTTGCCTTGAACATCACCTGGCGGGCAGCTGGGTTATAGAACAGTTCGCCGTCAATCGGTTCGGTGCCATGAAACAGGCTGAAATTGACACTCTGATAGAATGACTGGTTGACTGCTCCACCGAATTCAACGGTCAGCGGCGTCTCAGGAGATATCCCGGTGGCCATATTGACCGGAAAGTGTTTCGCAACATTGATGGCAGCAGTTTCTGCCGCATAACTGGTTCTGTCCAGCGCGGCAGCGACGGGCGAACTGTTGCTGATTGCGGCGGCAATGGCGCAGAAAATGGCCGCCCTTTTCCAACGGTTCATAGTTTACCTCCTCAAGCTAATGCTCTTCAGGTAATTAATCGGCTGGCAGTAAGCATAAAATTAGCGGTTTCTTTTGTATTCTTTGCGGCAGATTTCTCAGAATTTTCGGCGTGCCATGGCCGAGAAATGGCGAGCCATGCCTGAATGATGCCGCTTTCTGGTTGCAGTGCCGCGATCTTGCGAGCCTGGCAAATGCTTTTTAATTAGAATCTTTGTCAGGTGCGGGTTGAAAAAAGTTGCCGAAAATGATAATAAACATAGGAATTAATAAATCAGCCTTATTTTTTGACTGATTGAAGGAGACTCACACATGGGAACGGATGTTGCAACTTTTGCCAGACAGCTCAGAGAAGATGGTATCGAGGCCGCCCGTGCCGAAGCCGCCAAAATTCTCGCCGATGCCCGCAAAGAAGCCGAAAAAATCATTAATACAGCCCGAGCCGAGGCTGCCAGCGTCGAAAAAGAAAGCCAGACCAGAATTCAGCAGAATCGTCATCGTTCAGAAGATGAATTGAAGCTGGTGGCCCGCGACCTGGTTAATGTTTTCCGCAAGCGCATTGAAGACGCCGGCACCCGACTGCTCAAGGGTAAAGTTGCTGAAGGTCTGAACGACAAGGAAGTCATCAAGACAGCGATCAGCGAGCTTTTAAAACATCAGCAGTCTGGCCAGAAATGGGAAATCATTCTTGGCGACAAACTGGCCAAACCCCTCGCTGAAACCATGGTGTCACTCTTCAAAGAAAAGGGTTCGACGGTAGCGCTGACTGGCGAAATGAGCAAAGCCGGCTTTGAAATGCGCACCGCTGGCGGCAGCGAAGTTTTTGAAGTCACCGAAGAATCTGTCACCGAAACCTTTCGCAAGCTTCTGTCTCCCGAACTCAAGAAGCTTCTCGCTGTCTGACCGCGGTCGGAGTAACTCCTGTGTCCGGAAACCTATATTATCTTTTAACGGTGCTTCCCGTTCTCCCTAATTCACCGGGCGAATCTTTGCCGGCCGAAGATGCGTTCGCCCGCCTGCGCGACGAAGACGATGCCGGTTTGCGCTATCTTGCCGACCTGCTCGACGCTGAATCCGAGATTGCCCGCTGCGGTCAGCAATTTTTTGTTGAAGGGCGGCGAGACTTTCAACCCGTGCTTTCAGAGCAGCTGCCCGAAGAATTTGTCGGTGTTTTTCTCTCGTATGCAGTGCAGGCCGAAGCCGACTGGCATACCAGCGTTTACGCCGCGTGGTTTGAATTGTTGATGAAAACGGGCGTCAGCCTTCGTTCGGGGCTTCTTGGCCAGTGGTCGCGCTGGGAATACTCACTGCGCACCCTGTTGCGCCTCGACCGGTTAAAAGCGGCCGGCAAGGCTTCTGCCGACCTCGAAAGCCTGATTCCCTCATTCATGAAAGAATCGGTCGATGAAGAGGTCAGCGCCCTCGCCGAAGCTTATAAAACATTCTCTGAACCTCTCAAGGCTGAAAAGTTTCTTGATCAGGCGAGAATCGACTACTTGCGCCGTGCAGCAACTCATTACAGCTTTTCGCTTGATGAGCTGATCGCTTATCTGCTCGAATTGCGCATTCATAATCGTTATGCACGTTTGAACCCCGACAAGGGTCGGAAAATTCTCGAGGAGGTAACTACGCTGTGAGTTCAACCGGTCGAATAGTCACTGTTTATGGCAACATGGTTACAGCAGAATTTGAAGGCACCGTTCGACAGAATGCGGTTGCTTATTGTCAGCGTTCTGACGGAGTCAGGCTCATGTCAGAGATTATCAGAATCAGAGGAAAACTTGTCGATATGCAGGTTTTCGAACTGACCCGTGGTCTCAAAGTTGGCGACCCGGTCGAAATCACCGAGGAACTGCTGTCGCTCGAACTCGGGCCAGGCCTGATCGGCATGGTTTATGACGGACTGCAGAATCCACTGCCTGAAATGGCCGAAAAAGTCGGCAAATTTCTCAAGCCCGGCAATTATTTCAAGGCCCTCGACCGCCAGGCCGACTGGGATTTCACGCCCCTCGTCACCCCCGGAACCATCGTGACCGCCGCCGAAAACCTCGGCAAAGTCAAAGAGAAGATTTTTGACCATTTCATCATGGCACCCTTCCATCTGACCGGTGACTGGAAAGTAAAAACCATCGCGCCGGCCGGCAAATACAAAGTTGATCGCGAGATCGCCACTCTCGAAAAAGACGGCCAGACCATTTCGGTGAACATGATTCAGCGCTGGCCGGTTCGTATTCCCCTCGGCCTCTATCGCGAAAGACTGCTGCCCACCCAGACGATGGTCACCAAACAACGCATCATCGATACTTTTTTCCCGGTTATGCTCGGTGGAACCTACTGCATCCCCGGCCCCTTCGGTGCCGGCAAAACGGTTCTGCAGCAGATCACCAGCCGACATGCAGAAATTGACCTCGTTATCATGGCTGCCTGCGGCGAACGCGCCGGTGAAGTCGTCGAAACCCTGCGTGAATTTCCGCACCTCAAAGACCCTCGCACCGGTAGAACCCTCATCGAACGCACTATCATCATTTGCAATACCTCGAGCATGCCGGTTGCGGCCCGCGAATCTTCTGTTTATACCGCTGTTACCCTCGGCGAATACTACCGTCAGGTGGGCCTGAACGTGCTGCTGCTCGCTGACTCCACTTCAAGATGGGCACAGGCATTGCGCGAAATGAGCGGCCGTCTCGAAGAAATCCCCGGCGAAGAAGCCTTTCCTGCATATCTCGAAAGCTCAATCGCAAGATTTTATGAACGCGGCGGCATTGTCGAACTTAAAGATGGCCGCAAGGCATCGCTAACTATCGGCGGCACCGTCAGCCCGGCCGGCGGCAACTTCGAAGAACCCGTCACCCAGGGCACCCTCAAGGTGGTCGGCGCTTTCCTCGGCCTGTCTTATGCGCGATCCTACGCCCGCCGTTTCCCCGCCATCGACCCGCTTGAATCATGGTCAAAGTATGCCGGCGTCATCAAACACGAAAAAGTCGCCTGGGCGCATAATTTTCTTAAACGCGGCAAGAGCATCTTCGAAATGATGCAGGTCGTCGGCGAAGAAGGTACCTCGATCGATGACTTCGTCATCTATCTGAAATCCGAATTCCTCGATAACGTCTACCTGCAGCAGAATTCATACGACGAAATCGATGCCGCCTGCCCGATCGAACGTCAGCAGCACCTGTTCGAGATGGTTTCAAATATTCTCAAACATAAATTTTCGCTGTCAGACAAACCCCAGGCCCGCGACCTGTTCTTTACCCTCACCGAACAGTTCCGTGACTGGAACTACTCAACCTGGCAGAGTGACCAGATGAAGGTCGCCGAAAACGCCATCAAGGCCACCATGAGCGGTAAGGAGTCAGCCAATGCGTAAGTTTTACACCAAAATTGACAACATCGCCGGCAACGTCGCAACCCTCAAGGCGACCGGCGTCGGCTACGAAGAACTGGCACTGGTAGAAGGCAGCTGGGGAAAATCGCTGGCGCAGGTTATCAGGGTCAACAATGATGACGTTTCGCTGCAGATTTTTTCGGGCACCCGAGGCGTTTCGACCGGCGATCGCGTTTCTTTTCTCGGCTCTTCGATGCGCTTCAGTTTCTCAGACGACCTGTTCGGCCGAGTTTTCTCGGGCGGCGGTGAAGCTCGTGACGGCCGTGGCGAATTGACCGATAATCTCATTGAAGTTGGCGGCCCGTCAGTTAATCCGGCGATCAGACTTATGCCTAACCGCATGATTCCAACCAATATTCCGATGATTGATGTTTTTAACACCCTCGTTGAAGGCCAGAAACTGCCAATTTTCTCGATTCCTGGTGAACCTTATA
>Ga0116170_10001806_pt1 | contig 21290 bp, 22 predicted proteins | sample AD_JPNHW1_MetaG_FD_89797 | JGI IMG/M metagenome (GOLD analysis project Ga0116170, IMG submission 89797) | Active sludge microbial communities of municipal wastewater-treating anaerobic digesters from Japan - AD_JPNHW1_MetaG | ecosystem: Engineered > Bioreactor > Anaerobic > Digestate | place...
GACCGAGGTACGCAAGCTCGCGGAGCGTTCGGCGCAGGCGGCGGGGGGCATAACGGAACTCTCTAGAAAGAGCGTCGACGCGGGCGCGATGACGGTCGAGCGGCTCGAGAAACTCGTGCCGAACATCCGTAAAACCGCGGATCTCATACAGGAGATCAACGCGTCCACCAAGGAACAGTCGAGCGGCGCGGGACAGATTTCCGGGGGCGTGGCCCAGCTGGACTCGGTCGTCCAGCAAAACGCCGCGGCGTCAGAGGAGCTTGCCGCGACGGCCGAACGGCTCGCAACGCAAGCTGCCGAGCTTGAGAGGACGATAGGTTTTTTCAAGATTGAGAATCAGGAAGAGGAAGGCAAGGCCTAATAAAAAAAAGACTTGCCGGGAGAGTTTTGCCTCGCCCGGCAAGCCGTTTCATTGGTCAGTTCTCCGTGAAGTGGCCAAACTTTCGGATTTTCTGATTGCGATATCGGACGAGCACCGCGGGATTGCGGGGCATCAGATCCTCAAGATCGCGCACGATGATTTCCTTAATGCGCTTGCTCGACTCCGCGGGGTCAAGGTGAGCGCCGCCGGCGGGCTCGCCGATGATCCCGTTGCAGATCTTGAGCGAGTAAACGTCCTCGGCGGTGATCTTCATCATCGCGGCGGCGTTCTTCGCCTGCGACGAGTCGCGAAGCAGGATCGACGCGTAGCCTTCGGGCGAGATGACGGAGTACACCGCGTTTTCCAGCATGTATACCTTGTCGCCGACGCCGATGCCGAGCGCCCCGCCCGAACCGCCCTCTCCGATGATGATGCAGATGACGGGGGTCTTGAGCTGGCTGAACTCGCGCAGGTTCATCGCGATCGCCTCGCCGATGCCGCGTTCCTCGGCGCCGAGCCCGGGGTACGCGCCCTGCGTGTCGATCAGCGTGATTATCGGGCGGTGGAATTTCTCCGCCTGCTTGGCGAGCCTAAGCGCCTTGCGGTATCCCTCGGGATTGGCCATGCCGCCGTTACGCGCCACGGTTTCCTTGAGGTTTCGTCCCTTCTGGTTTCCGATGATGGTAACGGGAATCCCGTTAATGAACCCGATCCCGCCGATCAGCGCGGCGTCGTCGCCGTAATAGCGGTCGCCGTGAAGCTCGATAAAGTCGTCGCAGATATTGGCGATGATATCCAGCGCGCGGGGCCGGTCCGGGTTACGGGCGAGCTCGACGCGCTGCCAGGCCTTCGCGGACTTGGCGGTATCGCCGATCTTGTCGGCGATCCTCTTCAATTCATCGGAGATATCGATTCCCGCCTCGATCGCGAACTTCTTAAGCTCGTCGATGCGCGACTGCGCTTTCTTTTCGGAACTCATTTGGTGCCTCCCTTGGCGCCCGCGGAGGCGGATGCCGAATCGGCGGTACGGTGCGCCTTGAGGAGCTTGACGAACAGCGCGCGCTGTTCCTTCCTCGCGACGATAATATCCACGAAGCCCTTGTCCTGCTGGAACTCGGCGCGCTGGAATCCCTCGGGGAGGGTTTGCTTGATCGTCCCCTCGACGACGCGGGGGCCGGCGAAACCGATGAGGGCGCCGGGCTCCGCGATGGTTATGTCGCCGAGCATCGCGAAGCTCGCGGTGACGCCGCCGGTGGTCGGGTCGCAGAGCACGAGGAAGAGCGGCACGCCCGCGCGGTCAAGCTCGGCCGCCGCGGAGGCGGTCTTCGCCATCTGCATGAGGGAAAAGATTCCCTCCTGCATGCGCGCGCCGCCCGAGGTCGCGTAGACGATGACCGGGGTGCGGGTCTCGACGCCCTTCATCATCGCGCGGGTTATCTTCTCGCCGACGACGGAGCCCATCGAGCCGCCCATGAAGCTGAATGACATAACCGCGAGCACGACGGGCATGCCCTCGATGGAGCACGTCCCGGTGATCACGGCCTCTTCCATGCTTGACTTGCGCGTGGCTTCGGTAAGTTTCTCCTCGTACCCGTCCATGTCGATCGGGTTAAGGCTCTTCATGTGCTTACAGAATTCCTGAAAGCTTCCCGGGTCCGCGAGGTACGCGACCCGGTCGGCGGGTTCCATGCGGAAGTGATATCCGCAGGAGGGGCACGTCATCAGGTTGCGGACGAGGTCTTCCTTCGAGGAAGCGGCCTTGCACGAGGGGCAGGTCGTTTGTTCGCTCATTTGGCGTTCTCCTTCTTTCCCGGCTCGAGGCTTGTCTCAAGCTGGGCATAGAGGCCCGTGCCGAAATGGCCGGACCGAAAAATGGGATTGGTGAGAATCTGGCGCTGTATCGAGATATTCACCGGCACTCCCTCGATCTTGAGTTCGTCGAGTGCGCGGACAAGGCGCGCGAGCGCGCGGTTTCGGTCCGAGTCGTGAACGATCAGCTTTCCGACCATCGAGTCGTAATGCGGCGAGACCGTCGCGCCTGCGTAGAGGAAGCTGTCGAAGCGGACGCCGGGGCCGCCGGGAACCTCGAGCCTCGTCACCTTGCCGGGCGCGAGCGCGTTGATGCGCGCCTCGATCGACCAGCCCCTGAGCTGGATCGCGTTCGGGTCGATCGTCATCGGCTCGCCGAGGCACACGAGTATCTGCTCGCGGATCAGGTCGGTCCCGGTGACGAATTCGCTTACCGGGTGCTCTACCTGGATGCGCGCGTTGACTTCCATGAAGAAGAATTCCTCGCCCGCGACGAGGAACTCGATCGTTCCCGCGCCGCAGTACTTAAGGCTGCCGAAAAGGTTTTTCGCGCCGTCGCTCATCTTCTTCCGCATCTCGGGCGTTACGCCGGGGGACGGGCTTTCCTCGATGAGCTTCTGGTGGTTTTTCTGAACGGAGCAGTCGCGCTCGCCCATGATGGCGACGCCGCCCTTCCCGTCCGCGATCACCTGCAGCTCTACGTGCCTGGGGTTCTGGAGGTATTTCTCGATGAACACGGTGCCGTCGGCGAAGTTCGCGAGCGCCTCGGTGGACGCGATACGGAGGTTCTCCTCCAGATCCTCGTCCTTCCAGACGATGCGCATGCCCTTGCCGCCGCCGCCCGAGGCGGCCTTGATGATGACGGGATAGCCGCATTGTCGCGCGACGGGGATCGCCTCTTCCTTGTTGGCGATGGGGCCCGGGGAGCCGGGCGTGATGGGAAGGCCGTATCGCTTCGCGGTCTCGCGCGCGACGACCTTGTCGCCGAGCATGTCGATGACCTCGGGGTCCGGGCCGATCCAGATGAGCCCCGCCTTCTTCACCTCGCGGGCAAAGTCGGCGTTCTCGGAAAGGAATCCGACGCCGGGATGCACGGCCTCGCAGCCGGTGCGCACGGCGGTCGTTATCAGCGCGGGGACGCTGAGGTAACTCTGCGCGGACTTCGCGGGGCCGATGCAGACGGCGACGTCCGCGAGCCGCGCGTGCAGCGCGTCCTTGTCGGCCGTCGAGTAGACGGCGACGGTCTCTATGCCGAGCTCGCGGCAGGTCCGGATAATCCGGACCGCGATCTCGCCCCGGTTAGCTATGAGAAGCCGGCGTATCATACCTTTTTAACCTCGAAGATCGGCTGATCGAACTCGACCATGTCGCCGTTGTTAAGCAGGATCTTCTCGATGACGCAGTCGAACTCGGCCTCGAGGGCGTTCATCATCTTCATCGCCTCGATGATGCAGAGCTTCTGTCCCTTGGAGATCTTCTTCCCGATCTCGGCGAAGGGCGGAGCGTCGGGCGAGGCGGCGCGGTAGAAGGTTCCCACGATCGGGCTCTTGATGAGCTCGGCGCCGGGCGCCGACGACGCGGCGGGCGCGTGGGGCGCGGGGCTCGCGGTGTGCGGGGGCTCGTGCGAGGAAATCGCGACGGCGGGGCCAGCCGCTGGAGCCGCGGCGAAGGTCACGGGCGCGGAGGAGGCGAACGCCTCTTTTCTGCGGAGCTCGAGGCTGTTTCCGTCGCCGGAGAATTTCATTTCAACGGCGCTTGATTTTTCGAACTTGTCGAACAGTGCGAGAAGCGTCTTTTCGTCCATTATCTTAGGTCTCCTATCGTTGTCTTCAAATCTCGTTCATGCGCGGGACGTCCGCGTCGTAGTCGATGCCCGCGACGTCGAATCCGTTCGCGGCGAGGAAGTCGTGGCGGTATCCGGCGAGGTCTCCGAGCTCGGCGAGCAATGCCTCGCGCTTTTCCTGATCGGCCTCGTCGGCGAGCCGCGCCATGCGCTTGCTTACCTCGGCCTGCACGGAGGGATCCATCTCCCAGTCGTCGATTCGGATCAGGCGGTCCGCGTCCACGGGGACCGCGGAGCCCGCGTATAGCCTCTCGGCGAATAGTCGCTCCATCTGCTCGATGCAGCCCTCATGGGTGCCCTTGTCCTTCATCACGCGGAAAAGGAGCGAGAGGTACATGGGAATGACCGGGATGACGGCGCTCGAGCGCGTCACGAGGCCTTTATTGACCGAGACGAACGCGTCGCCTCCGATCGTTGCCTTCATGCGCTCGCTCATCGCGCGCGCGGTCTTCTCCAGGTGCTTCTTCGCGCCGCCGATCGTGCCGTCGCGGTAGATCGCGTGCGTGTGCGTGGGCCCGACGTAGGAATACGCCACGGTCGCGCAGCCGGTCGCGAGAACGCCCGCGGCGGTGAGCTGCGCTATCCATCGCTCCCAGTCCTCGCCGCCCATGACCTTCACGGTGTCGGCGGCTTCCTGGTCGTTCGCGGGCTCGGCGCTCATCGAGCCGATCTTGCCCGTCATCGGGTCTACGGTCGCTCCCGTGTACGGCTTCCCTATCGGCTTGAGCGCCGACTTATAAAGGACGCCGGTATCGGGATCGGTGCGCACGGGGCTCGCGATGCTGTATACGACGAGGTCGAATTTAATTTTCATCGCCTTCGCGATATCGATGACCTGCGCGCGGATCGCGTCGGAGAACGCGTCGCCGTTCACGGTCTTGCAGGGAATTCCCGCGGCGGCGGATGCGCGGTCGAACGCGAGGTTATTGTAGAACCCCGGCGTTCCGCTCTTGCCCTCGGTCCCTTCTTTTTCGAAAGAGACTCCGACGGTCGCGGCGCCGTAGGCGAACGCCGCGGAGATGCGGCTCGCGAGGCCGTAGCCCGTCGAGCAGCCGAGCACGAGCACGGCCTTCGGCGCGTTCTTCGCGGACTTGCCGACGCTCTGTCCGGCGGCGGCGCGCTTCGCGGTCTTCGCCTTCACGTAGTCGATCTGATTTACGACTTCCCTGGCGCAGCCGGCGGGATGCGCGTTGATGCAGATATTGCTTCGAACCATTGGCTTTACGATCATTTTGAAACCTCTCCCTTCGAGCCGACGAGGCACATCCATTCGGCCTCGCACGCGATTTTTTCTCCGACGTAGGCGACGCCGGATTGCTTGATCATGCGGGCGGAGACGCGAAGGTTCTTCACCACGATTCGCACCTCGTCGCCGGGCCGCACTTGATTGCGGAATTTAACCTTGTCGAGAGAGGCGAAGAGGAAGAGCGCGTCCGTTGGGAGCGCCCCGCGCTTGACGAGCCCCGCGCCGCCCGCCTGCGCCATCGTCTCGCAGAGGATAACGCCGGGAACGACGGGATACTCGGGAAAGTGGCCCTTGAAAAAAAACTCGGCCTCGGTAAACACGTGCCGGGCGACGATCTCTTCCTCGTTGGTCACGTCGATCGAGTCGACGAAGAGGAACGGGTCGCGGTGGGGCAAAAGCTTCTCGATGCCGGCGCGGCCCGCTGCGCGGACATCCGGCTTAGTCAGGTCAAGGTCGCTCATTTCTTGAACTTCCTTATGATGACGACTCCGTTATGGCCGCCGAATCCGAGAGATCCGGACGCGGCGACGTCGATATTGCCCTCGACTCCCTTATTCGGGACGTAGTCGAGATCGCAGCCGTGCTCGAGGTCCGGGTTGTCGAGGTTGATCGTCGCGGGATAAAACCCGTCCTGGATCGCCTTGACGCATATGATGGCCTCGATCGAACCGGCGGCGCCGACGCAGTGGCCGGTCATGCTCTTGGTGCTGGAAATCCTCATCTTGCGGGCATGGTCGCCAAACGCCTTCTTGATCATCAGGGTTTCGGCGGGATCGTTGACCGGGGTCGACGTTCCGTGCGCGTTGTAGTACTGCACTTCTTCGGGCTTAACGCCCGCGTCCTCGAGCGCGCGCGTGATGGCGAGCGCGCCGCCCGAGCCGTCGGGGTTCGGGCTGGTGATGTGGTACGCGTCGCTTGACCCGCCGTAACCGGCGAGCTCGGCGTAGATCTTGGCGCCGCGCGCGAGCGCGTGCTCAAGCTCCTCGAGAATCAGTATGCCGGCGCCCTCGCCCATGATAAAGCCCTCGCGGTCCTTGTCGAACGGGCGGCTCGCCTTTTCGGGGTTGTCGTTATAGCTCGTGGCGAGCGTCTGCAGGACGGTGAAGCTACCGATGCCGAAGCCGGTGATCGCCGATTCGGTACCGCCGGCCACGCACACGTCCATGCGCCCGGAGCGGACGAGGTCAAGCGCCATGCCGAGCGAGTCGGTGCTCGAGGCGCACGCGGTGGCGAGCGTCCAGGACACGCCGTTGATGCCGTTGATGATGCTGATGTTGCCGGCGCCCTCGTTCGGGATGAGCATCGGGATGGAGAGCGGCGGAATGCGCTCGTTTCCGGCCTCGACGTATTTCTTGATCGACGCCTCGATGACCTCGAAGCCGCCGATGCCGTTACCGATGATGATGCCGGACTTCGCGGCGGAAATGGTTTCCTTCGTAAAGCCAGCGTCGGAGATCGCCTGCGAGGCGGCGACGTTAACGAACAGGCAGAAGCGGGCCATCTTGCGGGCTTCCTTCTTGTCGATCCACTGAGACGCGTCGAGGTTCTTGACCTCGGCGGCGATCTTTACTTTATAGTCGGACGCGTCAAACAAAGTGATGGGCGCGACGCCGCTCTTTCCGGCGCGAATGCCGGCCCAGGTTTCGTCGACAGTGTTTCCCAGCGGGGTAACCGCACCGAGTCCGGTGATAACTACGCGTCTTTTCATGCTCCCATTCCTCCGTCCACGCCGATAACCTGCGCGGTAATGTATTCTGATAAATCCGACGCGAGGAACACCGCGGCGTTCGCGACCTCGGTCGCGGTACCGGCCCTCTTCATCGGTATAGTCTCGAGCCACGCCTTCTTGGCGTCCTCGGGGATTACTTCCGTCATTTCGGTCATGATGAATCCCGGCGCTATCGCGTTAACGCGCACGCCCCTACCCGCGACCTCTTTGGCCAAGGCCTTCGTGTATCCGATCAACCCGGCCTTGCTCGCCGCGTAGTTTACCTGCCCGCCCTGGCCGTGAAGGCCGACGATGCTCGACAGGTTGATGATGGAACCCGCGCGCTTTCGGATCATGTCCGCGGACACGATCTGCGACACGAGGAAGGTTCCCGTGAGGTTCACGCGAAGGACGGCTTCCCAGTCCTCGAGCTTCATGCGGAACGAAAGCCCGTCCCGGGTGATTCCCGCGTTATTGACGAGTATCGAAAAGCCGCCGGATTCTTTGACAGCTTCCGCGATCACCGGTTGCACGGATTCGGGCGATCCGATGTCCGCGACGAGCTCGCGGTACGTCGTTCCCCGCTCGGCGGCGAGCGCGGCGAGTTCCTTGGCGGTCTCGGACGGCTTGGTCGCGAGTCCCCAAACGGCCGCGCCTTCCTCTATGAAGCGGCGCGCGATTTCTTTTCCTATTCCGCGGCTGGCGCCCGTTACGAGCGCGGTTTTTCCTTTAAGCATCATGCAAGACTCCCAAGGGCATCGGTGTAGGGAACGCAGGTTCCCGGCAGTTTCGAATCGGACCACAGGCCCGTAAGGACCCTTCCGGGCCCCACTTCAATAAGTTCGGAGGGTTTTTTATCGGAATCGGAAAGTCCCGCGATAAGGGCCGAGATCGCGGCTTCCTCGGCGGTCCACCTGACGGGACCGGAGATGTGCGCGACGGCGTTGCGCTTGGCCTCTGCCCCGCTTCCGACGCGGGCGCCGGTTACGTTGGAGAACACCGGGATCGACGGGTCGCGGAAAGCGACTTTCTCAAGCTCTGCGGCGAATCTGGTCGCGGCCTCGGACATCAGGGGCGAATGGAAGGGACCGGCAACCTTCAGGCGAAGCACGCGTCGGGCTCCTGCCGCCTTGAAGGCGACTTCGGCCTCGGCGAGCGCCTCGGAGGTGCCGGAAATGACCGTTTGCGTCGGGCTGTTATAGTTCGCGCCGTATACCTTGAGTTTGCCGGCTGACCCGCCGCCGATCGAGGCGAGGGTCTGGTCGACCTGCTCGGAAGAGAGCCCTAGGACGGCGGCCATACCGGGCGCGGCTTGGGGATCGGATCCAGCGGCGGCGATCGCGTCGGCGACCTCCTGCATGATGCGGCCGCGAGTTATGGTAAGTGAAATTGCCTCTGATTCGGTGATAATGCCGGAAACTGCAAGGGCGGGATACTCGCCCAGGCTAAAGCCCGCGCAGCCGGAAGGCTTGATCCCGCGCGAAGCGAGCGTGCGGTACGCGGCGAGGGAAGCGACGGTTATCGCGACCTGGCTAATGTCGGTCCGCTTAAGGGCCTCGGCGTCGGCCGAAAGAAGGCTGACGATGTCCTTTCCAAGGATGCCGCTCGCAAGGTCGAAGAGCGCGCGAACCCCCGCGGAGCCGGATTTGTCGGCTTCCAGAAGATCTATCCCCATGCCCTGATATTGGGCACCCTGTCCGGGAAACAAGAAAACTGGCATACGGCCTCCATTTAGACATTTAACGTCAATACGTCAGTCCATGGGAGCATTTTACCTGTTTTATGACATTAGTCAATACTTATGTCGAACTGCAAATCCCATGGATAGCAAGTGAAATTACCGACTTTACGTCGTCGACCTGAGATCGATTCAGAATGGCTATTCTATATATAGAAGATTCTATGAGGCAATAAAAAAGCTCATTGGCGTCTTTAACGTTAATATCGGCGCGAAACTCGCCGGAAGCCTTTCCAGCAATAAGGATTTGCGACAAAAGGTGCCTGAGCCGGATCGAGCGTCGCTTAACGCGGGAATCGGGGTCCTTTCCGCTTTTTTGCGCTTGAAGAAGATAGGTCAGGATGATATTGAACAACTTGCTGTTTTCCACACCGCGGTCAAGGATCATATACAGCACGGACTCAAGGCAATCGCGGGCGGATAGCCCCGGCTCGGTCATCTTGTCCCTGAGATCCTTTTCCAGACCTTCCGTTAGCTGCTTGATGCTCCATACGAAGATCTCGCGCTTGTTCTTGAAATAGAGATACAATGTCGTGCGGGTTATCCCGCAGCGATCGGCGATTTTCTGAAAGGTCGCGTCCTCGTAACCTTCCTCGATGAATATGTCCAGAGCCTTCTCGAGAATCTCGTAACGCCTCTTCTCATGCTCAACGACGATCGCCATCTTATCGCTCCTTTGTGAACATATAAAAAACCGTGTCCAAGTTGCCGCTTTTTAACGCCTTTCGCTTCGTGGCCCTACGGCCTATCGCCTGCTCAAACTCCGTATGGCTCGTGATAAAGCCGAAATCCCAGCCGGGAAACTCGAGAAACAGCCGATGCATCGACGAGTAGAGAGCGCGCGCCGACTCCTTGTCGGTAAGCCGCTCGCCCCAGGGGGGATTGGAGAGCAGGAGTCCCGTATCGTACGGGGCGGCGAGATCCTCGAACGAGGCCTCGGCGAAATCGGGCCGGGGAATGCGCGCGTCGATACCGATCGACTGGAGGGCCTTGCCGGCTATCGCGCAGGCTCGCTCGGCGTTCGCCCGGGCGGATATGAGAACCTTGGGATCGATGTCGCTCCCCGTCACGCGGACGAGGCAGTCGGTTCGAATCGCGGCGGCGGCCTTGCGGCGCTCGTCCTCGATCATCGCGCGGGCGGCGTCGCCCATAAACGGGTTTAGGGTATTAAGCGCGAAGTCCCGGCCAAAGCCGGGCGCGACGTTATGCGCGTACAAAACGGCCTCGATCGGGATGGTGCCGGAGCCGCAAAAGGCGTCGTGGAGCGGGGTTTTGCGCCGCCAGCTCATCGTCTGAATCAGCACGGAAGCGAGGGTTTCGCGAATCGGGGCCTCGCCGCCCGCGGTGCGGTAACCGCGCCGGTGCAGGGGCATTCCGGAAAGGTCCAGCATGACGCTCGCCTCGTCGGACTCGACGTAGACGCGGACGGTCGCCTCGGTTCCCGTTTCCGGGAGAACGCTCATGCGCCAAGCCTCGCCCAGGCACTCGTAAATCGCCTTGTGCGCGACGCCCTGCACGGAATGCTCGGAATTGAGCTTGCTCGCGTGGGTACGGACCTTGTCGACCAGTATGCGGGTGTCCTTGCGGAACCAGTCCTGCCAGCGAATCGCCTTGACGCCCACGAACAAGGCGTCGAAGTCGGGCGCGGGAAAGCGCGCGAGCAGGGCATACACGCGGTCGGCCGTCCGCAGGCACAGATTGGCGCGATAGGCGGCGCGGAAATAGCCCGCGTCGCCAAGGGCTGTCTCCTCGGGAGACGGCGCGAAAACGACGCGGCCGATCGTGACCTTCCCCGACGCGGAGGTTTCGGGGACAAAACCGAGCTGTTTAAGCTCGTTAGAGAGAATCTTTTCGGCTCCGATCGCGCAGGGGGCAACAAGCATCATAATAAATCGATTATAACAGTATTGCGGAAAATGTAAAGTTGACGGTCCTCGCGCGACTCCCGCGATTTACTCGATTCGCGCGATTTACTCGATTCGCGCGATTTGCGCGAAATGGCAAGCGAAAAGAGCCGCGCGATGGCATACTCGATAGTGTCATGACAATATACGAACAAATACAAAAGAGCGTCGATTATCTCGAGGACCGCGTTAACCGAGGCGCGGCGATCAGGGGAGAGGGAAGCGCGGCAAGGGCACATGCCGCGCGCGAGGCGGGAATGTCCGACCGGAGCTTCGTAACGTGGTTCTGGGCCGTCACCGGCCTTACCTTCCGCGACTACGCGAGGCGGCGACGCCTTGAGCGCGCGAGGATACTCCTCGACTCCCCGGATTCAACCGTGCTCGACGTGGCGCTCGACTCCGGCTACCGGAGCCACGAGGCGTTCACCCGGGCCTTCGCCGAGGAATTCGGCGTCGGTCCCGCGGATTACCGGAAGGGCCGGCCCTTCCGCGCGGGACTCGAAAAAATCGCGCTCATCAAGGAGATGTACATGGGAATCATCACGAAGGAACTGAACGACCAGACGGTCGCGTACTTTGACGGCTTCGCGCCCGACAGCGAGAGCAAGGCTCACGAGGCGCTCGACGCATGGCTCAAGGACAGGCCCGCGACCGGAAAGCCGCGCCGCGTGTTCGGACACAACATCGACCGCAAGGGGAATCAATCGAACGACCCGGACAACGAGGGCTATCGCCTACTCATTACGCTTGAACCGGGCGAGGACGCGGGCAGCGCGCCCACGACGGTCATCCGCGCGGGAAAATTCCTCGTCACCGGCATCGAGGGGAATTTCGAGAGCGATCCTTCCGGCAAGTGGATTCAGGATGGCTGGAAGCGGATGAACGAGCTGATCCGGGAGAAAGGCCTACGCCCGCACGCAAGACCCCGATGGTTCGAGGAGGAACTTGAGCCCTCGAAACCCGGCAACCTCCGACTCGACCTTTACCTCGAGATCGGGGAATAACCATCAAGGCCGCCCGTCGCGGGCGGTATCCTCGCGCCGCTCGGTATCCCGGACGGCGTGGTGGCGCGCGTCCTCTATCTCGTCGGGAACCATCATTCGTACGACAAGGTCGACCGCGCCGACTTCCGAATCCTCGTTGAGGCGGACTTTATCGTGAACGCGCAGGAAGACTCGATGGAGCCCTCCGCGATAGCCGCCGCGCGGCGCGCCGTTTTCCGCACGGCCGGCGGCATCGCGACGCTCGACTCGCTATACGGAAAAGCTTGAGAGCCGCTCGCCCATGGCGTCGGCGGTCGACCGGGTCTTTTCGGATAGCGAAAGGACCGAGCGCGCGCTGGAGCTGATCTCGTCCGCCCCGGCGGCCATCTCGCCGACGCCGCCGAGCACCGCGCGGGACTTCTCCGCGAGCGCGTCCATCTCGGACACCACGGACTCTAAGCCCGCGCGCATCCGCTCGGTTTGGTCCCGCACGCCTGAGGAAAGGCCGTTCATGTCGCGCAGCGCGCCGAGGATCTGCGTCGACGCCTCTTTCTGCTCGGACATCGCGCCGTCGATCTCGAGCACGAGGGCCTCGGTCTCGGCGATCGCGGACACCACGAGCCCAAACGCCTCCTCGGAGTCCTTCGACGACGAAACGACGTCGACGATCGACGCGGAAATATTCCTAAGCTCGGCCTGAATCGCCTTGGACTGCGCGCTCGAGGTCTCGGCTAACCGCCTGATCTCGTCGGCGACGACGGAGAAGCCCGCGCCGGAGTCGCCAGCGTGCGCGGCCTCGATCGCGGCGTTCATCGCGAGAAGGTTCGTCTGCGCGGCGATCTTCGCGATCGTCTCGTTCGCCTCCATCAGCACGCGCGACTGTTCCGCTATTTTGTTGACGCGCTCGTCCACCGCGGCCTGCGTGTCCTTGCCGCGCTGCGAGGTTTCCTTCAGCGCCTTGAAACGCTCGCCCATCTTCGCGACCGAGCCGGAGACGGCGCCGATGTTCCCGACCATCTCCTCGATCGCCGACGACGACGCGGTTACTCCCTCGCCCTGCTCGCGCACGATGGAATCAAGCCGCGCGACGCTCTCCGCCGAGCGCGAAAGGACGTCCTTGGTCCGCCTGACGCTTTCATCCTGCGCCGCGAACTGCGCGCGCACGGCCTCGACGTTGGAAAGGATTTGGGCGGTCGCGCTCGATGACTCCGACGCGTTCTGGCCTAATTCGCCTACGACGGCGGACAGCGCCGACTGATCGGACGAAAGCCCAAGCACGACGGAGCCCATGGTCCGCATGAAGGAATTGACGTCGCGGGAAATCTCGCCGAATTCGGCGCCTCCCGTCTCGGGCAGGCGGAAGGAAAGGTCGGCGTGCCCGGACGCGAGGTTATGCATGGCCGAGCTGACCGACGAAAGCGGGTGAACAACGACGCGATCGATGATCAGGGCGGTCCACGCGAGGAGGATTATGACGGCCGCGAGGATGAGCCCGCATTGCACGAACATGAGCCCCCGCGAGATGCCGAGAATTCCCTTCATGGAGCGTCCCATGAAATACATCCCGACGACCGCACCCTTCGAGTTTTTTACCGGAAGGTACAGAGCCTGATACGGCTCGCCGAACACCTCGTGCGAGCCCGTGTATTCCATGCCCTTAGCGAGAACGGCGCGCTTGATCGCGGGATCGACCGGCACGTCGCCCACTGCGCGATTCCCGTCCGGCCCGAGTAGCGTCGTCATGACCCGCCGAGTCCCGAAGTAATAGGAAACGTCCGCCCCGAGACCGCGCGAATACGAGTCGATGGCGGCTTCCGTCGCCAGTTCCTTGTACGCGAACGCGGCGCCGACTATCTCGTCCCCGTCGAGTATTGGGCAACCGCGCACGATCGTGTAGCGGGACTCGTCGACCATCGTGCCCTCGACGGTCTCTCCGGCAAGCGCGCGCGCGACGAGATCGACGGGCTCCGCGGGCCACCCCTGCTGCGCGTCGAACCCGCGCGCGTTCACGAACGTGACGCGGTCGGAGCGACCGATCGCCATGGAGAGGTCGGCGATCCTGGAAAGCGCGATAACGTCGCCCGCGCGCAACGCGGTCGCGCATCCCATATCGTTTGCGACCCAGTCAAGGGTCGCTATCATTCCCTTTTGATCCGCGTCGAGCGCGGCCCTGAACAGCGACACGCTGGACGAGAAGTCCTTCTGGAAGTACGAAGAAAGGCCCTTCCCGAGCGTTATGGCGGATATCGCGACGATCCCAACGCCGCAAGCCGCGAACATGGCGACGAGCGCGAAGGCCAACCGCCGCTTAATCGATCTTTTTGCCATGTACATCTCCTCGTTTATTGGATGTACTTTTTGTGATAAACGCGAACCAGTAACTCTACCATGCGAATTCCGCTCTGTCAAAAAAAAGGCCCATGGCGCTTACTTCGCGATTATGTTTGACTAGTCTGACTGGTTAGATTATGCTTCAAGAGAGGTGGATAGTATGACAACGTGGACATTACAAGATGCCAAAGCGCGCTTCAGCGAACTCGTTAACGACACGATTTCCGGTGAGCCGTGCGTCGTTACCCGACACGGTAAAGACGCCGTAGTCGTCATAGCAGCCGACCAATACCGCGCCATTTTCAGGAAACAGGGGGCTCTTTCCTCGTTTTTCGCGTCCGCGCCGCGCGTCGAGCTCGACATTTCGCGCCCGCGCGAGTTCTCCCGGGACGTCGATCTGTGATACTGCTCGACACCTGCGTTCTCTCGGAGCAACTAAAGCCCACGCCCAATCCCGCGTGCGTCAATTGGCTCGACTCGATCCCGGAGGATGCGGTCTACATTCCCGTCTTTGCGCTCGGGGAACTAAAACGAGGGATTGAGCGACTGGAACCGGGCAGCAAAAGGAATCTCCTGGAAATCTGGCTCGAGCAACTGAACGCGCGCTTTGCCGGACGAATCGTCGATTTTGACGGGCAAGCGGCGCTCATATGGGGCACGCTCTCGGCTCGTCTAACGGCCTCAGGTACCCCAATGCCACTCATGGATAGCCTCATCGCCGCCTGCGCCCTTCGCGCAGGAGCCACGCTCGCGACGCGCAACGTCGCGAACTTCGCCCGGGCGGGCGTGGAATTGCTGAACCCCTGGGAATAAAAAACCCCGCGAGATGAACTGAACTGCCCCCCTGAAGTGTCTACTTTCAGGGGGTCAGTTCATCTCGCGGGGCCTTACTTTAATAACGGTCAATTACTTATTATCGCCCTCGCGGATCTCGACGCGGCGGATCTTGCCGGAGATCGTCTTGGGGAGCTCCTTCACGAACTCGATGACGCGCGGATACTTGTACGGCGCGGTGGCGTGCTTGACGTGGTCCTGCAGTTCCTTGACGAGCTGGTCGCTCGCGGTGTAGTTCTTCGTGAGCACGACGGTCGCCTTGACGATCTGGCCGCGATCCGGGTCGGGGACGGCGGTGATCGCGCACTCGAGGACGGCGGGGTGCGTAAGGAGCGCGCTCTCGACCTCGAACGGCCCGATGCGGTAGCCCGAGCTCTTGATCATGTCGTCGGTGCGGCCAACGAACCAGTAGTATCCGTCCTCGTCCTTCCAGGCGGTGTCGCCCGTGTGGTAGATGCCGCCCTCGAAGGCCTTGGCGGTAAGCGCGTCGTCCTTGTAGTAGCCCGCGTACATGCCGAAGGGCTTGCCCCCGTCGATGCGGATGATGATCTCGCCGACCTCGCCCGTGTCGCACGAGCGGCCGTCGGGGTGCACGATGTCGAGCGAGTATCCCGGGGAGGGTTTGCCCATCGAGCCCGGTTTCGGCTCCATGCCGGTAAAGTTGCCAAGCACGATCGTGAGCTCGGTCTGGCCGTACGCCTCGAAGAGCTTAATGCCGGTGAGCTCGAGGAATTTGTTATAGACCTCGGGGTTCAGGGGCTCGCCCGCGATCGTGCAGTAGCGGAGCGCGGAAAGGTCGTATTTCTTGAGGTCTTCCTTGATCATGTAGCGGTAAATCGTCGGCGGCGCGCAGAAGGTGGTCACCTTGAACTCGGCGACCTTCGCGAGCAGCTTCTCCGGGACGAAGGCGTCCATGTCGTACACGAACACCGCGCTGCCCGCGATCCACTGGCCGTAGATCTTGCCCCACATCGCCTTCGCCCAGCCGGTCTCAGCGACCGTCAGGTGGAGCCCGCCGGGAATCACGTTGTGCCAGTACTTCGCCGTGATGATGTGGCCGAGCGGGTACATGAAATTGTGCTGGACCATCTTGGGGTTGCCGGTCGTGCCGGAGGTAAAATAGAGGAGCATGATGTCGTGGTTGCCGGCGGACGCCGCGCCCGTGGGCCGCGCGAACTTCGCCGGGGCCGCGTCGAGCCCCTTGTGGAAGCTTTTCCAGCCGGGGCGGTCGGCGCTGATCGTGATAAGCGTCTTTACGGTCGGGGACTTCTTGACGGCCTCGTCGACGCGGTCCTGCAGATCGCTCTCGTCGATCGTCACGACCATCTTGATGCCCGCGGCGTCGAAGCGGTACTCAAGGTCGTGCACCATCAAAAGGTGAGTCGCCGGGCACGCGATCGCGCCGAGTTTGTGGAGCGCGAGCAGCGCGAACCAGAACTCGTAGCGGCGGCGCAAAATCAAGAGGACGGCGTCACCCTTGCCGATGCCGAGCGAGGCGAAATAAGACGCGCAGGCGTCGGATTTAGCCTTAAGGTCGGCGAAGCTGAAGCGCAGGTCCTCGCCCGCGTCGTTCGTCCACACGAGCGCCTCGCGGTTGGGCTCCTCGCGCGCGAAGCGGTCCACCACGTCGTACGCGAAGTTAAAGTTTTCCGGTATCGAGATTTTGTAGTTGGCCGTCAAGTCCTCGTACGAGTCGTAGTCGCGGCCTATATAATCATATAGAAGCATGTCGTATTCCTTGAAATTCCGCGCGGGAGCGCGATCAAAATATGCAGGCAAGGAAGCGTGCGCTCTTGCCGTTCAGGGACTTCATCCCGTGGGGAATCCCGGAGTCGAAATAGAGGGAGTCGCCGGCTTCGAGGGTAAACTCCTTGCCGTTCAGGCTGATGACGATCGAGCCCTCGATCACGTAATCGAACTCCTGCCCCAGGTGGGTGTTAAGGTGGATCGGCTCGCCCGCGGGCTTGGGCTGCACGGTCACGAGGAACGGCTCGGCCCTGCGGTCCGCGAAGGTATACGCGAGGCTCTTGTATTCGTAATCCAGGCGGCGGTTCACGTTGACGCCCGCGTCGCGGCGGGTAAGGCAGTAGCCGTGCAGGCGAGGTTCCTCGCCCGTCAGCAGGGTGTTTAGCTCGACCCCGAAATGCTTCGCTATGGAGTGAAGGGTGCCGACCGGAATGTCGGAACTGCCCTTCTCGTACGCTTCAAGTTCTTTTTCGGTAATGCCGCATTCGGCGGCGAGGGTTGCGGACGATATGCCGCACGCGTCTCGCAAACCGCGTATTCGTTCGCCAATCGCGCGAATTTCTTCGGTCATGGGTATCTCCTTCACTGCAGTCCATATTAACAAACTTTAGTATTTCTGAATAGCCCAAAAAGGTGGGGAGAAAATGGGCGTGTCCCCGTCGCCCGCTGGGCGCCGGGGTCGCGCTTTTCGCTCTGATTTCGTTCGCGCCGGGAAACCCGGCACGAACGAAATCGCCGCTTCAATCGCTCACGCGGAAGAGGGCGAGAAACGCCTAGTCCAGCGACGCCAGGCGGGCGGATGCAGCGTTGCGGAAGGGAAGCACGAAAACGAGGTTGCCGAACGCGCCTGTTACCACGGACACGAGAACAACGGCGAGGTTCCGGCCGATGTTTTCTTTGTCGACCAGATTCGACAGGCTCGCGATGGCGCCCATCCCGATAAGGAGGGCGCACATCGCCCACATCGCGGAACGGACGGCGGTAAAGTACGCCACGGAAACCCGGAGGTCGCGCGCGAGCGATTGATCCACCGTATCCACCTCGACGATGTCATCCTGCTCGAAGGGCGCGACGAACGATCGGCAAACCGCCTTGAGCCCGAACGGGAACGCCGCAAGGATAAACGGCAGCGGGATAACGAGCGCCAGGGTCGGCGCGTCGATCAGCATCCCGATCGACCCCATACCGCAAAGCGCGAACGTCAGTCCAAAAGCAATCAAAAAGAGCGCTACCGGGAAAACGAGCTTTCTCAACATGGTCGGGCCTCCTTGCAGGTACCTACCCTACCATTGAAAACCCGTTCGCCCGGCTTGTCAAATCACGCGCGCGGCTTAGCCTTAGGCGAACAAAAGCGCGAGTCCCGCCACGGCCACGACGGCGCCGGCGATCTCGCCGGGACGCACGCGCTTGCCAAAGAGCAGTATCGAGGGCGGGATGATGAGTACGGGGGGAAAAGAGCTGAGCGTGGAGACTATACCTGCGTCCGCGTGCTGGATGGCGTACAGAAGGAGCCCCACCCCGATGAACGGCCCAAAGATTCCGCCGATCGCGAGCAACACAAGCGCGCGCGGGTTTACGATCGCGGCGCGAATCTCGCCCGTCTTCCGCGTCAGTACCGCGAACGCGACGAAGCCGATAAACGCGCACAGGATGCGGATTTGCGTCGCCGACACCGAGTCGACCCCAGCCGCCCCGCGCTTGGTGCAGAGCGTCGCCGCCGCCATGCACACCCCGGAAAGGAGCCCGAACGCGACGCCCTTGGCGTATCGCCCCGCGCGCGACCGTCCCGCGTCGCTTGCGGCGCATGCGGTTTGGTCGCCCGCGCCAGAGTCTTCCGCGCCCGACTTTCCGGATATCACCGTAAGCGCGATTCCCGCGACGCACAGTGCCATCCCGGCCAGCGCCCAGGCGCCCATGGCCTCGCCGAAGATAAAGTACGCCGCGATCGCGGTGAGCGGCACCGACACGGACATGAGGAGCATCGAAAGCCGCGAGCCGATCAGGGCGTACGCGTGGAACAAAAAGTAGTCGCCGATCACGAATCCGAAAAACGCGGACGCCGCGATAAACGCCCAGGCGGACCCGCCCACATCGAGCGGGAAAAACTGTCCGTTCACGAAGTACGCGAAAACCGCGAGGTAGACGCACGCGAACGCGACCTTCATCGTGTTGACGGCCATCACGCCGACGCGGTTGACCGATTTTTCCATAACGAGCGCGCCGATCGTCCAGGACACCGAAGTCCCGAACGCTGCCAATTCACCGAGTCGTTGCATGGAAGCATGGTAGCAAAATGACGCGCGCGGGGGAAGGGACACAACCCCGGACATGGGGGTGGGCGAAAGATCGCCGGACGCGGGAACCGCGACCGGAAGCTTTCGCCCAGGGGGAACGGCGCGAGCGCAAGGCGCCAAAAAAAGGGGGAAACGCCGCAGGGGATAATTGGCGTTCCCCCTACCTTATAAGATCATGAACCTAGATTTTGACGAGCTCGTAGTCGCGGTGGCCGATGCCGAGGCGCTCGGCGTGGTCGAGGCCGTGGGCCCAGTCGGTGTCGGGATGGATGTGGCCAAACTTTTCGCCGGAGCCCGAGTAGTCCTTGTCGGTAAGCGCGGTGCCGCGGATCGGGGGGGCGGCATTCACGGCGTCGACGCAGGCTTGGTCGAGCGCGACGGGGTCGGCCGACGCGAAGATGCCGATGTCCGCGACGACGGGCGCGTCGTTGTTCGCCCAGCAGTCGCAGTTGGGCGAGACGTTCATCACGAAGTTTACGTGAAAGCTCGGCTTGCCCGCGAGGATAGCCTGGGTATATTCGGAGATCCGCTCGCTGCAGACGCGGCTCGCGTTTCCCTCGCTCGCTCGCGCGGCGGAGAACTGGCAGACCGCCACGCACTGGCAGCAGCCGGTACAGAGCTCGTGGTCGATGACGGCCTTGCGGCCAGCGTCCAGAGTAATCGCCTTGGAGGCGCAGTTCTTTACGCACAGCCCGCAGCCCGTGCAGTTTTCCGTATGGATGACGGGGTGCGAGACGTCGTGGAGGAATTTCTTGCCGGAGCGGCTCGCCGCCCCCATGCCGAGATTCTTGAGCGCGCCGCCGAAGCCGGTGAGCTCGTGGCCCTTAAAGTGGTTGAGCGATATGACCGCGTCGGCCTCCGCGACCGCGCAGCCGATCTTTGCCGTGGAGCAATGGATGCCGCCCGTTACCGGCAACTCGACGAAGTCGTTACCTTTAAGCCCGTCGGCGATAATGAGGTCGCAGCCGGTGGCGTCGTAGGAAAAACCGTTCGAGTAGCCCGCGCGGAGATGGTCGTACGCGTTGTGGCGGCGGCCCGAGTACAGGGTGTTCGCGTCCGTGAGGAACGGCTTTCCGCCGAGCTCGCGCACGAGACGCGAAACGACGGCGACGTAGGGCGAGCGAATCCCGGACATGTTTCCCGGCTCGCCCAGGTGAATCTTGAGGGCGACGTACTTGTCGGTAAGGTCGAGCCCGGTGAAACCGGACTCCTTAAGCAGGCGCTCCAGCTTTTGTAGGATAGTCAGCGCGGGGGTCGTGCGCAGGTCCGACCAATAAACCTTCGATTTGTCCATAATTGTGGCCTCCGGAAACAAAATAGTATCATGTTACGCTTTATTTTGAAAGTACCGGTTTTCGGGAGTATACTTTCGGTAACCATGAAAACCAAAAACCGAATAATTATTGCCGTCTGCGTGGCCATCGCGCTCATACCGATCGTCGTCATCGTCGGCGTCCAGCGAAGGCTTGCCGCCGAGTACGCGAAATTCAGACTCGTGAACACCGACCCGGTCAACAATGAAATTCTCGCCGTTTGGGACAAAATAGTCAACTTTTACCTGATCCGCACCGAAACGGGATGGATCGCCTTCGACGCGGGGTCCGACGCGAAGCACATCGCCCGAGAGTTCAAGGCGCTCGGGATCGACCCGGGCGAGGTCGACGCGGTATTCCTAACGCACTCCGACTTTGACCATGTAGCCGGGCTCTCCCTCTTCCGGAACGCGACGGTGTACCTCTGCGCGCTCGAGGAACCGCTCGCGACGGGCAAGATCAACCGGATGCCGTTTACCAAGAACAAGATTGCCGCCGCGGCCACCTACCTTTCCGACGGAGACGCGGTCAGCGTCGACGGGAGGACGGTCCGAATCGTCTCGATACCCGGTCATACCCCCGGTTCGGCGGCCTACCTCGTCGAGGGTAAATACCTTTTTACGGGCGACGCTTTCTCGATCCGGGACGGCAAGATCCAGCCGCAAAACGAGATATTCAACATGAACACCGAAGCGTCCATGGAATCCGTCCATCGGCTTACCGCGTTTAAGGAGGTCAAGCTCGTGCTGACCGCGCACTACGGGGTTTCCTCGCGAGCGGCCGAGCTCTTCGGCGAGTACGAGTCGCGTCCCAAAAAGGGTAAATAAGCCCCATTTCGGCGTGAATTCCGTTGCGGAAAACCTCGCCAAAGAGGTATTCTGATCCCAATGGACAAGGCATTTTCACGACTATTCGAATTCGCGAAGGCGCGCTATAACCCGCGCGTCGTTTCGCCCCTCATTCAGGCGGGAGAGGTTTCCGCGGCGATCCTCACCGATAAAGGCAACGTGTATACGGGCGTTTGCATCGACACGGCCTGCACACTCGGGATGTGCGCCGAGCGCAACGCCATCGCCAACATGCTGACGAACGGCGAGAGCCGAATCGTCAAGCTGGTGTGCTACCTCCGCGACCCGGACGGCACCGAGCATGTCGGGAGTCCCTGCGGCGCGTGCCGCGA